>Ga0129307_1000627_pt1 | contig 50787 bp, 64 predicted proteins | sample P1105metagenome_FD_94437 | JGI IMG/M metagenome (GOLD analysis project Ga0129307, IMG submission 94437) | Capybara group fecal microbial communities from Wisconsin, USA - P1105 metagenome | ecosystem: Host-associated > Mammals > Digestive system > Large intestine > Fecal | place: USA: Wisconsin... | reverse complement strand
TGTGAGACACTTCATATCGAAATTCCAAATGAGTATAGATAACTGCAAATAACAGTTTGTAGGGGAGTTCTGATACTCCCCTATAAAAATGGCTATTTATCAACTGTATGTTGTGACATAGCCTTTTGATTTATCTACCACGAGAACGTGTCTTTCGATTATATAAATATTGAAAAGCAATCTCCTTGGTACTGGTGTTTTCTATTTGTATCAGATTTGATATATCGTGAATATTAGCATCGTTTAGTGCTTTGATCATTTCATGATTATGCCTTGGATAGAAAAGAACCTGTAAATGATTCGCGGCAAATGCTTGTATAAAAAGTTTTGTTGCACGACCGTTGCCCTCTCGGAAAGGATGAATGTAATTAAGCTCATCAAGAATAATTGCATATTTCTCTACTGATAGCGGTTGATTTCTACTTGTTTTAGCTAATAAATTATTAACATTTTGAACAGCATACCCAAAACGATCCGGCTCAAGAAAGGTATAGCCGTTTTTTGAGAGGTTGTAGTCTCTGACACAACCAGCCCAATCATAAATGCTCTGAAAAAGGAACTTATGGATTTTAACCAAGTCATCAAACGATTCCGGATTAGGACTAGGGGTTTTCTTGAGGTAAAAATATTCACGTCTTGCGGTTTCGATATATTCATACTCTCTAAGCGCATCTGCGTCTAAAATATTAAGCTTGTTTTTCAAGGTACCATTAGGATATAGGAAACGCTTATTTAGTTCACTATCACTCATTTATCTTTACCAAAAATTTCCTCGTATTCTTTTTCTAATTGTGGGTCTGGGTGTTCACCACTATCGACCAGAAATAGAATATCTTCAGTTGTCGGCTCCCAGCCCTCTAAAACATTATTTTGGACTACAAAGCGAAGCTGTTGAAACGATGTTCGATCATTAATGTGAACGCCCTGAATGGTTTGACGTTGATTGTCGATTTCTAAGGTGTACTGGTTTTTCTGTAATCTATCTAATAATTTTCCAGGACTTTGGTGTAGCGCTCCTGCAATAGCATTTAGAATACGGACTGACCAGCTTGAAACTGGCTTTTTAATTGCTTGGTTAATGGTTGCTAGACTAATACCACTCATCTTTGCCACGTCGCTTTGGGTAAGGTTATTTTTTTGCAGGATTTCTTGAATTGTTTCCAAGATGCTCACTCCATTCCTATGTAATATCATATTTAAATTAATTATATCATATACATAAAAATGATTGAAGCATAAAAAATAGCGCTATATCAGGATTGAACTGGTATAGCGCTATTTCTACTTTCGTCAACTTCGTGCCAAGCTTGGGACGAAGTTGGTACGGGCAAAAAGAAAAAGGCCAGCTCGGAGCTGACCTAACCACAATAAACGTGGCACTCAATTAATAGCACCCTAAGTACTATTAGTAAAAACAAAGGTGAGAGTATGCGCCGTATTCAGGTTAACGCCCACGCCTGTTACCACTTGCGGACCCCGGGGCAGCCGGCTACCCGATCAAGTTTCCTTGACCCTTTAATTTGATCGCCTTCTGAAGAGTAACTACATTCTAGCACACACTCTTCGCCTTTACCAATATAACGGGTAGCTACCTAAGATAGCCGAAGATTGATAATTTATAAATACCGCTAACATAAGCTCAATACTTAGTTAGTGAGGGTAAATACTATGACAATTTATAATAATTCGAGTACAGATCCAAGTTTCCAGATGACCTATGTCGAAAAAACACGACAAGTTGCTGGCTATCATGTAGCTACCGACGAAGATCTAACAGGGCTAAATAAATATGCTGATACGTTGGTAAACGTGGCTCAATTTTACCGTCGTAATCTTGCTTTTGGCCGAATTATCTACCTGGTTAAGCAAGATGATCAGATTAAAGCCTTGTCTGTTCGGTTTGGGAAAGAAAATTTTGCGCACTTAACAGGAGTCGTATTCGATCGAAAAAAGGCCAGTCAAATGCTCGATGAGATTGCAGATGGAAAATTAAGCCAGAATGCAATCTTTGTTAAGAATGATGGGACAACATTTGAAAAACTAGCAAAGATTGATGAGGTCATGAAGATCACTGACTCAAACGTTGTAGAGTTAAGCCGGTTATCAGCATTTGTTGAACAGGCTAAAAAGCTAAATTTCAACAAAGCAATCAAGCCAAGTGATGAAGCGCTGCTAGCTTTAAAACAAGTTGAGCCTAAAATCTATCGGCCATACTCTTTGATCAATCTACAGACGGCGAAGAATTCATATTCAGACTACTCAAACGTACCTGAAAATGAGGTCCTGGCAGTCCTATCATTGACACGCAATCAACTAAAAGGCTTTAGTATCGGAACACTTTCGATTAATTCTGAGTATGTTAAGGACGGGCGGCAGTTGATGGAGTTGACTACCAAAACGCGGCAGATCCTGCTAAAAGAATATGTGGCCATGCAAACCCGGCGAAAGTTGGCGACTAAACAGCAGAACAAAACCAAGAAAAAGGGTCGTGAACGATAATAAAACTTTGAACTTCGTCTCACGTTTGGGACGAAGTTCTTTTTTATGGCCAAACTTGTCTGGATCTCGTTTTCGAGTATAAAGATGCTTGGAAATACCGTAATCGAAAACCTCTATCAAAGAAACCAATCTGACGATGCAGTTAAGGTAGACTCCGCTCCAAAATTTGCGAAAGATTGTTTTCTAAGTAGTCTTTTTAATTATTTATATATATAATAGATATACATAATAATATAAAATAAAGGAGAGTTTTATGGCAAACCAGAATCAATCAACTACTGACTTCGACAACTATTCTATAAAAGAACAGCAACTATTACTGGATTTTTGCAAAGAATTGACTACTGCTAAAACTAAAAAAGTGGCCACTTATAGCTTGAAGCACTGGGCGGAACACTATTTTGAAATGTTTGGCGGACCGTCTTATGTTTCAACGGGTGCAATGAACATTGCCTTATTAAAATCGGGGTTTGAATTAGACTCCGAGGGAATTTATGCCCAAGCAAACGTTGCACCTAAGTGTGAAAAAATCCTAAAACAAAAATGTCAAAAGGCTGATTTTATTGCACAAGCCAAGGAACAAATTGAACAGGGGCTTGCGGAAGAATATGGAAAAAAATGGCAGGCCAAATTAATAGGCTGTGAACAAACTTCTGATGAGTTGCAAGCATATTTTGTCGTAAATTACAAAAGATGGCGTTTATATATCGCACCTTTTGTATACTCAGCAAAATATCCAATTGATCGTTTTCCTGATTGGAAATGCTTAGGAAACATATACCTGGATCAATACAGCAAGTATGATGTTGATTCTTACTAATAAGAAATAAAATCAGTACTTCTAAGAAATAAAATCAATACTTCCAATACCTCGTAAGTATTCAACTTCGTCTCACGTTTGGCACGAAGTTGTTTTTTTATGGCCAAAAATAGCAAAAGAATAGTTTTTAAATAGAATTTCAATATTTTTTTGCTATTTAACCATTGAAAAAATATATTTAATATATATAATGAATATATAAAATATTTTTCTTGATATTGATTTAGTATTCTCAAAGGGGATTTTAGTATGAGTGAATATGTTCTGAACTTTGCCAACGATCTGGGTTACGGCTCGATCAAGGCAGCCTTAAACGATGAAAAAATCAAGATGCCTTCTGTGATTGCCAGTGAGAAGCCGCAGGATATTACGGAGCCGATTGCCTTTGACAATCACGATCAGCAGGCCAGCTACATGAAAAACTTCCTAAACGAAATGGACGTGTCGGTTTCTAGCTCGGCGGTTACCAGTCAAGGCCGGTATCTGGTTGGTCAGGCGGCGGTCTTAAGCAACCTGCCGATTAAGGCCTTTGACGTTAACGACTTTGCCGGTAAGAGCGATGATGATCTGGCAATGGTCCTGACCTTGAGCATGATTGCTGGTAAGCGCGTCAAGGACGGCTTCTTCAATGGCGAGGATCTGAGCGAAACCTTAAAGGTCATGGTTAACATGGCCACGGCACTGCCGGTTGCTGAAGGCAAGAATACGGGCGTAATTGCTCGCTACAAAGCCAAGTTTATGGACAAGACCCACACCGTCACGTTCCATAACTTCAAGGACCCAATTACGGTAGCCATCAAATTCCAGGCCGTGTACGTAGCACTTGAAGGCGAGACGGCTCAGCTGTTTATCAAAAATTCTGACGATAAGTTCAAGGCAACAATGGTCGCTGATCTGAAGGCCAACTACCCAGAATTGTCTGACGTTACGGCTGACGATATCGTCCAAACGCAAAACGTCTTGGGTATTGATATCGGCGAAGGCACCACGGATCTGGTGATGATCGTCAATGGAATGGTCAACTCCAAGGCTTCAACTTCTTTGGCCAAGGGATATGGTAACGTCTTACAGCTGGCCAATGACGTCCTTCAGGAACAGCAGATGGGCTTTGACAATCGGGCACAACTGCAAAGCTACTTGGCCCAAAAGGTCAGTCCGTTTGCACAAAAGCACCAGAAGCGCGTCCAACAGGTCGTCTACGATCAATTGGAACCATTTGCCGATGAGATCGTTACGGCGGTCTCAAAAACGATGCGTGCGGCCAACGCTCGGGCGGAACTGATTTTCGTCTACGGGGGTGGCTCGATCCCAATGGCATCACAATCCAGTCTGCGGACCAAATTGGCCGAAAAACTCCGGCGCTTCACTGGCGGCGATGAGGTCCCAGTAATCTGGATTACCCCAGAATACGCACAGGTCTTAAACGAAAAGGGTCTGGAACTGATCCTGAGCGCGATCAAGTAGGGAGTGATTAAAAATGAGTCAGAGAAAACTATACTCATTCAACTTTGAAAAAGACTCGATGGCCACGCGCTGGCTGGAACATCAGCAGAACAAAACGCTTTCGATGCGGCTGGCCATTGAGTTTATCGATCGGCTGTATGGCGACCAGGATTTTACCACCATTATCCTAGATAATTTTAGCCAAAATCAGGACGCTAGAGCGCTGTTAAAAGCCGGTTTGGATAAATCATCAACTGATGATCAAACGGCCCCAGAAGCGCCAAAAACGCGGCCTGAGGAAATGATGACTACGACCCAGCCACAAAAGGCTCAGCCAAAACCAGCGCCAAAGCCGGGAATTGATATCAGCATGCTGTCAACGGAGCGCAACTCATGAGAAAGCAGGCGGCCCTGGCCATGATTTTTGCCGGTATGATCATTGCCTTGCTGGCGTCAATTCTGGGACAACTGGCGCAAGGCGACAAACAGCTGATCAAAATGTCAGCCGGATTGATTGTGCTGGGTGCGGTTATAATTTTTACCGGCGCCTTACTTGGATTAGAGTAACGGCTGATCTTGGGGGAGATGGTGTGATGAACAAGGTTAAGGTTAAGCTGGCCGAGATGCTGATTGCCGTTTTTTAAAAGGAGTGAAAAATATGTCAACTAGCTTAACCTTTGGCGCTATATTGCTGATTATTGGCTTGTTCATTAATTTATTGGCGCTGGAGTGGTCATGGTCGCTAGTGATGCCCAAAAACGGGCCAGCCAAAAATGGGCAAGTCAGCATCAGGACAAGCTGCGGATCTATCGCTATCGTTCCTATGCCAGGAAATATATCCGCGAGATCGCGACTGATGGTGACTTGCAGGAGTTAATTGAATTAATTAAAGAACGCAAGGGAAATGTTAGGAAGTAATGCAATGTTAAGAAATGAGATTGTAAATCGTATTGGTAAAGAGTATTTAACTACTAACCTTGAAAAAGATGAATATTCCTATGCTAAAGAAGCAGGATCCATTAAGAAACTTGAAAAAAAAGTAGGCCATCCTGTTAACCATATATTTGCTGATGGTAGATTTGAATACGAAGATGATACAGGAAAATATGTAATCCTAGTTGAAACCAAACAAGAATATAAGGAATCCGATGTTGAACAGTTAGCAGCATACTATGAAGAAGAAGTTGCATTGCATCCTAATGAAAAAATCATCTGTATTCTTGCTAACACCAATGATAATAAGGTTAAGGTCTGGAAATCAAAGATTGATGATCAACATTTTCTAAAAAACGAGACAGTTATTGATAGTATGGCCCATTATGTACAACTTTTTTCTTCTAATCGTCAAAATGACCGAGAAACGGTTATGAAGAATACGTATGAATTAAACGAACTTCTGCATAAGAAAAATATTGATGAGAATAAACGCTCTCAATTTGTAGGTACCTGTCTTTTATATATCAAAAATCAAGTCAAGCGTTTTGGTGAGAATGGTAAGATAGATCAGCAACTAAACCAGACGTTTCGTCATGTTTGGGGTACTAAAACGCCTGCGGAAATTAGAGGAGGAATTGAAGAGGTTCTGACTAGTTTATTAGATGGATCGGATAATAAAGATAAGAAGGTTCAACTACTACAACATAATGTACTTGAAGATCAACATGTGAAAGAACTAGAACTATCAGAATGGATCGAAATCTTATCAGATATTTTGATGAAAATATATAAATATATAAATGAAGATTCTTCTGAAGGTCAGGATATTTTAAATCTGTTCTTTATTACCTTTAATAAGTACACCGGAAAAGCAGATAAAAACCAGGCCTTTACGCCTGATCATATCACTGATTTTATGTGTAAACTGACTGAAGTAAATATGAATAGTCGTATTTTAGACGCTTGTTGCGGTTCAGGTTCTTTCTTAGTACAAGCAATGGTTCAAGAGTTAGCTGAGTGCAGAATTGGGCATACAGAAGAAGAATATAAGAATCTTTCTTACAACATTAAGAAAAATAATATTTACGGCATAGAAATTGAGGAAAAAGCTTATGGCCTAGCAACTACTAACATGCTAATTCATGGTGACGGAAATTCAAACGTGGTTTTGGGATCTTGCTTTGATGAAAAAGACTTTATTAAAAATGCTCATCCGGATATCATTCTAATGAATCCACCATATAATGCTAAACCTAAAAGTATTCCTGATGAGTATAAAAATGGTGGTACTGGAACACAAAAAGATGGTACGGAGTGGAGTAGCAAAGAAAAGAACGGGAAGAGTGATCCAACCAAAGGATTGGTATTTGTCAAATATCTTTCTGATATTGCTAAAGAAGAAGGTTGGAATGGCACTAAAATGGCTGTTCTTTTGCCTATGAGCGCAGCTATTGGAACAGGGACTCGAGTTAAGAAAATGAAAGAGGCCCTGCTGAAAAATAATACTTTAGAAGCTGTATTCTCTCTTCCAGCAGAAATTTTTTACCCAGGTGCTTCTGTAGAAGCTTGTTGTATGTTATTTACATTGAACCAACCACACTGTGACCTAAATGGAGTTCCTAACAAACAAACGTTTTTTGGATTTTATAAAGAAGACGGCTTCAAAAAAAGGAAAAATATTGGTAGAGTTGAACAATTTGATAAAGAAGGTCATTCAATATGGAAGTCTATTGAAAAAGAATGGATAAACTTATATCGCAATAAAACAGTTAAAACTGGTATGTCTGCTATGCAGGCTGTAACGAGTTCTGATGAATGGCTTTGTGAAGCTTACATGAAAACAGATTATAATAAGCTTACCGAAGCAGATTTCCAGCAAACTATTAATGACTATTTAGCTTATTTAGTTAAGACTGGTAAGGTGATAGACTAATGAATATTAGAGAGTGGAAAAAATATAAAATTGGGAATATTCCAAATCCATCCGACAAAAACAATCGACGGGCTTACGGTGGACGACTGTGTAGGTACTTCAAACGGTACACCATTGGTTGTTAACTCTGCGGTTAATAATGGTGTTGCTGGCTTTTGCGAGTTGCCGCCTACTGAAAAAGGGAATATTATTACCTTTAGTGATACAACCGGAAGTAATACATTTTTTTATCACAAATCTCCATTTATTGGATTTTCTCATGTTCAGGGAATGTATCCGATAAATTTTATAATGAATGAGCGAAGAGCTTTATTTTTGGTTTCTGTGCTTATGTTTGCCAATAAAGGATTGTACAGTTATGGCAGAAAGATGCGAAGAGATACAGTGGCCAAATCTTCAATTTTGCTTCCTTCAACATCCAATGGTGATCCAGATTGGCAGTATATGGAAGACTTTGTGGAACACCTTCATAGTAAACGAGTTAGTACTACGGTACAGTCAAAGCATATTCCACTGAACATAACTAAATGGGGAAATTTCAGAATTGGAGATCTATTTGATGTAAAATATGGTGTTAATCTGGAACTTGATGATTTAGAAATATGTGATCCTTCAGATAAAGAAGCCATTGCTTTTGTCAGCCGTACTGAATCCAATAATGGTGTGTCTGCTTATGTAAAATATCTACCTGATATAAAACCTCAACCTGCACACATTTTAACTGTAGCAGCTGGTGGTAGCGTTTTATCAACTTTTCTCCAGAATGAACCGTTTTATAGTGGCCGAGATTTATATTTGTTAATAAATAACTCAATTTCAGATGAGTGTCGTTTATTTATTAAAACGGTAATTGAGCAAAATAAATTTCGTTTTAACTATGGTCGTCAAGCGAACAAGCATTTAAATGATTTGTTGTTAAAGCTTCCTGTAACCCCTAACGGTGATCCAGACTGGCAATGGATGGAAGATTATATTAAATCATTACCTTATAGCGATAGAATATCTATTGAATAACTCAACAAAACGCCTCACGGTCAATGATCGTGGGGCTCTTCTTGTATTGATGTAATTAGTTTTTGGTGGCCTGCCAGATGCGGTGCCATTTGAACGTATCATCCAATAAGACGATTAAGTAGGTACCCAGCATCAGGGCGTAATGGCCCTTGGCCAACTGCCAGCCGGTGATAATGAGCAAGACGACACCTAAATTATTAAAGATCAGATGCAGGCGGTGATACCGTTTAAATTTTGGGTGGTTGTGATGCTTGAGCCGCCTGAGGTCATGCTCGGTCTGGAAAGCGATCAGCATATCCAAGACAAAGGCCAAGGCGGCAATGATGCTCATAGGATTGATAAGGGCCATGATTTACCTTCCTGATCGTCTGAGTCGCAGAGTTACGTCTGGCTTATCGACGTACCAGAAGCAATCGTCTTGGTACTGGCGGCCAAACTTATTCAGCATGAACTGACGGTACATACGCGTAGCCTCAATATAGATCCGAAACTCATCATAAACTGTGTAGTCATCAATGTAAATCACGTCTTGAAGCAAAAAATCGCTGGTGCGGTAGTCGCCACTCAGTTCAATCCATCGATCACCACTAGACTGGTAGAATTTAAAATTATGAATTCGATTAGGGACGGTTTTTAAGCGCCTGGCGTACAGATATTTCAGTTCAACATCGGTTAATTTGTTTGCGTATTTCATTGCTGTTACCTCATGTTGATAATATATTAATTATATAGCAAATTGATATAAAATGATATTGAAAAGTTAAAATTAAAAAAATGACTAGCATTTGAATAGCAAATTGATATAAAATGATATTGAAAAGTTAAAATTAAAAAAATGACTAGCATTTGAATAGCAAATTGCTATTTTTATGTAAATAATGCTATACTGTAGCTATCAATTCACAACCAGAGGGGGCTATTTGAATGGCAAAAGAAAAAACCGGCTACTCGTTCCGCTTCGACAGCGACAGCCAAACCGTGAAGTGGCTGAACGCGCAGGAAAACCGGACCGTCTCACTGGACCTTTTGATCAAGCTGGCGTCCAACAAGTATGGCGTAGGTGATTTGCCAACGCAGCTGACGGAGTGGGTCTCAAAACATGATACCGATAAATAACTAAATATGATATACTGCTGAATTAGGAATGGTACATTCTATCACTACAACGGCTCCTGGTCTTTGGATCAGGGGTCTTTTTTTGTGGTCAAACAAGCATATCAAAAAATAGTTAAAAAATATTCTTTTGATATGCTCAATTGAAAAAAAGAATAGTAAATCAATATTTAAATACTATTCTTTTGCTATTTAAATCGGTGAAAAACTATTCTTTCAATATTGAAACACTATTTTTTAAATAGATTTTCAATATTCATTCTGGGGAAAGAATATCAAATAAATAGATAAAGAATATAAAATCAATATTTGACAAATGTGCCATAGGACCGCACTTGATGCGATGTGAGAAGAAACTTGCGCAGATCATGATGCCTATGCGCAGAAACTTTCCTTTACGATTGTGTTATACGGAAAGATCTTGCGCTAAGTGAGACTATCATATCAATTGGTATAGGCGAGATTCTGCCCAAAGGCAAGGTTAGGCATTATGATCAGGGCGACTCAGCTAACTATTAAAAGAATATTGAAAAAATAGTTAATGAATATTCTTTTGATATTGTCGATTGAAAAAGAATAGTAAAACAATATTTAAAACCTATTCTTTTACTATTTGATTCAGGCTAAGAATATTCTTTTAATATTGAAACACTATTTTTTAAATAGAATTTCAATATTTATTTTTCGGTGAGAATATCAAATAAATAGTTTTAGAATAGTAAATCAATATTTAACAAATGTGAGATACAAAACTGCGGTTTCAAAGATTGGTCTATGTGAGAAGAAACTTTCGCTTACAGATGTGTCATAGCGCAAGAACTTTCCCTAAGCTGGCAAAACCAAAGTATGGATATCCCAAATGGGAAAATGGCAAGCTATAAAATAAATACCTAACAAAAGACTGATCAGAGAAAAGACTAACTAAACAAACTTCAGCTAGCGCTGATTTGTTGATGTCTGATGATTGACCTTCAGAGCTGTTTTAGACGCTCAGATTTAATCCAGGACGCATTTTAAATTGCAGAACGGATAATTAATCGTTTACGCCTTAAAACGGCTTAAACGGGCTGGTATGAAAAAAGTACACAATCAAAGATCGTCGGTATAGAAATAATTTTCTATACCCCTGGAAATGAAATGCGAGGGGGGGGTAGCAATTAGTTTCTAGGGGGCTAGAAATAGACTTCTATCCCCCCTAGAAGCTGATTTCCATATAAAAGAACAGGGTAATAGAACAGCTAATAAAGCAGATAAAAGAGCGGCCACGCTGTTGAATGGCAGAACTTGTCTTTGCTTGCAGGGACTGGTAAAGTTAAAAGCAAACATACGTTCTCATTAAGGCTAAAAAAATAAACCACCGGTCGTGGCAAGGAAACACTTTATTTCATTAGCTGAAGCTGATGTCTGAGGACCCATTCCGCATCGGCACGGAACGTCTGCGGTATGCCAAACGCCTGCATCAAATTTTCCGGCGTCTTGAAATGCCAGTCCTGCGTCTGACTGTATTGCAACAGCAATTGAATTCCCGTCCGATTGCCAGAGCTTTCGCATTTTTCGCCAACGCTGACGTACTCGCAGGAATAGGCAGGCGGATCCTGATCGATAATGTGGCCGATCTCATGGGCCAGGATAAACGGGCGCTCACTGCTTGGCTGCCAATTGGGATTGTACAGGATCAGCCGCTGATCAGGCAGGGCGGTTGAAACATAGCTGGACGGCCATTCGGCACGTGTTAAAACGATAATGCCGTGACGCTTGCAATAGGCCAGAAGCCAGTCAATTACTTCGTCCATAGTCATCACTCCCGACTCGGTGGTTTGATTCGTTATTTGTCTTGATCATCGTCTTTAAGCTGGGTGTCCAAATAGGCCTTTAAGATCGCCTTGATGGACTCGCGCTGAGCATCGGAGATTTCGAGGCCGCGGTAGCTGTGCATCTCATCAACCAGCTCGTCCAGACTCTTGTTTTGGTCGGTCGGCGCAGGGCGGTTATCGTCAACACGCGTCTTTTTATCGCTGACACCCATTAGCCAGCCTTCGTCAACGTTTAAGGCACGGGCCATGGCACCTAAGTTAGTCTGCGATGCTTTGTATTTCCCCTTGAGATAGTCAGAAATAGAGTTTCGCCCAATCCCGGACCTTCTTGATAATTCAGATTGAGTCATATTGGCTTCGCTCAGAGCCTGGCGTAGCCTTGCTTGAAAGCTATCCATGGTGGATGAAGCTCCTTTCTGTATAGTGATTTTTGTTAAGAATTGTTAACAAAAGTTTAACACAAATTGTAGCGTGTTGATACAGTTACAAAGCGGTGAAAAAATATCACAATGCGTATTGACAATTATACAGATCTACCTTAATCTATGTACGGATAATTGTACAAAACGAAAATGTGAAGGTGGTGTGAATTTGTTTGAAAAGTATGACTACTCATTGCTGAAAGGCAAAATGGCCGAGAAAGGCTACACACTGAAAGATCTTGCTGAAGCTATGGGCGTCACGAGATCGTCGCTAAGTCGAAAGATGAATAATCGGACCAAAATAGGCTTTACTCAACATGAAATGGTTAGTATCGCTAAGATCTTGGATATTGATCTGGAAATGATTAGCCGCTATTTTTTTACGTTTAGTGTACGGATATCCGAACTAAACAGTAAGAAAAAGTAACAGAGTGTAACTATTTAATTTCTATACAAAGAATAGTTAGGAGTGAACAAAATGGATAACTTAAGTCAATTTGAGCCGCTATTGATGGGCGGTGAGCTACCAATGGAGATGCCACCAACACTGGCTAAGGCACTGCATAGCTCGGCGAAGGCCTTGTTATTGCAGGAACTTCAAAACCGGCTGCAAGCTAATCGGCTGAGCAAGAATACCAAGTCGTTTAGAGATGGCCGCTGGTGGGCCAGCATGACGCTTGGTCAATGGCATGAGCGATTTTTCTGGCTCTCAGAACGGACGATTCAACGCTACTTCAGGGACCTGGCAGAACAAGGCATCGTGATCGTTGGCAACTTCAACGAGGATCGCTTTGACCAGACGAACTGGTACACGCTGGACTACCAGGCCTTAAACCAGCTGATTCAAGAAAAGGGGTGACAACCATAAATGCAACGGAAACAAATAACGCTCCGCCTGGATGAAGAGCTGTATCAACAGCTACAACATGAGGCGAAGCGCTTGCATATAACAAAGCAGGATCTATTGGTCTTAATCCTTAGTTCCTACTGTTCTTCTCGAGGTGCTCTTGAATTGCCACGAGTATCTCTTTAGAAAGCGGCCGAAAGTTGCTATCTGCTACTTTCTTTAGTTCTTCATACATGTCTAACGGTAGTCGCAAAGTAAAATTCTTAGTTTTAGCCAATGTTTATAAGCCCCTTCTTGGTGGTGTCAAAATGATGTCACTTTGATGATATACCAAAAAGATACCAAAAAGGGTATTGATACCAAACTGATACCAGATTATAATAAAGAAAAATGATACCAAATTGGTATCAAAAAGGAGCGACGATTATGGAAAAGCGCAGTTTTACCTTGCGATTGCCCATTGAATTAGACCAGGCACTTAAAGAGCTTGCTCAGATGGAAAACGAAACGAAAACGCAAGTGATCAGAGATGCGATTAGGTCGCACCTTGATCAGATTGAAAGGAGCAATAACCATGAATACAAATAACGAAATTGAACGACCAAGTTACTACTCGATCACGCCAGCGACAATTCGTTATGACAAACGGTTGAAAATGGCTGAACGAGTAATGTTTAGCGAAATTGCCGCTTTATGCAATGACTCAGGTTACTGCACGACGGCAAACAACTACTTTGCTGATTTATACCAAGTCAACAAAGCAACAGTCTCACGCTGGATTAATCACTTAAAGGAACTGGACTACGTACGAACTGAAGTCTATGTCGATCCAAAATTAGGCAATCGCAGGCGGATCTACCCAAATATGTCTGTAATCGTCTTTGACTCGGATCAACCAATCAGTGCAACCGATAAGGCGATTCGAAAATTAGTTTCCGAGTACTTTTCTGGAAAGGAGTATTACTACCATGAATCCTGATAACGAACAATTTGAGCGGCCAAGCTATTACTCAATCATTCCAGCCACGGTGCGCTATGATAAACGGCTGAAATTTGCTGAGCGCTTGATGTTTAGCGAAATTACCGCATTGAGCAACAAATACGGCTACTGTACCGCATCTAACGGTTACTTTGCCGCCCTATATGAGGTTGACAAGACCACGATTTCACGCTGGATCAACCACTTGAAGAGTCTTGGCTATCTCCGAACCGAGATGCTAAAAAAAGGTCGTGCGATAGCTAGTCGGCGGATTTACTTAAACATGGATCCAACAGTTACCGTTTCGCACAATACTCCTATTGATCCTAATGCATTACCTATTGATCGAAATACACCACCTATTGATCCAACTGCTAAGAACCTATTGAACGAAATGCCATCTACCTATACGCAAAACGATCAACTTGATCGAAATGCTAAGGGGTTCTTAGCAAATGGATCAACTACCTCTTGGCAGAACGATCAAGCACCTATTGATCGAAATGCTAAAGATAATAATACAAGAGAGAATAATACAAGTCTTAATACTACAAGCATCATCAACAGCAACTATGCAACTCAAAGTGAATATATACAAAGAGGCACAACTGCAACTTCGCGGACGGCTGCTGATGATGCTGGACGACAAAATACAACTGGTCAATCTTTGGCTAACGCAGGTGCTACTGCTCCGGTTGCTCAATATCAACAAACAGTCGGTCAGGCAACTCAACAGCGTGGCCGGATGATGCCAGCTGATCCAGCTGGGCCTAATTCGCTGAATGATCCTAACGGCTTGAACGTAGTCTTTAACGCCTGGGCGGATCTTTGGGACTGGCCAAGCAAGGCCGCCATTGCTGATCTAAGCCAATGGGTGCAAGAATTTGGCAAAGATGTTGTACTTCACGCAATTAAAAAAGCCGCAACAGCTGATGCCAAACGGCCACTCGGCTATATCTCAGCGATTATGCGCGACTATCACAAGGCAGGCTACCAGAGCCTGGCAGACGTTCAAGCGGCTGATGAAGCCCGTGACGCTCAAAAACAGCAGGCTCAAACGCAAAACTACCGTGGCGGTCAATATAACCGCGGTGGTCGGGCCAACGTCCAAGAGACCCTGCCATCTTGGGCTGAACAGGACTTTGTAGCTGACGGCAATCAGCCGAGTACTGAAGCAATCCAGGTGGAAAAGGATCGAGCAGAAACTGCTGAAAATCAGCTAAACCACGCGGTCAAATTTCACCAACAGCTGTTCTATGGCGATTTGGAAACGATTCGCAAGAACCTGTCCAAGCCAGATGGCCACGGCTACATGTCCATTGATGCCCCGAAGCTGTTTGAACAGTACCTCGCTCAACAAGGTCAGGGCGCATAGAAAAAGGCCCACGTCGTAAACGTGGACCTGGGGTGTTACTTAAAAAGTTTGATTTTATGATTTGTGCATTAAGCGTATCGAAAACAGACCGTAAAATCAAGCTTTTGGCCGAAATTTTCACAAGAAATTCAACAAAAAGTCAGGAGATTGATATTTATGATGACCATGCAGAACTTTAACCAAACCGCGCAACGCGAAGGCTTCACGACGGCGGTTGATGCCAAATTGGGGCTGGTTTTACTCAAGAAGAACGACGTGACGATCTGGGCGATCGATATCCATCAGGATCACGTAGCCAGTCAAATGGCACCGCTGGACGATCTCAACGAAGCGATCGAGGCAGAGGATCTGGCCCAGGCGCTGGCCAAGACCAGTCTGGTTGACCGCTATGCCGATATCTTTGACGTCTTCACTCTGTACTAGGGGGGTACGCTGATGCAGGAAATTAAAAAACCAGAAGAGCAAACGCCAAGTCCGCTTTTTGAACGCTACGGCAATTTCCAAATTCCCAACGATCCGGAGCTGGCTGGCTTTTATCAGGGCTTGAACGACGAGGAACTACTGCCATTCGTCCGGCTGGAAACTGAGTACGTCAATATCGTACAGGGCGCACGGATTCAGCTGGGACAAGTATTTCGCGAAGCTCAACAGCTGTTTTCCAAGCGCGGTATGCGCTCAGACCGTGGCTATACGCAAATGACGTTTGGAAAATGGCTCAAGGCGCACGGTCATACCAAGTCCACGTCATACCGACTGATCGAGTTGGCCAACACCGTGGACAAGATTCAAGCGCAGGCGCTAGAAAACGGCGATGATGCCGCCTTGATGATCGACAACTTCCTGTCGCTGAGTCAAGCTGATCAGCTGGCGATTGCCAAGGGGCAAGTCGATCAGCAGACCATCAGCATGGTTCTCAAAGCTGATCCGGCCGCGCGTAACAGTCCTGCTTGGCAAGATATGCTCAAGGAGCTGGACGAAAAGAAGGCTGAAATGGCGGAACAGGCCAAGAAGCTGAAGGAACAGCGAGAGCAGATCAACCAGCTGACGCAACGCAATTCGGACCTGGAACGGTCACGGGCAGATACTACCGAACAGCTGTCGCTGGAAATGCAGGAAAAACGCCATTTGCAGATCCAGCTTGATGAAGCCCAGGCTCAAGAGCCAGAGCGCGTTGAAGTACCGCCAGAGGACTACGTTGAGCTAAAGGAGCGCAAGCTGGAGCTGGAAAACCAACTGCAAGATACCAACGAAACGCTCAACGCCGTAAAAAAGGAACTGCACGAGGCGCAGACTGCGGCTGAAGCTCATAGCAAATACACGCAAGAGGATATCGACGATCTGCAAAGCCAGCTGGCGAAGCTGACCAAGAAAAACAGCAAACTGACCGAGCAAAACAGCGAACTGACCGAGAAGTTGGAACAGCAGGCCACCAAAGTTGACAACAAGCAGGTGGCCTTCAAAACCGTTTCGTCACGGTCAACGGATATGCTGTCAGCCGTACCGAAGACACTGGACGTGATGGCACTGGCCCACGACACGGAACAACTGACGGCTGAAGAGTTACAGCAGACCGATCTGCCAGCGCTGGCTAACGTCCTTGAAGACAAGGCTAAACAGATTCGCGAGTTGTTGCGCGATTCTGAACGGATCGTCGAAGGCGAGTATGACGAAGTTAAAAGTTAAGGGGTGACGGTTGATGATGTATGCCAAAGGCCAGTACTTTAATGCCGATGGCGTTTCGGATCAGTTTTTTTATCTGCGGATTCCTGACGATCGCTTGAGCGATTTTCAGGCCGCCGGTATGCAGGTCAGCAGAAAGGACTTTATGGTGCTGGCCACTGACCAGGCCAACCGGCTCAGAGTCATGGTCGTCCAGGGAAAGCCGGTTAAGGTACTGCCCAAAAACACCAAACCAGTTGGCGACTGCTTTGGCGTGCTTAATGGCGACGACAAGCTACCGCTGACCAGGAAAGCCATGGCGGTGCTGATTCCCAAAGCAATCAAAGACCGCCAGCTGGCAAAGCTGATGGCCATCTATCTGCCGGAACCACGGCATCATCTGCCTAAGTGAGGTGCCGTATGATCAGAAACGATGACTATCAGTGTCACAGCCGGGCATATCTCCGTGAAAAACGGCTTCAGGACACGATCAAGGGCAACTGGGGCAATGAAGAGGTTGCCGAAGAAAAACGCTCAGACCAGCAGAAAACGGGCGACGCGTTAATGCTACCGGTTGTGATCCTGATCCTGCTCGCAGCTGGTTGGGTTGCATTTGAAATTTTAAGGGGGCTGTCGCTATGAAATTTTGTTACGTAGTCTCGCGCAAAGAAGGCGGAGATATGGAGCCGATCGCGGTCTTCAAACGGCTCAAGCCAGCCTTGAAGTACGTTTCGCAACAAGGCATGGAACCCGAGGTTGCGAGGCAATCCAACGCCTATAAGGCTCTCCTTGAGCAAGGATGGGTCGTTGACTTTGTACCGGTAAAGGTTGTCGATCAAGCTACCAAGACCGCGATGGTCACGGCTAAGCTCAGCATCGGCAAGGCAATTTTGAAGGAGTGACCAGGTTGAATATGGTTCCAAGCCAAATGGATTAAGGAAAAGGAGTGTGAAAAACATGACACAACGGATTTCCAGTGAAAAATGGGCCAAGATGGCCGACTACATTGAGCAAAACATGGACGGATACGACTTGATCGAACGGCACAGCTACTGCCTGGGCGTTAAATTACCGGACGTGGCCGCCTGGCTGGAGTTTACCGAGACCAAGGGTACGATTGCCATTGATATCATAGATCACCCCGAAACACCGATGGACGGCCAGATTCTGGAGTACTCCTTTGGCTGCAGCCTCAAGGCCATTCCAACGATTCTGGCAGTGGCCAACCGGTATCTGGTTGAATGCGGCGGCTTTGAACAGGCCGTCTACCAGAAGAACCACGGCAAGCGCTTCGCTGACTACTACGATGACGAGATCCGCAAGCTGATTCCCAGCCGAGGCGGCTCGAACCGCACCTACGTCTACGTGGTCTATGAAATCTTCTACGATGAGCAGGGCGATACCACCAAGGTCGGGAGCTATAGCTTCTTGCACAAGGCCGATGCAGAGCATTACCTGAAGAAATTGCAGGCGGATCAAAAACCAAACCGCTTTGCCTATCTGCGGACGCAGAAACTGCTCTTGAACGATCAGGTTGATCGCAAGAATGTGACCAACATCTGGGTTGATCCAGAAGTTACCCACGCTAATCTATACAACTACGCACCGCAGATCCCAATGGCCTTCAGCCAATTCAAACGGGCCAGCGACGAAGGGACCACAAAGTTTATCCACGACGTTCAACAGATCGTCTTGGATCCGGATTCAATCAAGGGGCGTGTCTCATGAACAGTGAAAAACAATACACAATGGCCGATGTTTACAAGCAGGTCTACGAAGAAACCGGAATCCTGCCCATTCATTGCCTCTGGCTGGACGATCAGAAGATGACCAAGGCTGAGATGCTTAAACGGGCGCAGGAAACCAAGCGCTTGATGTTATTGGCGTTTGAAGAAGTCGATAAGGAACGAGGCGATCCAAAATGACGATTACCAACGGTCAGTACCTGGTACGTAGCGGTCAGACAATCCGCTACAGCAACCATGGTCAAGAAAGTCTGCTGGTCGGTGAGATCACCGAAAACAGCAGGGATTATGACGTCGAACTCTTCTACGGTCCCAGCCGCTTAATTTTTTACCGGACGATCCGGTTGAAGAAACGGGCTGGCTGGCACCAGATCAACCCAGAAAGGACTTGAGATCAACTCATGTACAGTGACAACCCAGCCAAGGAACAGCGCCGTCGCCGGATTACGTTAGGCGTTATCGCGGTTTTGATTATCGGCAGTGCGCTGTTTGGCTTTCACTTTTTTCATAGCTATCGCCGTACCAGTACGGCAGATCAGACCAAGCTGATGAATTCCAATGAGCCAGCGGTCGTGATGTTCTACTCGAAAGCCTGCAAGGACTGTAAACACGTGGCGGCCACGGTTCACAAAAACGACTATCAAAGCAAGTTGGCTGACAACGTGGTCGGGATCGGTAACGCCTCTGACTACCGGCACACGGCCGTCTACATTGAGCTTCAAAACCGCCATGACAAGCAGTTGTTTGAGCAGTACCATGTTACCTCAACGCCAACGTTCATGATCTTTAAAAACGGTCAGCCCCAGCCGATTCAAACGGTCAACGGCCTGCCGGTCTACCAGTACAGCGGTACGAACAAGGCCAAGATCCAACAGCTCTATCAGAAGCTGAGTTTGGATTAACAGCGGTCAAAAAAGCTAAAACGATCAATTAATCAAATACAGATTTAAAATCGCGGAAACGAGAAGTTAAAACGTTTTAAATTCAAAGGAGTAACCTAACCAATGTTTAATCGAAAAACATACGGCTTCCGCAGGGCGGCCAAATACATCAACCAAACCGGGATCCTGGAACAGACCTACACGGCCAAGATCATGAAGCAGTTGCGCGATGACGTCCGGCTGGTACCAAAGATTCACCGGCGACGCTACACACAAGAACAGCTCGATATCTTCGTACAAGAAGTTAAGCCACGCTAACCAAAGGAGACTAAATCATGGACAACACGAAAAAAGATGCCGTACTGGCTTTCAAGCTCACGGATCAGATCAAAGCCGATCTGGAAAAAGACGTGGTTGAAGCAAATAACCTCAGTCACCATTGGACGACGCAAATGGACGGGACGGACCTGCTCAAGACCTACTACCCAGACCAAGCCCAATATGGCACGCCTTTGATGGCAGACGTTTTGGCTCTGCATCTGATCGGCTGGCTGACCAGTCAGGGGGTCCACGCCACGCCACGGCGCATGAACCTGCGGACGCGGATCTCGCTCAGCGCACAACCGCTTGATGAAAAGCCAGAGTGGCCGGTTGAATGGTTTGCACAACGCAACCAGGTAACGCTGGGCGACGATGCCAAGGAGATTGCGGAACAGATTTTGAAGAGCTACGAAGAGGAGATTGACGATATGGGATCCATTAAAACTAAGCAGGTTAGCGCCAGCGGTGAAATCAAAGAATTCAAGACGGTTGAAAGCGTCATGCCATTTTCTATCAGCGTGCATAACGATGGTTATGAGGGCGATAGCGCAGTAACTGATTTCATTGTCGAGTGTGATGACGGCAACGTTTTATATAACGTGGAGGTTGAAGATGACGAAGGGACGGCCTTCTTTATCCAGCCTAAAAAGCTCAAAATCATGACCACTGGCAGTATCGAACGGGCCGAGTTGGCCAACATGCTGCGCTGGGTGGCTGATGAGCTTGAAGCCAAGAAGGGAGACGCTGACTAAATGCTGGACAAGCTGAAACGACTCCGGACGGCCTGGCAAAAGCAACTGGCCAAGATTTATGCCTGGCACACGGAACACACGATGCAACGCAAGCTGATCATTTCTGGGTCGCTGGTAGCGATTATGGCGCTCCTGCTGATCGGTACGCAGACCGCACCCAAACAGTCACGATTTGCCAATACGCCGCTTAATACGCAAGAATCGTTTGGTCAAAATTCAAGCGCCACGATTGCAATGACGTCACGCAAATACAACGCCAAAAAACACTTCATGGTTGTTAAGTTTCAAGTGCAGGCCAGCGGTAACCAAGTGATCAACCCACGGGCGATCAAGCTGAGTGCCAGCACGCTGGAAAAACAAGATGCCAGCTATCAGGTTCTGCCATTGGCCAACAACAACTACGTGATGGTGATCAGCAATCTTAAATCCGGTTATCAGGCCATTCAGATCGTAGCTGAAAACAAAAATCCAGACCTGACTCAGTTGCCAACGGCTGATGAAAACTTTGACGGATCAAGCTCTTCTTCTTCGGCTACCGAGTCCACAACGAACAGCACGCAATCAAAGAACAAGTACAAGTTCATCATCAACGAAAGCGACAAATTTGTGGACAACAAGATGGTCAAGCACACGCAAAAGCAATACGCAATTGAGTCGCTGAATGAGTCCATTAAGAACCTGAACAAGGGGATTGAGAAGCAACAGAAAGCCATCAAGGCCTACAAGGCTCAGATCGCAGCTGACAAGGTTGGGATTGATCAAATGCAAAAGGATATCCAGTACAAAGCCGATGCCAGTTCCAATGCCGACACGATCCGCAATGCGCAGGCAGATATTTCGACGCAACAGGCCAACATCAAACAGGCCAACAAAAATATCGCCAAGTACCAGGAACAGATCAAGCTTTACCAAAAGCAGATCCGCGATATTAAAAACGGTAACTACCGCTTTATCGCTTCCAAGAGTACCGGCGAACTGAAGTAAGATTTTGAATATTTGAAAGGGGGTTAGGCTCGGCAGATTTTGAGTCTGTCGGGCTTTTTTTATGAAAAAATACTTGATTTTAGTATCAATCGACGAACGCATGATGGTACCGCTTTGTTCGGACACGTTCAGTCCGGATATTCTGCTGGTTTTAATCGCAGGTATCTGCAAGACGTTTACGGAACTTTATGACGATAAAATGCCATTGCAGAATGCAATTGTGACGATGGCTGAATTTTATAACGTCTGGGATCCTACCAGCAACGGCACCGTTACGATGGATTATCTGCTTAATCATGATGACGAGGTGCAATGGGCAAAGCTCGAGGAGGCTTACGAAGCAACCGAGGACGTTGGGCCGTACGATCTGCTCGGCTACCCGGTTTATCTAAGCGTCCGCTCATATTTAAATGGCAAGGGATACGTTTCGGAGGAGGATATCGATGAGTACTTCAAGAATCACCCAGAGTCAGATGACTGATCCGCGGTGCTGGTCGTTTGCCAGACGGGCATTGGCAGAAAAACGCAGCGAAGCCAAACGCAAGCCATTCTGGTTTTGGATTGAAGTGGAGCTGCCCAACCAGAAAAAACAGTGGTATCAATTGCCAAAGGATCTGCAGTTTGCCATGCGGCAGTATCTGCATGAGCAGCCAAAAGAATGGGCAAAAGTTTTAAATGGAGCGTTGGTCAACGTACCGCAATCCGATTATGACGATCAGGGCTATGTCAGCCTCACGCTGGGTATGATTCGGCAGGTTAAGATTCGTCATCAGCACACCAGCATCAGCCGGCAAGTGTCGCGTAGTCAGTTCATTATGCCGGAGTGGACCTGGTATGGATTGGCCAACAAAACGCAGATCAAACGCTTCATGTTTCACGATCATGACACTGGCAATCGCAAGAATATCTTGGCCGCATTACGGCACTGGGAAATACGGTTCTTGTTGAAAAAATATTTTAAGATTGGAGATTTTTAGCATGGGATTTGAAACGATACACGAGATTCGCAATCGATTCTTTATCAAGCACGAAACGCCAGAAGAAATTGCCGATACGATCGACTATTCAGAGTTGCTGGAGGAATTTAAAGAGCTGGGCATTGTCTTTGACGATCATGGCACTTTGACTTGGCACGGGCGCAAAATCGGCGGCATGAACAAGAGCTATGCCGTTAGCCTGCTACGGAAAATGATGGTGCGGATCATAATCAGAGAATTCATGATTGATGATCAGGTAAATCAATACGAGGCACTCGAAAAACAGCAGATTGCACTGACGGTTATGAAAATCTCACCAGAAATTATGGCCATGGATATCGACTTTCACGATCTAATCAGCGTTTTGATTGACCAGGCATTTACTTTTGATGCAACAAAATCGAAATGGATTGAACTTGAATACGCCGGCCAAAAGTTGGGTGCGTTTGTCAATCCGTATTCCAGTCAAAGTACAATCGCTGATACAAACTATGAGGCCGTCGTGCAGATCTTAAAGTTGCTGATCACGCCATTTATGCTGAAGAACTATCAGCCGGCTGTAAAAGTCGTTCTGAATGAGGAGGACGAGTGAAATGAGCAATGGAATATTGACCATGGTTGCTACTAGCGGTTGCGTCGTAATTTTTGGAATCGAAACATTGCTTATGGCAATCCTAGGTGTTGATCCAGAAACAGAGAAGGTAAAGAAAAATTTCTTCGATGAGGACTACAGCCAAGGATATCAAGAAATTCAAAAATTATACCTGAAAGAACTGAAATCAAAGGCAGAGTTAGTTCAACTAAGGAAACAAGAAATGATTCAAAAGTCAATTCATTCAATTTCTGGGGAGAAAAGTTATCAACGAAACCCCGATAGCACAAAGGAAAAAGAATCTTTCAGTGCCAGTAGCAAATAAAGCTGGTCCGAAAAAAGAAAAAATTCCTATTAGTATAATCGCCATCACTAGATTGAACTCAGACAATAGATCTATTAAAGCATAGGTGATTTTAAGGTTATCTAGTTTGGCAGCTAAACAAGCTACAGCGACTAGGTAAATTCCAAACCAGGCAGCTATATTACAGACCGACTGTAATGGGAGGATGAGTAAGTCGTCGGGATTGATTTTGAAATAAGTTAGCAGTGAGACAAGATCAGATCGAATGAATAAGCTTGCAATGCCGACAAAAGAAGTAATGATGAATAGCATTTGCGTTGCATGAATTATTTCAGCTGAAGGTACTAATAGTTTTATGAGTTTTTCAAATTTCATAAAGGTGGTTCTCTTTTAATGGATAAAACGATATTTTTAATAACTCTAGTGTTAGCAGTATTAATGGCTTTTGGATTGCTAGATATCCTTTTGAAGATTCGAAATAGTTTAGAAAGTCAGGCTAAAAAGCTTGGTCGTGATCAAGCAATCAAAGATTATTTTCTCGATACTCCGAGAAAAAGTCAATCGCCATATAAGTTGGGAACAGGAGGATTAACCATGTGGGAAGTCATCGAAGTCTATCTGATGGAACAAAATATGAAGCCGATTGAGCTGGCTGAAAAAGCGGGTATCTCAACTGGAACGCTCAGCGATTTAAAGTCAGGCCGGTTGAAAAATCCATCGTTTAAGCTGCTGGAAAAAATCGCTGACGTGCTGAATATCGATATGAATGAGTTCCGCGGATTAAGTTAAAAATTGGCAGGCCGGTCGGCAGCGGCTGGTCTGTTTTTTTTAAGAAAAAATACGTGGCGAAACTTTGAAAATTTAAAAAATGGGGTAAGGTATCTGCAAAAGCTTGAGGGCGCGATGCAGACGCGATCAGGAAAGGTAAAAGGACGCATTGCGGACTCAAAATAGGCGCAGACGAGAAAATTTAGGTGTCAGCCCGGATCCCCACCACTGGTGGGCCGCCAGCTTGCTGGTGGTAGATCCCCCTTATGCTCTTTAAACCCAAAATAATTATGAAAGGAGATTTTTATGGCATCTTCAAAAGTGACAATAAAAATCGACGCCGCGATCTACGAAAAAATTTCGGCCGAGGCTAAACGAAAACACGTCAGCAAAACTGAAATGTTGGAGTCGATTACCGAAAAATATTTTCGTGATTTAGAGATCGAACATGGCAATGATGATCTAAAATCGATCGTCCGAAAACAGAACGAAAACATTGAAACAATCGCAGCAGATTTAGAAAAACTGGTTGCTGACTCTGCAATCAACAAAAATATTATCGAGATGTTTTACCAAGAGATCACCGGTTCATATGATCCCGATGATTTAGAAGGTAATTTTTAAAAAAATCGGGTGCAGTTGATCATTTGTATGAGCTTGAGTCAATGTATGAATTCGGTACGGATGAGTACAACCTGCGTAATAAATTACGCCAACAAGTTGATGAAGATAACAAACGACTCTTCATTAAAACGAAATAGAAAAACAAAAAGCATTAAGAGGTAATCAAGATGACTGAGAATAAAATGACGGTTCGTTTTTACAAAAAAACATCAGCACAACTTGCGTATGTTGAGAAACTTTGGGAGAACAATCCGATGCTGGTTGATAGGATGCCAGGAACGCGTAACGCATTTATCAATATGCTGTTGACTGACTACTTATCAATCATCATTAAAAATCAAGATGGCAATAACAAAGTTACCTATGAGGACCTGAAGAAAAAATTACTGACACCAAAAAATACTCAGCTAGAAGAACTCAAACGAAATCAATATCACTTAGAAGATCGGATCAATGCAATGTTTTATCTTCTATTGATCAGCAACAAAGTTTTAGCTGAAAATGGCGGCTTGAAAGAACTTGGATCCATGTTTGAATATGGGACTCCTGAGTACAAAATTTATCATGAGCTGATGAACCTGGTCGATGAGGATAACAAACGACTTTTTGCTTCGGTACGTCAAAAAAACAAACAGAAATAATCAAAGGTTGGTGACCTAAAATGCGGATCAAAAACAACAAGGATTTTTATCGTAAGCTTCATGCACTTGAAGAAGATGAAGAGTGGTACAACAATGTTGGCCAAGAAAGTGATCTGAATGTTTATATGGATGACGGCAATCCAGAAGCTGATGTTAGGACTGTGATTAAGGATCGCAAAGCTTTAAAAGAAATTCGCAAACAGCTGGGAGTAAATCCTCAGGCTTGGCGAACGGGTAGCAAGCGTGAAGCAGTCCGACTTCAAGTGACCTACTACAAAAACTTTGGCCTGAGTACCGCGGAAATTTCTGAAATTCTTGATATCTCAGCCAGCACTCTGCGTCATAACTATCTGCCGTTTAAGCCAGGTGAAAAAATCAGCAATGACGTCCGAGTTGAGCTGCGAGATGAGTGGGGCCGACACGTATCAAATTAATCAAGGACGGTGAGCAGAATGCCGATGACCAAAGAAGGTAATCGATCGCCAGATATCATCTATACGCAAACGTTTCACGTGGCGCAGGCAAAATATCTGGGCTATACGGAGCGCAAGAATGCAATTAATCCAGAACGTGATTTTGAGTTGGAAAACAATCCGCGCAATGATCAAATTCAAATCGATCCAGACGAAAAATTTGCTGGCTATATTGGTTATATGGACCGAAAAGCCGCAACAAAACTTGAGTATGGCGTTGATGATAATCGTTATCCTACATTTACTCGCGAAAGCCTAAATATTGACGACAAACAGCACCAGCGCCTGCTTGACGATCTAGATTTAGCGCAAAAAAATAAGACCATGCTTTGGGCAGGCGTGGTCTCTTTTAGTCCAGAATTTATTCGTGAGACTGGGTTGTATGACGAGAAAACCAAGACGGTTAATCAACGGGCTATCAAGCTGGCAATCCAAAGAGCAATGCCTGACTTTTTAGCGGCTGAAGAATTGGATAATGATCAGACTTTCTGGTGGGGCGATGTGCATCTGAATACGGATCACGTCCATGTCCACCTGGCGATCAGTCAGCGCGAGAATACTCGGCCATTGAAAAATGGTGAGCCGGTTGGTATGTTTCGTGCTAAGTCGCTTCGGAAACTAAAAACTATTATCCATCAAGAGTTGACCCATCCACTCAATCGAGAGCACGATATCGGACTTGATAAAGAGATTGCTCATATCCGTAAAGATATGGTTGAAAACGTCCAATGGCTGGCCCGTCATGATAACTATCAGCAAAAGATGCTGCGCGATATCTACTGGTCATTGCCTCAGTATCGTGATAAACGTAAGTGGCGCTCAAGCAACCATAGCCAGGGCTTCAAAAAATCGCATGAGCTGACGGATAAGCTGGTTGATGATCTCCTCAAGAGTCAGCTGGCTGATGACTATCAGAAATTCAGACAAGCTGTTCACGAAAAAGATGTGCAAAGCCGTAAAAAATATGGTCAGCATATTAAAGACACTGAGAGACGGCGCGACAAAGCTTTACGTGATTTTTTGGCCAATCGGATCTATGATTACCTGCGTGAGGTTGATCAAGAGCAGGAAAAAAACAACCATCAGGTATTAGAGAAGATTGCCTCGCAAGGAGTTGACGAAAATAAGCGCCTGCTTGAGTTAGAAAAGGAACAATTGGCCAAATTAAATCCAGCGTCAAAAGAAGCACAAGCATTGCGTAAACGGTTGGGATTACGACGGCTTTATCTGCGTCAGGTTAATTTAACAGCTCGGGCCGATGCTATTAACACTCAGCTAGCTCAGATCGAAAAGTTAGATGATACGTCACCAGCTAAGGAGTATTTTGTCCAAGTCTTAAAAGAACAGCGTGAACTGGTTAAGCTTAAAAAAATGCCTAAGTCTGAGCGAGAGCGACGTGGTTTGACGAACCGTTATCGTGAACTTTCTAGACGCTACGTTGATGCAAAAAAACTCCCGATTCAATCAGCTACTCCAGCTGTTGTCAAAGCCAGGATCTACCAACTTGCTCAAGAAGCAAATGTTATTTCTAAATATCCGGATTCACCTGCGGTACAGTTGATGATCCTCGATCACCATAATACTGATAGCGTACAGGACACCATTAACCATTATCAGACACAACAGGAAATCTTGAAACTGAAACAACAGATTTACCTAAACAATCGACAATATGGTCGAGACTTTGAGAAGCGAAATGCTGTTAACCGTCCGCTCTTTAAGGAACTTAAACATAAGTATGTAATCCTAGATAAAGGGGACCAGCATGATAGAATGAATGTCCATCGTAAAGAGTATCTTGACCAAGCCCAAAAAGATGCGCAATGGAAAGTCCAGACTAAACGTGGCGGCTTCCGGATCTTGAGCAAGTTTGATCAGCTGCTGACCGGCTTACAGCGTGATGGTCGTCGTGAGATGAACGCAATGCGTAAGCACCTGGATGGAGAAGATGAGATTGATCGTGCCGATCGTGAAGAGGAACGTGAATCACGTGGAATCTAAAGGATTGTGACTATAATGGTCAAAGATACTAGCGAAGAGCTTTTTGATTATATTTTGGCATTGAAGGCAATGGCAGTTCTGGCTAATCCAGACCGAAAACTGTACTCTGACTTTGAAGTTCGAGGCAAAACAACCTTACAAGAGCCAGTTGTTGATGAGAATGATGGCTGGGGGTAAAAGCCAAACTAAAAAGGCGCTGACTAGGTAGCCATGCCTTTAAATATGCTTAATTGAAAATTTGTGTTATAATGCCAATAGAAAAAGCAAGGCCGCTTTAAAGGCGGTAGCTTTGGATGATGAAACAGTTTAGAACCGTTCGTACCCTCTGCTAAAGTTTACGAACGGCTTTTGTTATTTTTTAATGTAGCTTAACAGTGCGATCAGAAACGTACCGAAAGCTAGCATTAGCGATAAAGCGTCGTAAACGCTCATCGTGACTGATCCTTTCTTCGGATTTATGTGTTGCATAAGCACCACCACCTAACGTTTGGAATCAGCTACCGTCCAATAAAACTTCCTTGCTGAATCATTATAACAAAAAAAGATCGGTATCTAAAAATGATGCCGGTCTTTTATTCGTCTAGAATGCCTTTGCCTGTTCTTCTAAAATTGCAAGTTTGTTCATACAATTTTGAGCGCCCGTTCAAGGCGCTTTTTTTATGGCAAAAGTTGCACGTTTGCTAAATATAGAGAAGATTAGGCTATAGCTTGTCAACCACCATCGGCTAAAGTCGATGGCTTGTGAGCAGATACCCCTATATTGAGTATCTGAACCACAATTTGCATAGATACGGACAGTTTACCCAAACAGCCGTGATTATTTGAGCAGTGACTGTTTACGTCCCCAGGTTGCCATAGGGACGATTATCAATAGTTGCTAGATAGTTAGCTTTATGATGTTGCAATTACTCACTTTGGTTCTCAGCAATGCAATTGCTAAGCTGATTACTATCTACAAATATCATAGCATAATAAGCCTATCCATCCTATGACTAAAGTCACGGGATTTCCGGCTAGGCATAATTAAATTGGGGGCCGTTAAATGGAAAATTACGATCTGGGCCTGATTACCAGCTTAGAGCATGGTATGGCCAGTGGGATCATCTTAGGCACGCAGGAGTCATTCAGCATCAAGATTAAGCCTAATGCGGCTGGGTCGCTGTCGATGTACATGGTCGTGGCCATTAATGATGATCATACCGATTTTGTCTATCAGGATTAGAAAAGGAGCAGATAAAAATGTCAGCAAACGTTAAGAAGCAACCGATCAGTCAAGAATATTTTGAGTCAAAGATGCTTGAATTCTACGATAACTGTAATGTTACTCGCGAACAGACCATGAAGATTTTTGCCTGCTGTAAGGATATTATTCCGTTAATGCTGTTGGGAACGCCAGAAACGGTCGCTCGGGTCTGCTATCGAGAATTTACTGGCGAGAAACTGTAGGGGGCGATTTAATGCCGTACGTACTCTTGTATCAAGCCCGTAATAACAATCGATGGTTTTGGACGGCAGACCAGAAATTCACGTCAAAAAAAGATCAAGAGTTGATGACCTGGCAATCCTTAACTGGGTTGTATCAGGATTTTGATAATCTCAAACAGGACTACCCAACGCGGTTTGGGGCTAAACGTGCAGATGGCTTCTTTGCTCTTAATCTGCAAGATCGGAAAACCTTACCGTTATCAGTTAAACCAGATCAGGATCCAGAACCGATGAAGGCGGCCAGTCGTTACGTAATTACGGTCAAACAGGGGGCTGATCTGTACTACTTCCGTAAATCTACGAAAACTTTTGTCAAAAGTGCAAATGCAAATGCTTCAATCTGGGAAGAGCTGAATGCACCAATTGAACTGGCTGAAAAGATTCTCCAGACTAAAACAATCTGGAACAAGCAGAAGAAATGTGATCCGTCAACGCTACGGATCTATGATTTAACCATGGGCGCCTTTGTCTGGGATCCTGCAACTACAGATCAGCATGCTCTACAGGCTAATTCTTTATACCGAAATGTTCGGCGACGGATTGCCAGACACCTGGCAAATAGTCCACGCCTTGATGACAAGGCGGCGATTAAGCATAATTTACCGACTATTGACCTGGATCTGGAACAAATACTGGCGGCCTTGGACGTGTTGATAGATAGTCTTCAACAAAAACCCTCGGTCGATCATTTGCTAAACTACTACGATAAGAGCGTGACGCAAGATCTTCTGCATACGATAGAGTTGACCGACACTGAGATGCTAGATGCTTCAAAAATCATATCGTTAATTAAAGAGACACGCGTAAAGCGTCGTAGGATTAAAGATTTGAGTATCTTTTTAACAGCGCTGGCTAATTCTTTTGATGTTGCAAAATTCCTAACGGCATTGGAAACTAATCCGTCATATGGCAGTAGTTATTCCTTTAAGGATAAGGACACGGCTGATATAGTTATGGGTATTATCAGACAACAAGAAGGTGAACAGGTTTGAAAGAACAACTCCGAAAAAGATTTGAATTTTCTGGTGATGTTCCAGTTGATCTATATCTAAAACGTCTAAACTCATTAACGCCTGAACAGTTGTTAGACTTAAAACTAAGAACGGAGTCTAAAAAAAGAAATATTGATCTCACTCAAAAGATATACTGGGGCGTAATTGGTAGTTTAACCGTGGGCTTACTTTCAACTTTGATATTTTCAATTCGTTCTGTTTCGCAAACATATCCTTATAAACTGGATAGTTTAATTGGGAATGCCATTTTGCTGGTGCTAGGCTATTTGATTATGGCTATTACAATACAGATATTAATTCAGCATATCCATAATACTATTTATAACCATCTGGAACTGATCAAAAAAATTATTCATGAAAAGGAGCTTTAAATGAAGTCGCGGTTTCATGACTGGGGAAAAGTCAGTTGTTTCTTGTTGTACTCAATAATTTCAGCTATCTATTGTCATAAATTAATAGGTCTGATCTGTATGCCCAGCGCTGGCAGTTATCATTGAGAGGTTCATCTGTTCTGGTTGCAATAATTATTTGTTTGGGTACTGTTGTATGGATCGTTAGAATTATTTTTCTTATTCAGAATCCTATCTTACGAGCAATACTTGCTGTATATATCATTGGTACTGTAATTACGGCCTCTAACAATTGATTGAACAAGATTTTCTGCTAAAATAAAAATAACGCAACTTCTCAGTCGCGTTACTTGGTTTATTTTTATCTGATAGGTCGTTGACTATCCCCAAAAATAGTCGGCGGCCTTTTTGTGTTCCTTCTTACCTTTCCAAGCGTAGTAGAGATAGCTGACTAAGAACAAACCAATTGGAAAAGCCAGGTCGTACATATGATCAGCCAAAGCAGCACCCAAAGCAATTGCTAAAAAAGTAATCGTTAAATTGTCACTCATAATATATACCCTCAATGTTTGATTTATTTAGAAAGTGTTCATAGTAATGAACGTTTTCTATATATTTTATTATACCAGTAATGATATAAAAATCAATGGATTTACGTAATATTATTGATAAATGTTCATTATAATGTACAATATAGATAAAACATAAAAGGGAGAAAAATAATGATTTTTAACCGCTTAAAGATGCTGTTGAGTGAACGTGAGTTAACGATTTCACAAGTAGCCAAAGATACCGGACTATCACGGACGACTTTAACCTACATGGTCCAAAACAATTCCAAAGGTATTCAGTTGGTCACGCTAAATCAACTGTGCCAATACCTGCACGTTCGGCCAGATGATTTTTTTGAATACTATCCCTTTGATCTTGCCTACCAGTTTCAACGTGATCAGGATCAGGTTGTGGTGCTGGCTGAGCTGTTAGAAAATGGTCAAGTCGTTCAATCAGCTCAAGTCTCAGGCAAGGTTGCTGATGATACTTGTCAGATTGCTTATTCTGAGTTGGAACGCCAGTTTACCACGCATTTTGACCAATTATCCATCTTTAGTAAAACTCTGCTGAGAAACGATTTTAAGGCGGTAGCAGCCAAAGAAGTCGGTTGTTCAATTGAATTGAGGTGATCAAATGTTAATCTTACGTGGCCACTTTACTTCTGCTGAGTTGGCAAAAGCCTTTGATGTTTCCGAAGATACGGTTAAGCGCATTGCTGGTGACAAGATTCAATTTAAGCAGATTGGTCAAACACGCAAAGCAGTCTTAGGAGAAGGCGTCTCTGACTATATCGGGAATAACCTTACGATTCCTGAATGTAGTCGCTTGCTTGGCAGGTCCTTATCTGATGATCCAAAGGGTGCTTTTTTAGGGATTACTATTTATGGTGCGCCGGATACTGGGGATCATGTCATACCGCTTGAAGACGTAATTCATGGCTATAACTTGTATCTCAATGATATTGACGATGGTTATTGGGATTAGGTGCGGTCAAACTTGTGTAGATTGATAAATCGGATATTCTTGTTAACAGATTATTCTTAGTGCAACAAGGAGATGTGATTATGCCTACAAAAGAACCGTATGCCCGCAACTGGTGGTTTACTTGCGACTCAGAAACATTACCTGCAAAATGGCGTGAGACTCTTGATAAAGAACAGACTGCTTGGATAGAGAGCCCACTACACGATAAAGACATCACTACTAATGGTGATCCGATTAAGCCACACCTGCATATCATAATGATGTATAAAGGTGCCAGAAGCTATTCCCATATGAAGGCAATTACTGATTCACTTGATCAAGAAGCACCCAGAGTAGTGAATGATACTAAGTGCCTGGTCCGCTTCTTTGTACATGAAGATGATCCTGGAAAGCATCATTATAATCGCGATGAGATTATTTGCCACGGTGGCGCAGATTCAGAAAAATACTTTTACATTTCTCCTAGAGCTAAAAAGCGTGCAGAGAAAAGAAAAAATGAAGAGATTTTGAAGAATATCGTGATCTATACAATGGAAAATAAGATAACTAATTATGATGATCTTGTTCGGTATATTCTCGATAACGAAAAACATGATTGGTTGAATGTACTCAGTACTGATCATGGTACGATGCTTGTCAGCGCATTGATTGAATCAATAGAACGAAAACAAATGGAGATTTGAAATGGCCAACATACGCCCCAAGAATTACTTAAAATTATGATGGATGGAGTTAGCTATCCTGAATTTGATAACCATCAGTGATATCAAGGTAAAGGCTCTGCGAAAACAGGGCTTTTTTTATTGGCCAAAGATTGAATTTCACTAGCTCGCCTTAAATTAGAGATAAATCTAAAAGGTGGTGAGAAGATGCTTAATCCAATTGGCTTGTCGATGCAGGAGATGGGACGCGTAATGGCCAGTCCGGCAAAGATGGACCAGGGTATCTATCTGGCTCACGATCTCGATAGCAACCAGTATTTCGTACTGGATCGATTGAATAACAGTGATCAACAGCCATTTGAATTTGAAACGTTTGATGAAGCATATTCTTTTGCAAAAATAAGGGAGCGAACGACGATGGAAAAACAACAAGAAAAAAAGGTGTCGCCAGCCGAGATTGAACGGTTTGCAACCAGTCGCAAGTCGCAACAGATCTTAAAAGACGGGACTAAGGATATCGATTCAATGGAACGGCTGATCAATCAGGTCAGTCCAGTGATCAGCTATGGTCGGGTCAACAGCCTCTTGCTTTCGCAAGCGCATGGTGAACAGGACTTTATGACTAGACAGGCCTGGACGCGCAGCCAGGATCTGCAAGACGTTAATTTTGATCAGCTTAAGGGGGTTAAGGTTTTCGTACCAAACCCTAAACAGCCGGGCCAGCCCGTTACGTTTGGCGTTGGCAAGATGTATTCGGCTAATGAACTGGCAGCGAAATATCCGGCTAAAAGTCCGCAAGTACAGGCAATGGCGTCCCAGCGTAATCTGATGAAACAGGCATCGCAAAATGAACGGGTAGGTGCCATGGTTGGTTCCCTACGCGAGTTGCAGGTACCAAAACCAGCGTGGGTCTGGTCAAAAAATCAGATTCATGCCATTCAAACGCATATATCGCGTCATATGGCCTTTGCCAGTGTCGGACTGACTGATACGCCATTCCATTTCAACCAGACTGAACGGCAGGTAATGGCCAACTTGAAGCCTGATGAGCTGAAGGAAATGTTTTCCAAGTCCATGGGGCTGGCCAGCAAGATCAACCGGACGGCTAATCGGCAATTGTATCAAATGAAAAATCAGAAACGGACGATAAACCAGCCAGCCCAGGCTAAACCAAAGGAGCGTTAAACATGGCAGAAGAGACTAAGTACGTTTACAGTAATGGTGTTGATACAATTGGCTACACCGCTGTTGAATTGATGAATGGGCTTAAAGGTGTTGATCTTCGTCCTTATATGTACTCTCGTGATATATTTTTATCGTGGGCTGGGCAACTGGTAACTAGTGATTCTAGTATGAAGTTCGCATATCAATTACGACCATTGCGCCGTCTGGAAAAGATTGGCCAAGACGATTGGACGTTGATTAATCTAGTAGACCTAAAGGGGCAAAAATTACCAGGTTTTGAAGGCGAGGATAAAGCCATTGAAATTATGGGTGAATTTGGTATGCCAGGCGACTCGCATATATTGATGCACTATGGTCAAGATACGCTGGAGATGCTCAAGGATTTTGATGATTTCCAAGAAGATGATTGGCAAAAGGCCTTTGATAAAGCTATCGAGAAGGCGCCTGCAAAAGCAAAGTCTGGCGAGGATCTAGAAATGCCGAGAATCACGGCTGATGAGGTTAGCCAAGTAGTCTATGAGCCAGAAAGGACAACAGGGTTTACGCAAAATCAGCTAAACCAGAAGATTACACAAGCTAAGCAAATCTTGAAAAATGAATATGTACGGGATCGCGTTAGTCAGCAGGCAATCCAATTCCTAGATAATTCTAAAGTGCCAGTTGAAAAGCGGTGGGATCTTGCCGATCGGATTATGGACGTTTATCAAAAGAACCAAGAGCATACTAACAACGTTAAATTTGATAGTGAAACTAAATATATTTTTGATGGCGGAAATACTCCAGTCAATCCAGTCGGATTTACAAAAGATAGATTAGCAGAGTGGGCAGCACTTAATGAGTTTGATGCACCTACACTTACAGAACAAGTTAAAGCGTATGCACGGTTTAGCCACCGTCGATTTAGCTATAGACTAAATCCGCTCGTACGAACAGAGAAAGTCTATGAAACTCCTGGGATTCTGATCAATGTAGTTGATCTGCAAAACAATCCAGAGATACCAGGCTATCGAAATGCTGATAAAGCCATTGAGATTACTGGATACGAGTTTTTGCCAAGTCATAATCGGGTGCATTTACTGATGCCCTACAGCAAAGAGACGTTAGATAGTCTACGAGATTTTAGAGACCTACAAACACCTGAGTTTGATCAAGCAATGAACCGACTGGCAAAAAAAGTGCCAAGCAAAGTAGAGCGTGGTTGGGCATACTTGCCGTTGATGAGTGATAAACAAATTAAAGAGATCACCTATCAAAAAGCTCCTGTTAATGTTCAGAAACTTAGTCCTAATTCAGTTCCTAAGAAAAAGGATCGATCACGTTAGAAACTGAGAACCATTACTCAACGGTGATGGTTCTTTTTATTTACTTCGTGCCACGTTTGGGACGAAGTTGGTCAAAGATTGGTTTTGATCAGAAGCGTGTAGGATTATCTAAAAATGTGAAAGGCGGATAATAACAAATGGCAGAACTTAAAAACTTACGGCCATTCCTGCAATACTGGGATCAAGTGGCCAATTCCTATGACGAACAGGTTGATGTTTACAGTAAGTTGACTGGGGCAATTATCCATGACTGGGTTTACGACTACACCAAAGATGGCGATCTTAGCGTTGCTAATGGTGATCTGGATTGGATTACTGATCCATCAGCAACCGATGAGCAAAAACTAGCGGCCTTTGATCAATGGCTGGGCTTCAACACCACTGAAGATGCGATTGTTCCGACAATTGAGTACTACTTGAACGAACACCATGATGAAATTGAACAAGAAATCCAAAATCAAGAGCTGACACTAGAAAACGTCACCGATGACTCAGCAGAACGCTACATGGACGTTTTGGAAATGATCAACGATGAACCGGTGCCAGATAAAGACCGGATCTTAGGATATGCAGGCAGTTATGCCTACAAGCGCGATGGCGAGTGGCAGATCCAAGGGTCACACAATGCGTTTGACGAACCAGATGAGCAGAATCTGGGCTATAAGTTCGCCGGTAATCTGAAGGATCTGCCAGATGACGCACCAGTTTATGCGTTTACGAACAAAGCTACGGCTCCTGACGGTTTTGTTGGATTTATTACAACCAAGCAAGAGTTGTTGGAACAAACTGAAGACGTTTTACAGCTGAATGGTTACCCAACTACTGACCACAATCTATATAAAATTGCCGAAGAGATCCTAGACAAGCCGAATTGGGAGCACACGGGGGAAAAAGCCGCAGGGATTGCGGTTAACATTAGCCGTTATCCTGAAGATTTCAAATTGGATGGCCCCGTTGAAAATAAACCATTAGAAGATTATATCAAGCAGTTCGCTTCTGTCGCTGATCGATACGGTCTGACTCTAAACAACATGGGCAACATTGCAGTCGATTATGATACGCAAGAGGTCTGGTTTGATGTTGGTTTGGCAGTACCATCAGTTGAAAGCAATGAAAGCCATTTTACTTATACTGTTTTTAATAATGTTCTCGAGGCCGCGAAGGCTGGTAAACTTGAACAGCTGGCGATGAAACAGCTAGCTAAAGATACCGAAGAGATGACGCCGGATTCAGTCAAAACATTTGGGGCGTACGAAGAAGATCTTGAGGAAAGAATTGCCAATAAGTATCAGGAAATCAGTGCCGAAATTCAACAAGATCTGGCTGATCAGCAAAACCTTGAAAAGCAAACAGGACTAAAGGTGATCGGCTATGATATGGAAACAACCGGTTTGCACCCTGATCAAGACGATATCCTAAAGCTGTCAATTGTTGATGGTGATGGCAATGAACTGTTCAACAAGTTTTTTAAGCCTACGAAAAAAGATGAATGGCCAGAAGCCGAAAAGGTTCACGGTATCACACCGGAGATTGCAATGGATCATGCTGAATTCAAGGATTGGCAAGAAAAGGTCCAGCAGATTTTTGACCAAGCGGACGTAATTGTCGGTTACAACCAGCGCCACTTTGATGATCGCTTCCTAGCGGCCAACGGGATTAAAATCGATCCAGCCAAGGAAAACCATGATCTGATGCTTGAGTATGCGCAGGCAGTTGGTGAGCCAGTACAGCTGAAAAATGGCAAGACGCAGTTACGCTGGTTTAAGCTGGAACAGGCCGCGGCCTTCTATGGTCATGACTGGGGAGCAGGCAAGGCGCATGATAGTCTGGCTGATGCTCGGGCAACGGCCTTTGTCTATCAGCAGATGCATCCTAAACAGCCAACGCAGCCAAAAGAGATGGTCAAAGAATATCTAAACTATCTGCACCAGTACAAGCCGCAGTACGAAAATGCCCCAATGGGGATCAGTACCAGCCTATCGATGTTTAAGGAAATGTCGGACTACCTGGTAAGTGAACAGCGAACGCCTCGGTATACGCCACGTCAGTTGCAGTCGATGGTTCGGCAAGGCCTGACGGAGCTGGAACAGACCAAGGAAACCGTCTATCATGATGAAAGGGTTGAAGCAGTAAAGGACAAGATTCTGACTGACGATCCTACCGATACGGGCGGTAAGTCGTATGCTGACGAAACGACTGAAGATTTCATGCAGACCGTCTTTGGTCAACGGCTGGACGTTGATTTCAAAGAATTGAATGATGCCTTAAAAGAAACGGGGATTGAACCATTTTCGGATCCATACGCACAACAAAAGCTGGATCGGGCGGCGCAGGTCTTAAAGACCGACTATGCGCAGGATCAAAGCATCAAGCAGGCCCTGGATTATCTGCATGACAAGAAACAGCCATTGACAAAGCGCTTGGAGATGGCCACCAGCATTATGACCGGTCGTCAGGCACAACAGCCAGCTAAAACGATGACCAAAACGCATAAGTCAACCCGATCACGTTAATAGCCGAGAACCATTGCTCAATGAGTGATGGTTCTTTTTTTTACTTCGTGCCACGTTTGGAACGAAGTTGGTCAAAGATTGATTTTAGTTAGAAGTGAATAGGGTAGATGCAGACAACAAAAAAGACGCCCGGATGGACGTCTTTAAATCAAAAATAAGCATTACAGGTTTTGGCTTTACGCGTGACGTACAGCAGGGCTGATTACCAGTAACACGCAACGGGCTAACCTTTTTTTGATTAACGTGGGTTCGCTATAGCCGTATCAAGCCCCAACTCTTTACGGGTTAAATCATATCATAAACAGAAAGGAAAAGCCATCATGCAGCGTCCGATTATCGTGCAGTTGGATCACGAGTACTTCAATGAAGATGATAGTCTGGTGATCCAACAGCCAATTGCCGAAGCCTTAAAGAAGAGTCAGCGCCCCTATGTTGAAGGGACTTTGGTTGCTGATGAAAACAACACTTATTTCGTACCGTTTCGCAGTAATTTGAATCCCAAGCTGACCAGCGAGTTTCCGGAACTGGTTTTAAAATTACCGACTGACGATAAACCGCAGGCCGGGTTGGATCTGACCAAGCTGGTAGTTGTCAGCAATGAGCTTAATTTCAAGGTTAACCGGGGCTATATTGGCCGAGACCAGTATAATGATCTTTCATATCGGCAAGATGAATTGCAGACTAAGATCGAAAACTATATCAAGGGCTATAAACAAGAGATTTTGCAAGGTAAGCCACTCAGTCCGCAGTATCGCTTTTCAACTTTAAAGAGTTTCCATAAAGAACTGGGCTTGCCAGAAGCCAAGACGCACCTGATTGAAGACCGCCGTTTGGAACAAGCCGCGCAGATTATCAAGACCGCGTATGCGTATGATAAAGATAGCGATATAGTACTTAACTTCTTGAAAAATCACGAGTTGCCCTTGGCCAAACGCTTAACCATGGCTAACAAGATCATCTATCGTCAGCAGGCCCACGTCAATCAGCTAACCAGATCACCGAAACGTCAGGCCCGTTAAAAATCAACTTCGTCCCAAACGTGAGACGAAGTTGGCTGATGATTGAAATTTCCCAAGATCAACTAAGCTTGTAGAAAACTTACAAGGAGTGACGACTATGGCAGAAGAGCCTGAAGTAAAGGTTGTGGAGTTTGAGGACACGGCCCTTTTTGAAATTGATGGTAACCGCTATGAACTGGCCCTAGAAGATAGGCACCTGATTCATGAGATTGATAAGCGGTTGGCCAAGATTCCAGCCAGCCGCTATGATATGAAGGAGTTTACGATTACCGTTCCGTATCTGTTTGAGGTTCCAGAACTAAACAAGTACCTTAACGTTGACCTGTCAATTGCCTGCCAGCCGTGGGATAATCGGCCAGATAGCTATTACGTCAGCACGAACTTAGGGATTGAGCAGGCCTATCTGCGTGATAAGCGCGAAAATGAACGGGTTGAAGAAGAAAAGGTTGTTATCGATGGGGACTTTGAACGGGTTGACGGCCTTGGCGATAGCTATGCCATCAAACAACATGACAACTGGGTCGTTTATGGCGCCTATGACGTGATTGATGATCCTGATGCCGCCGATCACGATAGTATTACCTACAAAATCAAGAACCTGGATAACTTCAGTGAATTGGCAGGGGACGTGCCTGTATATGTTTCCTCATCTTCATTGGATTTTTCACAAGGTACCAGTGTTTTTGACAAGGATCATATGGCTTCGGCTCGTGATATGGATCAGCAACAACTAAAGAGTGTTTTTATTACTAAAGATCAGGTGCTGAAAGATGCTGCCAAGATTTTGGAAACGAACGATTTTCCAACAACCCAGCATAATCAAGAATGGCTCGCCAAAGAAATGATTAAACGGGCAGGAGCCAGTCACTATGGCATAGAGTCGGATATTGCATATACCAATAACGAAATTGCTGAACAGCTAAAACACAATGTATTTGATGAGTTCTATACGCAATTGGACGGCTTCTATTTGGATCCACGGATTGAAGATAACAAGAATAAAGTAGTTGATATTGATGATGGGCGGACGCTCAATGAGCTGACTTTAGCTGTGTACCATGGATCATTTCCACGAGAGCATGATTACTCCTTATTAATTGACGAGTTGAAGTCTGCTGAATTACCGCTACTCAATGAACAAGGCTACGAGTATAGCTTGCAGGGAGACGGTAACAGCTATGCCCAACGGATTAACGGCAAATGGTACGTTGTTGGTGCTACAAATGTTGACCCATCTTTACCAGAGAGTTGGGAAACTTATCGACTAGAGGATATGACTAGCAAACACTTGGCTAGTCTGCCTGACGATGCGCCAATATTTACAACGGCGTATGTCTTTGAAGACGCACCGGTCTCGGTTGCCAGAGTAAAACCAGATAATGCTGATTACGTGACAAAGAAACTCTTGATGGCTCAAACCAAAGAGCTGTTAGAAAATTTGGAGTTTCCAACTACTGATAAAAATCTGAACAAAATGGCTCAAGAACTGCTTTACCAGGGTAATTACGGAGGCTACGATGCTGGAACCTACGATATGGTCGCTTGGAGCGATTCTATTGAGGACTCGTTCTTAAATGACTATCACACTTTACAACACTCACAGCTAGACGGTTTCTACAACGATCCACAGATTGAGAAGGTTAAGAATCAAAAGCTGGTCGAGGATAGCAATGCTGATATGGGCGTTCTCTTTGAAGGCGAGACGATCACCGACTTTATTACCGCTCAACATGTTTATACTGAGGCTCGTAGTCTTGACTACAAGCAGTTGAACAAGGAGATGGAACGGGCAGGATTGGAACGACTGGATCACAAACGGCTGACGCCAAAATTTGAAGCGGTGATTGATGGCCGTCCACAAGTGCTGTCAGAACGTGATGTGATCAGCCGGGCGCTGAATACCCTTCAACAAAAATATGAGTCGGATCGCGCGATGGAAACCGCGGTTGACTACCTGCGCAATCCAAACCTCAATTCGCCAAAGAAACGGTTGAAACTGGCGGCGAAAGTATTAGAAAACGTCGATCACGTTAAGCTCTACAAGCTGGGCAAGGAACGGCCGATTACGGCACCTAAGCCAGTTATCAAGAAGAAAGCCAAGGAACGCTAAATATCATAAAAATATCTTATAGATATCTTTAATATAGCTATTCAATATCTATTGTGATATTATAGTTACAGACCTAGCATGGTTGTTAATCGTAAATACCCATCAAGAGAATTGAACGTCAGCTGGATTAGCCGGTTGGCGCTTTTTATTGGCAAAGATGTTATTTTTGGTATTAAAATAATACGGAAAATAACAATCAAAGAAGGAGTAAGCCAAATGTTAAAAACAATCAGCAAAATACAAACAGTTGAAGCCGGTCTCCGTAAGGATTTTGGCTACGACCTGTTTCAACGTAAGGATATTCAGGCGGCCAAATATGGCGTGTCTGATGCCGAAATGACGACAATATTGAGCCGGTTACGACAACAAGACAAGTTGGCTGATTTTGGCGTGGCTGGTCTTTATCAGTTTATTAAGTGGAACTATGACTTGGGATTTCCGCTGGCAGAAACTGCTGATTTGAACGAAGTGATTAACTATCTGTATTTGAGCAATGATAATGGCTATATTTACGGAGCTGACCTGCTTGAATGGCTGGGTTTAAGCAATCAGATCGCACGTGTTATTACCCTGGCAACAAACAATGTCACTAGAAAAAATACCAAGCTTATTTGCAATGTCGGAGTTGAGATTAAGCCTGCGTTGACCAAAATAACCAAGAACAATCAAAAATTTCTGGCGGCATTAGATACTTTCTTAACGCCCGGTATGTTGGCAACGGATGACTATTCGGCTGCTGAAATTACGGAAAAATTATCAGAGTATGCGTTGAGTGATGGTATCTCTTTGAATGAGGTAACGGAGATAGTATCATTGCTTCCAGCAAATCAACTACGGATGGTAATTAAAGAGGGATTTTATGAGTCAATTCTTATACGAAAATACAGATTTCAAAAGAGTAGTAAATAATGCCGCGTTAAGGTTTGGCTTGAGGCCTGATGAGGTAGTAAAGGACTATTTTATGATGTTCACTCTTCAACAGATCATAAAGGCAGATCCTACGATGATACTTAAAGGTGGTACTTCATTATCAAAGGGGTATGGACTTACTAACAGATTTTCTGAGGACCTTGATTTAGCGGTATCTTTAGAGGAAAAACAGCATCTTTCAAAAAGTAAACTGAATAGAGATAAATTTAGAAGTATTGTCACTGGCATTAGCGCGACCGGTTTCAACTACCATGCTGAAGATGATAATCATGGTATTAGTGAACGACGCAACATGAACGCAATTGCCGTTGAAATACCGATAGATATTAAACAGCCTTCATTAAGAAAATATATTAAGATTGAAGAAGAGACCTTTTCACCAGGCTTTCCAATTGAAAAAAGGCAGATTCAGTCTTATATTTCTGGCTATATTCTTGAGCAAACTAAAACTACTGATGCAGTATTACTACGTTTTCCAGAATTAAAACCATTTGAGGTAATGGTGCAACGGCCAGAACGAACGATGATTGATAAAGTGATGACCATCGCGGATAATTATTTAAGAGGATTACAGGATCCTAAAAAGATTAAATATACGGCCCGAAGCAGAGATCTCTATGATATTGTAAAAATTTCAGATTATTTAAATAAGACTCATTATGATTGGCAGCAGCTTTCCTCACTAATCGATAAAGTTCGTCAAGAACGATATTATGGGGACCAAAAAACGGCTATATCGTCTGCCCCTGGATATAACATTGGCGGATTAGTTATAAAAGCACTGAAAGATAACTATCGCGAAATAGAAAAAGATTATAATAAAAATACGATTGGGCTACTTTCTCAGGCCGATGGAGAAATTAAATTTGAAAATCTAGTCAATAGAGTTAAGAATCTTATTAAGGATCCTGCATGGGCTTCGTTGTGGAGATCACCTAGTTTGATAGGACCGCACCGGCAGAAAAAAGGACGTGAGCGATAATTGAAGCAAGTTGTTAAGGTTTCTGATGAGGTCGAAGAAATGATCAAACAGCTCTTTGACGAGAATCGAGAATTGATGGAACGACTTAAAAACAAATAATCGGATCGCAAATATTAAGTGTCAGTTGATTGTTGTAACTGGCGCTTTTTTTAACTTCGTGCCAAACGTGGGACGAAGTTGGCCAAAGATTGAATCTGCAAGATTCGCTTTATCGTAAGGATAACAAATTACGATGAGGTGAGAATTATGGCTGAAGAACTGACAAATCCGCTGACCAGCCTGCTGAAGCATAAATACGGTATTAAGTCGCCTAGCACGACGCTTCGCTTTACAGAAAAAGACACGCTGATTACCAAGTGGCGCAAGACGGCCCAGTTTATCTTTAAGAATGGTGATTGGTCAGATCAAGACTATAAAGATGCTATTCTAACCTACTATGCAGAGCACCCAGCTCCCGGTGAATATGTAGAAGATAGAAATCCCTATGTTTATAAGCAGGGCGAGCGTAGTAATTTACATTTTGTTGAAGACCATATTGAACGGATTAAAAATGCGGTAGCTCGTGATACAAAAGGTAAGTCAACACCTGAAGATATGGAGATCTATCAAGTCGGCTTCCGAGGTAACGGCACTCCAGAATACTTTGTGATTGATCAGGCCAACCATTTGACGTCCAAACAGGGGGAAAGCTACCATTTTCGAAATGATCCAAGTGTCGGCTCTTGGAAAATTGGCAATGCTAATCTGACAATCGGCTATGCCAAACTGCACAATGATGTTCTAGCTGAATTTGACAAACGCAATGATTTTGCTACGGATAAGGAAAAAGCCACGGTACGCGCACTTGTCGGCAAACGACTGGCAATGCTGGCTAAACCGCAATACGCGAAAGAATTTCCTTCATGGTTTCAGACTACGAAATTTGGCGACTGGACGCATGAAGAATATCTGGCACGGACGGAGCAGGACCCACGTTTTGATGACAAGAATCGTCGTGTTTACGTTCAAAAAACACCATTGGGGCAGATTACGCACTCATTATCAGAGGACCGTTGGCGCGATGCGCGCATCTCAAATCAAGCAATCAGCTTTTTAAACGACTACCTGAATGACACCTACAACGTGGTTATCGAACAGCGCTATGAACGAGACCTGGATAAACAGACTCACGCGCGGGCCTGGGAACAAAAGAAGCAGATCAACAAAGAAACGCAAGCGATGATGGATCAGACGCAGCTGAAAAAATATTTTTCATCAGTAGAGCTGGATAACGATGTTGACCTTGAATTATATAAGCAGTTGTCGCCGGAGATGATGAACCTGCTTGAGCTTCTGCCAGCTGGCGATGACAAGCCGATTTTACGGCTTCGTAAGCTGGGCAACTACAAGGCGCAGGGTATGTATGTACCGTCTAAGAACACGCTGGTCGTTGATTTCCGGCGGCCAGGTGAAATCTATCAAGGTATGGCCAAAGATGCCGGTTCGGCTGGCTATACTTCGTTTATCCACGAGTATGGTCACTACCTGGATCGCCACCTGAAGCCAGGCGAAAAGCCATTGTCCCTGCAACCAGAATTCCGCAAAATTTTGCAAGCCTACCAGCGCAACGTTGATGAGAAATTCCAAGATACGCCATTGGCTAAAAAGAAGAGTTATTTCACCACGCCGACTGAGGTTTTTGCTCGGGCGTTTGAACTTTATACCCATCAAGCTGGCTTACAGTCAAACCTGATTGGTACGTCCAAGTCTTATCATGCCCTGGAGTATCGGTGCTTTGATATGGCTACCTACCAAGAGGTAAAAGCTTACTTTGACAAACTGCCTGGGTTTGAGACGCTGGCTAAGGACTTGAATCAAGATATAACAAGGGATCTGGATCTGAAACCAGAGGCGGAACCAAAGCAGATGGCCGAGGCTAAATCTGAAGCCGTCAAGCCAAAGGAAAAAGCTGAAGAAAAACAGCCAGCGTCACAACCGGCAGCTAAAGAAGCACCAGAACCACAAGAAGAAGCTGAAGGAAAGTCTACAGAAGCCAAACCTAAAGCCAAGGCTGATGAAAAGAAGCCTGCTAAGGAAAGCGAACAGTCAGCCGACGCGGCACCGCAACCAACCGCCCAGGCGCAAAACAAGCCCGATGCGGTCAAGCCCGAAGCTGGCCATTCCGATCAGCTGGATCTGTTTGCTCCTAAGGCACCGGCAGCCAAAGAGGCTGTGCCAAGCGATCCACGCCACAACAGCGAAGAGCTGAAAAACTACGATCGCTTGAAAGAATTTGCCGTTGATATCCTGGAAAAGTGGACCAAGACTCCCGAACGATTGGAAAAACTGATTGATGCCACCGGATCACGCCTATTGGAAAACAATCCAAATCGAGTGATTGAATTTGACCAATGGCAGACTGACCGCTTGCCACGATTGGTATCGGGTTATGAGCTATCCAAGGCAGGCGTTAATGTGTCCAAATATGAAGTACAAACGGTTCAAGGCTTTGCTAAAGAGCCATTGCAGGCTTGGGAGTCTACGCGCCTGTACAATCTCGACAATCTAATGGAGCAGGCCAAGAAACGCGATACGCTTGGCGACTACCAGCGCTTAAAGACCGTTGAAGACCACAATCGGCAAAAGGAACTGGCTGAACTGCCTTCTAAAGTCCTGAGTGAAAAGCTGGAACAAAGCGGTATTCCCGATCCAAACGATCAATCGCTCAAGCCGGTAGTACGGATGGTGGCTCAGATTACTCGTCACGAGTTGACCGATGCCTTGACCAACGAAAAACAAGCGCCGTTTAAATTTACGGCTGAAGAGCGTGAATTGCTGAAGCAGACGCCGCCAGAAAAAATGAAGGGGATATATTTGTCCTCGACAAAATCTACCCAGACGTTTTACAATCGAATTGCGAAAAAACCATCACTCGCACCAAAGCGAAACATTAACAAGCCAAAAGGCAAAGAGAGGTAGTTAAATGAACACTCCTGTAAACACGCCATCACTGGATCTGGTAACCATTGAGGCAATTAACGGTACGATGGCCACGGTACAGATTATCGGTTTGAACAACAAGTTTGAAGCCATTATTCCGGATGGGGCTGACGTCAAGGTCGGTGAGATCTACAGTATTGCGATGGACTATAAACACCTGATTGTTGGCGATAACGTGCCTGATGAGGAGCGCGAAGAAGCGGACCGGCTCAACCGCTTGAAAGCCGATAACCTTGCTGAGATCGAACGCATCGCTGAAGAGTTTGAGCGGCACGAAGAAAAGGATTGACTTATATCCATCAGCCTAGTTAAACTTGTACTTTGAACGAAAGGGGAATGTACCATGTATGACGTCTTTCAAATCGTTAATTGGCTACGAGTAAAAAATTATGCTGATATGCGTCAAAATCCTAACGTTGAAGAGCTGACCCAAATGAAGGCTATGAAGTTGTTATATTACATTCAAGCGGCTAATCTTGTACTAACAGGGAAACGACTCTTTGATAATGACCTGGTTGCATGGAAATATGGCCCGGTTGTAGTTGAGGTTCATAATAAATATGTTCACCAGCGCGAGATTGTTGGAGAAATTGATGATGAAGCTCTAAAAGATTACCGGATTTTAGAAGCTGATCAACAAACTGCTGATATCCTAAACAGCATTTATGATATCTATGGTCATAGTTCTGCTTATGACTTGATGCGTCAAACGCACAAGGAAAAGCCGTGGCAGGAAACGCCACAAAGCAGTGTGATCAGTGACGACAAGATCAAGGAATTCTACAGCGGAGTTTTTGAATTTGAAAATTAAAAATCAATTCTCTGGTCCTGAGTTTCCTAAAAACCCAAAGATTGAACGGCATCATGCGGATCGCTTTGCCTTCAATCTTTCTTTTTTAACTCGGGATAAGAAATACAATCTGGAACAGACAAAAACAATTAACAAGCAGGTTAGGCTGAAACTTCTTGAACGAATGTATCAGCTGTCACAACAAGATATCGTCGAGGTAATGAATTTACGAAAAGAACAAGGGCTTGAGCGGATTCCAGAGACGCAGACCAGTGTCTCAATCAATCCGGAGTTCAAAGCATCAAAACGCTATGATGAGTGTAATGGTGATGATTTCTGGGTGTTTCGCTTAGGAAAACAGGGCCGAGTTCTTGGAAAAATTAATAACAATATTTTCTATATCTTGAGTATTGACGCAACCTTTGATCAATATGATCACGGATCATAATCAATTTTTGATAACTCAAGGGGGCCAGCAACATGACCTATCAAAAGGATTACACTACTACTTACACAATCAATGGCCGTGAATACGAAGTTACCGCACCAGCACTCTTTGATAGTGACACTGGTGAAATGATTTCTGATATAGAATTAGACGATCAAGCGGCTGAGATAGCTCGTCAGAAGTATCGTGATGATCTGGGACTAATTGGACCTGATGAATTAAAGGCATATCGTTCAAAAATAGGACTGACTCAACAAGAACTGGCTGACTTGGCAGGAATCAGCCATAATGTAATTGCTTTATATGAGGCTGGTGCCTTTCCTACCCGAGAAAACAATCTACGTTTAAATGGAACAATACGTCAAGAACATGATGCTCAAGAAATATCAGCAATATCTGAACTACCTGAAAAAACATAATTAGCCAAAGAAAGCCAGCTATTTCTCAAACAAGAGATAGCTGGTCTTTTTAAATCTTGTAAAATAGTTTATAATAATGGTGTTAATTGTAAGAAATATATTTTAGAAAGAGGGGTTCCTGATGAGCGGATTAACAATGACGCAAAAGGCCGAGTGGGTACTGGATCAGGCCCGCAAAAAAGCTGGGCACTCCTTTCAGATCTCAACGATCTCGAAGATGACCAGTATCTCGCGGCCTATGATTTACAAGTATATGGACGATCCAACGCTGTTGTCGGAACGTTCGGCAGAACAGCTGGCCTATTACTATGATGAACTGCATAAGTCGGTGGCTGGGCAAATGCTACAGGTGGCAATTGCCAAACAGCGCTTCAAGGATACGCAGGCACGCCTTGTCAACATGATAAAGGACGCCAAGGACGAAACGCAACTGGATTCATACTCGGAAAAAGTGACTGAAGTGTTAATTATGTTACTCCAGAAAAAGGATTCGGAACTGTTGCACGTTTTAATTGAATACTTGGGTGACGACGAAGCGCAATAATAAACAATGATTTTATCGTAAAATCATTTACAAATATATCAAAAGTTGTATAATGAGATCATCAATTAGGAAATACAATTTTTGAACAAGAATCGAGGAGTATATCATGGGGAAAAGTAAAAACATTGCTTTAACCGCAGCCGGGGTGGCTGCACTGACCACGGGAGCCGTTACTACAACTCAAACCGTTCACGCTGATACCGTTGCAACCAGCGAAACGACTCAAAGTACCGCTACGGTAACGCCAGCTCAAAAGGCACAATCAGCCGTTGACCAAGCACAAAGCAAGGTTGACACTGCCAGCCAAGCGGCCAGCGATGCCAATCAAAAACTGACTGACGCCCAAAATGCTAACAATCAGGCACAATCAGCCGTCAATGACCAACAAAAGGTCGTTGATGCCGATCAGCAAAACGTCAACCAAGCTCAAACAACGGTTGACCAAGCACAAAACACGGTCAGCGATGCACAAAAACTAGCTGATGAAGCAACGCCAGCAAACATTGAAAAGGCTCAATCAGCCGTTGATCAGCAAAACAGTACGATTGCAAACGATCAGCAAAAGGTAGCCGATGCACAAACGGCGCAAAACGAGGCGCGAGCCAAGACTGACTCAGCTCAAAAGGTTGTAGACGATGCCCAAGCCAAAGTTGACAACCAGCAAAAGGTAACGGACGCGGCTTCCGATAATCTGAAGAACGCTGAAGATATCTTGAACAACAGCGATTCCGGCAAGGCTCAAAAAGCCGTTGACAATGCGCAAACCAAGGTCAGCCAAGACCAAAGCGCGATCACTTCGCAAAACAACACGATTGCTAATGATCAGACAAAGATCAGCGATGCCAACAAGGCGCTGTCTGACGCTCAAAACGCTAAGACCAACGCTGATGCTAAGCTGACTGAGGCTCAAAAGGCGCAAAGCGAGTCGCAAACTAAGGCTGACTCAGTTCAAAAAGTTGTAGACGACGCCCAAGCCAAGGTTGACAATCAGCAAAAGGTAACGGACGCGGCTTCCGACAATCTGAAGAACGCTGAAGATATCTTGAACAACTCTTCAACAGCCAAGGCTAACGCTGATAAGGCACTGGCTGATGCCAAGGAAAAGACCAATGCGGCTCAAGCAACGGTCAACGCCAAGACTTCAGACGTGCAAAACGCGCAAAATGCCAAGACCAACGCTGACTCAGCACTGGCTAATGCCCAAACGGACTTGACCAATAAACAGTCTGCTCTGGCTGATGCTCAAAAGGCACAAAACACCGCGCAGGCTAACGCTGACTCAGCCAGTGCCACTCAAAAGACGGCGCAGAGTGCCTACGACACGACGAACAGTCAATTGAGCGACGTGCAGGATAAGCTGGACAACATGAACACGATTACGGTATCGGATGAATATGTAAATGCTTTACAAGCCTTCTTTAAGAACCAAAATGCAACAACTAGTCAGGCCGTTGAAGACGCGGCGGAAAAGCTTATCTCTGAAAATCAATACAAGTCCAATAAGGCCGATCAACAAATTCAAGTTACCTTTGGACCTAACCAACCGCTGTCTACTGATGTAGAACTAGAATTGACTCAATTTGTTGCTCAACTGTTAAACCCGATTCGCGCTCGCTTCGGTATGATTCCACTTTCAATCAATCAAGGGAGTTTGGATTTTGCAAAGTCTATTTCTCAAGCATACGATGCTGACGGATGGCATCTTGTTGTGAAAGGTTGGCATGATACAAAAGCGATTAATGAAGTCGCCGCGGATTATGGTCTTGCCCATGGTGCATTTAAGGATTATCTTCCTCAAATGTATGAGGATGCGGAAAGCGGATACTGGATTGATGGCAATCCCGTTTCCCCGATGACGTTTACTAAATCCTTAGATGAACTAAAAAGCCAACTATATGGGGCCATTACCGGTATGCTGTTCCAAGATGCTTCTCAAGATATTACTGCTGAATCAGCAACAAGTGATTGGGGTCACGCTAAAAGCATTGCTGGCTTAACTAATTCGATTTATAATCCTACAACTGAAGCCTTAGGTGTTATGATTGATTCAATGGGTAATGTTCATGTTATTGCTGTTACGGACGGTCATATTACTGATAATAATGGTAAGTATGCACAAGAGATGAACACTGCTTTTGCCGTACCAGACCAGCTGACTGAACTGACGAACCAGAAGCAGGCGCTGACCGCCCAATTAGCTTCTCAGAAGACGACGCTGGATCAAGCTAACGCCAAGCTGGCTAGTGCCAACAGCGTTTTAGCTAGTGCCAAGACGACTACGGCTAACGCTCAATCTGCGGTAACTCAAGCTCAAGCCAATGTCGCTGAAAAACAGGCAACCGCTAACACCGCGGCTCAAAACCTGGCCAATGCTCAATCAGCTCTGGCTGATGCTCAAGCCGCTTTGACCAACGCTAAGACGGCTCAAGCTATCGCTCAGGCTAACGTTGACTCCTACTCGGCTGACGTATCGACTAAGCAGGCTAATGTCGCTAAGGCGCAAGCCCAATACGACACGGAAAAGGCCGCATTGACGCAGGCTCAAAACGAACTGGCAAGTGCCAAGTCCGCTCTGGCAAGCGC
>Ga0129307_1000626_pt1 | contig 50800 bp, 44 predicted proteins | sample P1105metagenome_FD_94437 | JGI IMG/M metagenome (GOLD analysis project Ga0129307, IMG submission 94437) | Capybara group fecal microbial communities from Wisconsin, USA - P1105 metagenome | ecosystem: Host-associated > Mammals > Digestive system > Large intestine > Fecal | place: USA: Wisconsin... | reverse complement strand
GATTACTGCGATAAAGAAGATTTCATCGCACAAATTATCGCCGGTGACGATTTCGGTAACGTAAACGCCGTGTTCCACGAAGGCGCCTGTTCTGCCACCACGGAATGGGACGGCAAATACATCATGCACAACAATTACGAATATTCCAAAGAATTGCTGCATTACTGCTTAGATCGCAAAATCCCGTTTTTCTATGCCTCGAGTGCGGCCACTTACGGCGACAAAACGGAATTTGTGGAAGAACGCCAATTTGAAGGCCCGTTAAACGTATACGGCTATTCCAAATTCTTATTCGATCAATATGTGCGCCGGATTTTACCGAACGCCGCCTCACCGGTTTGCGGATTTAAATATTTCAACGTATACGGACCGCGCGAACAGCACAAAGGCAGCATGTCCAGCGTGGCATTTCACCTGAACAACCAAATTCTGAAAGGCGAAAATCCGAAATTATTCGCCGGCAGCGAACACTTCCTGCGCGATTTCGTTTATGTCGCCGATGTTGCCGCCGTGAATATCTGGGCGTGGCAAAATAAGATTTCCGGTATTTTCAACTGCGGCACGGGCCATGCCGAAAGTTTCAAAGCCGTTGCCGAAGCGGTGATCAAACATCACGGTAAAGGCGCCATTGAAACCATTCCGTTCCCGGATCACTTAAAATCACGCTATCAGGAATACACGCAGGCGGATCTCACCAAATTACGAGCCGCCGGTTGCGATTTAAGATTTAAATCCGTTGCCGAAGGCGTGGCGGAATATATGGCGTGGCTGAATCGCAAATAAGAAATATAAGGTTTTGAAATGTCAGAAAAAATTTCAATTATCACCGGTTCCACTTTAGGCGCCGCCGAATATGTGGGCGATCACTTAGGCGATGTGTTACAAGAAAAAGGGTTTGATGTCACCGTACAAAACGCCGTAATTCTGGATGAAGTCATTGACGACAAAATTTGGTTGATTGTGACCTCAACCCACGGCGCCGGCGACTTACCGGACAACCTGAAACCGCTGATGAATCAAATCGCCGAAGAAAAAACCAATTTATCGGGCCGACGGTTCGCTGTGGTGGGATTAGGCAATTCCGATTACGACACCTTTTGTTTCGCGGTGGATAAAGTGGAAAATCTGCTGCTCGCCCAAGGCGCCGTCCGACTTTGCGACGCCCTCCGCATTGATGTGTTAACGGAGGAAAATCACGAACAAGCGGCGGAAAACTGGCTGCCGAATTTCATCGCCGCGCTGTAATTTTACAAAGTTCGATCTCAAAAAGTGCGGGCAAAATTTTAAACGTTTTTTAGCAGCTATTTTTACGTTGTTTTTTATAAAGGCATAGTAGACAAAATGGTTGTTAAAAAGTAGCTTAAGATCTTTATAGTACAAGGATTTTAGCCATCTTTTTGAAATATAAACAATCATTCTCTATAAATTAAACGGTTTCACATACGGCAGCATGCCTTTGTCCAGCATATCCACCAAACCGCTGTGATGATCGTTCGGACCTAAACCGCGTAATTCCACCGTGAAACTCACGCTATTATCATACAGAGTGTCTTTGCTGTCGCTATATTTACGCGTGTCGCTTTCGCTCACCAGGTAACGACGCACACCGACACCGGCGGACCAACAGCAGGTGTTATAACGCACGCCGGCATATTGTTCCACCGGTTTATTCAGGGCGATGTCATGATAATAACGTCCCACTACCGCCCAATTATCGGCAATTTCCCAGGCGACCGTACTGCCCAGCTGTTTGATATCCTGATTGTAACGGTTAACGCCGGAGGTTAAGTTCTGATCGATATATTCCTTACTGGCGTAACGGTAATTCAACTGAATCAGGTTATTACGTTCGGGATTATATTCCAGGCTGGTATTCATTAAGGAAACGGCGTCCAGTCGGGTGTCGTATTGATAACTGCCGCGCCAGTTCCATTGATCGTTAATTTTCCAGTTGCTTTCCAACGCCCATGAAGAGGAACGTCCGGTGGTACTGTGTTCGGAATTTTCATCAATACGGGAATCGTTCAGATAAATAATTTGCCCTAAAGATACGTTAAACCGTTCATTGGCGTTTTCATCGTAGAAACGGCTGGTTCCGCCCAAAGTAAATTGATTGGCGGAAGCAATGCGATCCAAGCCGCTGTAACGGCGATCGCGGAACAGAGAAAAATAATCCTGCTGCAACAACGCGGAATCATAACCCAAACCTAAATAATTGGAATAACGTTTGGAACCGATGTTACTTTGATCGCGGTACGGACGATAAAGATATTGTACGTGCGGTTCAAGAGTTTGAGTATAGCCTTTGATAAAGGTTTCATTACTTGCCAGCACCGTTTGTAAATCCACTTTAATTTGCGGAATAGTACGATTTACGGATTTCTGAATATTCGCATCCACGCCCGTACCGGCTTTTTGTTGGTAATGGGTGGCATACAATTTGGTTTCAATATTCAGACTGCCGTATTTATTCGCCATCGGAAGGTTTAAACTCGGTTCGACATGATAACGCCATGCCGTCGGCATCGCTTTGCTGTCATTATCAAAATGCACCGCTTGAGCGAATAATTTGAAATCCAACCAACCTTTTGCCAGTCCGTTCTTATAATAATTGAAATCCATTTGCGGTAGCGCTTTGTACGGACCGATATCCACATCATCAAAAATCTGGAATTCTTTGGCCGAAATCGCAAAATTCCAGTTAGGCTGATAGTAAGACAATCGGGCGGATTGCGTAGCGTAACCGTCGGTACTGCTGCCGTAATCGGAGTCAAAATCAGAAAAATAACGTTTATCGCTTACTTTGGTGTAATCGATATTTAATCGCCAATCGTCCCACAAACGGGCATCGTGTTTCCAATAAAACAAATGGCGCGAACGATTTTCACCGGTGTAATCTTCATAACGATCATCGCCTAAATATTCGCCGAAGATTTTCCCTTCGCCCAAAGCGTTTAAATAACGAAATTCACCTAACCATTGCCAGCCGCGTTGCGACATATATTTAGGCGTAATTGTCATGTCATAATTCGGCGCGATGTTCCAATAAACGGATTGAGCAAACCAGTAACCATCACGACTGGAATGACCGGCACTCGGAATCAATAAACCTGATCGACGACGATCGCCGATAGGTAACTGCAAATAAGGCGTATAGAAAACCGGCACGCCCGCAACTTTAAAGCGGGCATGCCACATTTCCGCATATTCTTCTTTTATATGCTGTTTCATTTCGGAAGCGTCAATTTGCCAGGCGTTATCATTCGGCAAACAGGAAGTAAAGGTGGCGTTTTTCAGTAAACGATAATTCTCGCGATTTTCCGAACTTTCCGCCGTTCCGCGGCCTTGTCTTCCCACAAATTGATAATCGGAATTCGCGACGTCCGCATCATTATTATTCAGATTGATTTTGGCGTCTTTACCTTTTAATACGATCAATTCATCCCGATAATCAAAAACACCGTTAGCATAAGCATGACGTAATGCATTCGCGCCTTCACCCGTTTGGGTAACAACCACTTCCGGCGCCTGCAAATGACGATTTCCCTGTTTAATATCCACATCACCGCTATAAGTGGCGCGGGAAGGATTAACAATGTCCGCCTGATCCGCCTCAATATAAACGGGCTGTTCGTTGGCATCACCCGAAACCGGTTCTCCCGTAAACTGAGGCACACCCGACAAACATTGACGATGTAAATCATCGGCGTTCGCCAACGCGCCGCTGCTGTAAAGTGCGGTCAAAATCGCAAAAGAAATAAAGGAATAAGAAGAATGTTTCATAGCTAACCGGTTAAACATAAAAGTGGATTAATTATACTTGAAGTACCAAAATTTATCACGAAATTTGACCGCACTTTTCATAAAACGTTTACTTTCGATGTCTTTTTTATCACTTTTATATTGTGGATAACTTAATAAAAAAACGCATAAAAGCTGTATTTTTCCCGTGTATAAAATAACAATTTAATTTAACTGTGGATAAATCACTATGTTATTCACAGGCTTTTTACTGTAAAGATCAAAATTTCTAACAGGATCCTTTTTTATCTAACCGATTTATTTTGCTAACAAAGATCCTTTTATACACAAAGATCAGGTGATCCTAATTATCGTCATAATAAGATCTTTATATAAATTTAAGATCTTATTTTATTAGCAACCGGCTTTTTCTGAGTTTTATCCCGCCTAACGTTTAATTTCAACTTTCAAGCCCGGGTAAATTTCAGTAAAATAGCCCGTTACTTTTATATTTCAATTTATGGATCGGTGAAAGCGATCATATTCATTACATAAGGTTACTATGTTTTATACGGAAAATTATGATGTGATCGTAATCGGCGGCGGTCACGCAGGAACCGAAGCGGCACTTGCTCCGGCCCGAATGGGTTTGAAAACCCTGCTTTTAACGCACAATGTGGATACTTTAGGTCAAATGTCTTGTAATCCGGCTATCGGCGGCATCGGTAAAGGACATTTAGTGAAAGAGATCGATGCTATGGGCGGTTTAATGGCAACCGCGGCTGACTTGGCGGGCATTCAGTTTCGTACCTTAAATAGCAGTAAAGGACCGGCTGTACGGGCAACTCGTGCGCAAGCGGATCGCGTGTTATATCGTCAAGCGGTGCGCCAGGCTCTTGAAAACCAACCTAATTTGGATATTTTCCAACAGGAAGCCACGGATATTTTACTGGAACAAAATCGCGCCGCAGGGGTTTCCACCAAAATGGGATTAACCTTTCGGGCTAAGTCTGTCATTTTAACGGCGGGAACTTTTTTAGCCGGCAAAATTCATATCGGTTTAACCAATTATGAAGGCGGACGTGCGGGAGATCCGGCTTCCGTCACACTTTCTCACCGATTACGTGATCTCGGTTTGCGAGTGGATCGTTTAAAAACCGGTACGCCGCCACGTTTGGACGCTCGTACCATTAATTTCGAGATTTTGGCAAAACAGTACGGAGACTCGGAATTACCGGTTTTCTCTTTTATGGGATCGGTGGATCAACATCCGCGCCAGATTCCTTGTTTTATAACTCATACTAATGAACAAACCCATGATGTGATCCGCCATAATCTGGATCGTAGTCCGATGTATACCGGCGTGATTGAAGGGATCGGACCACGTTATTGTCCGTCTATCGAAGATAAAGTGATGCGTTTTGCCGATCGCATTTCCCATCAGATTTATCTTGAACCCGAAGGATTAACCAGCAACGAAATTTATCCGAACGGGATTTCCACCAGCTTACCGTTTGACGTACAGATGAAAATAGTCAATTCCATGAAAGGGCTGGAAAATACCCGCATTGTTAAACCGGGTTACGCTATTGAATATGATTATTTTGATCCGCGGGATCTGAAACCGACCTTGGAAACGAAAGCAATCAACGGTTTGTTTTTTGCCGGTCAGATCAACGGCACCACCGGTTATGAAGAAGCGGCGGCTCAAGGTTTGTTAGCGGGAATTAACGCCGGTTTATACGTACAGGAAAAAGAATCCTGGTTCCCACGCCGGGATCAGGCTTACGTAGGCGTATTGGTGGATGATTTGTGTACTCTCGGTACCAAAGAGCCTTATCGCGTGTTTACTTCCCGCGCGGAATATCGTTTGTTATTGCGTGAAGACAATGCGGACAGCCGTTTAACGCCGATTGCCCGCGAATTAGGGTTAATCGACGAAGCCCGTTGGGCGCGTTTCAATCGGAAAATGGAAAATATTGCCAAAGAACGCGAACGATTGAAACAGATCTGGATTCATCCGCAATCCGAACATTTGAACGAGATTAACGGCTTGGTTAATACGCCGTTAACCCGTGAAGCCAGCGGTGAAGATTTGCTGCGTCGCCCTGAAGTGAACTATGAAAGACTGACAAAAACTGCGGCATTTTCTCCCGCACTTGAGGATAAACAAGCCGCCGAACAAGTGGAAATTGCGATTAAATATCAAGGCTATATCGAACACCAGCAGGAAGAAATCGAAAAACAAAAACGTCACGAAAATACGTTGATTCCCGAACGTTTCGATTATTCGTTGGTTGCCGGATTATCCAACGAAGTGCGGTCGAAATTGGAACAACATCGCCCGGTTTCAATCGGACAAGCGAGTCGAATTTCCGGCGTGACGCCGGCGGCAATTTCTATTTTGCTGGTCAATTTGAAAAAACAGGGAATGTTAAAACGTGGCGAATGATTTAGAGCGGATTCTTGCGCAAAAGCTTGAAAATCTGTTAAAAAAGACCGAACTTTGTTTGACCTCTCAGCAGAAATCGCAATTAGTGCGGTTGGTTTTATTGCTGAATAAATGGAATAAGGCTTACAATCTGACTTCCGTGCGTGATCCGCAGGAAATGCTGGTTAAACATATTCTGGACAGTCTGGTAGTAAGTCCTTATTTACAAGGTGATCGTTTTATTGATGTGGGAACCGGCCCGGGCTTACCCGGTCTGCCTTTGGCTATTATTAATCCGAATAAAAAATTCGTATTGCTTGACAGCCTCGGCAAACGGATCAGTTTTATCCGCAATGCGGTACGTGAGTTGAGACTAACTAATGTGGAACCCGTACTCAGCCGCGCGGAAGAATATATGCCCGATCATAAATTTGACGGCGTATTGAGCCGCGCTTTTGCCAGCCTGAAAGATATGACGGATTGGTGTCATCATTTACTGGTCGATAACGGTTTGTTTTATGCCTTGAAGGGAATTTATCAGCAAGATGAAGTGATGAATATGGATGATCGTTTTCAGGTTGTTGAAGTGATAAAACTGCAAGTTCCCGAATTAACGGGCGAACGACATTTGGTTAAAGTTAAAAAAATGTAAAAATTATGGTTTATTTGCATTTTTTTCGCGCGGTTTAAGTTGGAATAAACCGGAAATATGCGTATAATCATTCGTGTTTTGATAAGTAAAAAGGGTTATGTCGAAAGTCATAGGACAAGCAAGACAACAATATAAAAAAGCATTAACCGTCGAATTGGGCGGATTAATGTTTTTTTTCCTGCTTTTGTGCTTATGGCAATGGAAAAGTGCGGTCAGTTTTGGGCTCGGATTTTTATCGGCTTTTTTACCTTTTGCGGTTTTTGTGCTGATTGTCTTTTTCAGAAAAGCAACCTATTCCACCGAAATGACCGCTTTTTATCGCGGCGAAGCGATTAAATTCGGCTTAACCGTGATTTGCATTATCGCTTGTTTTAAGTTATTTGTGACGATGAATTTTATCGTTTTTTTTACGGGTTACTTCGTCGCACTGATACTGAATAATCTTTTACCCGTGTTGATCGGTAAAAAAATTAAATCGTAATCGTCAGAGGATTTATTATGTCTGGACAAACGACTTCCGAATATATTGGTCACCATTTACAATTTTTGAAAACAGGGGATTCTTTTTGGAATATTCATGTTGATACCTTGTTTTTTTCCGTTTTAGCGGCTGTGATTTTTTTGGCGGTATTTCGTTCCGTAGCGAAAAAAGCCACTTCCGGTGTGCCGGGTAAATTGCAATGTGCGATTGAAATTGTGGTGGAATGGATTAACGGTATTGTTAAAGAAAATTTCCATGGTCCGCGTAATGTTGTCGCACCTTTGGCATTAACTATTTTCTGTTGGGTATTCATTATGAATGCCATCGACTTGATTCCTGTCGATTTTCTTCCTCAGTTAGCCGGTTTATTCGGCATTCACTATCTTAGAGCGGTACCTACCGCCGATATCAGCGCAACATTAGGTATGTCCTTGTGTGTGTTTGCGTTAATCCTTTTCTACACGGTGAAATCTAAAGGTTTCGGCGGATTGGTGAAAGAATATACGCTTCATCCTTTTAATCACTGGGCTTTTATTCCGGTCAATTTTATTCTCGAAACCGTGACTTTGCTGGCCAAACCCATTTCATTGGCGTTCCGTTTATTCGGTAATATGTATGCGGGAGAATTAATCTTTATTCTTATCGCCGTTATGTATTCCGCGAATGCCGCCATTGCTGCATTAGGTATTCCTTTACACTTGGCTTGGGCTATTTTCCATATTTTAGTGATTACTTTGCAAGCTTTCATCTTTATGATGTTAACGGTAGTGTATTTGAGTATTGCTTATAATAAGGCAGAACATTAATTTTTAACTAAACCCGGTCCCTTTGGGGCTTATTCCTTAACTTAATGGAGAACATTATGGAATCTGTAATTACAGCTACAATCATTGGTGCGTCAATTCTTCTGGCTTTTGCCGCACTGGGTACGGCAATCGGCTTTGCTATTTTAGGCGGTAAATTCTTAGAGTCTTCAGCTCGTCAACCTGAGCTTGCTTCAAGTTTACAAACTAAAATGTTTATTGTTGCAGGTCTTTTGGATGCCATTGCGATGATCGCTGTAGGTATTTCATTACTATTCATTTTCGCTAACCCATTCATCGGTTTATTACAATAATTGTCGATTTTTTCTAATTTTATTAGCTCTTTTAAACAGAGCCGACAATATTAACAGAGGAGGGTGTTGTGAATTTAAATGCAACATTAATCGGTCAGCTTATTGCGTTCGCATTATTTACATGGTTTTGCGTTAAATTTGTTTGGCCGCCGATTATTAAAGCGATTGAAGAACGTCAAAGTTCTATTGCCAATGCCTTGGCATCGGCTGAAGCCGCAAGAAAAGAACAAGCGGACACGAAAGCGTTAGCGGAAGAAGAAATTACCAAGGCTAAAATCCAGGCTCAGGAAATTATTGATTCCGCCAATAAACGCCGTAATGAAGTGTTAGATGAAGTGAAAGCGGAAGCGGAAGCGTTAAAAGCTAAAATTATTGAACAAGGCTATGCGGAAGTGGAAGCCGAGCGTAAACGCGTTCAAGAAGAACTTCGTGTCAAAGTGGCTTCATTGGCGATTGCAGGTGCGGAAAAAATTGTTGGTCGTACCGTGGATGAAGCGGCGAACAATGACATTATTGATAAATTAGTTGCAGAATTATAAGAAGGTTGAGCTTATGTCAGAATTAACTACGATAGCTCGCCCTTATGCCAAAGCAGCATTTGATTTTGCCGTGGAACAAAGTGCGGTCAAAAAATGGCATGAAATGTTGGCTTTTACCGCGGAAGTGGCAAAAGACGAACAGGTTCAGCAATTTTTGACAGGATCTTTACCCGCTCAAAAAGTGGCGGATACGGTAATTTCTATTTGTGGCGAACAACTTGATCAATACGGGCAAAATCTTATTCGGTTAATGGCTGAAAATAAGCGTTTAACTGTGCTTCCGGCTGTATTTGACGAATTCCGACATTATGAGGAAGAACACAATGCAATTGCCGAAGTTCAGGTCATTTCGGCTCAACCATTAAATGCAACGCAAACAGATAAAATTGCCGCTGCAATGGAAAAAAGACTTGCCCGTAAAGTTAAATTAAATTGCAGTGTAGATAATACCCTGATTGCCGGGGTTATCATTCGTACGGACGATTTTGTGATTGACGGTTCAAGCCGCGGACAATTAAACCGTCTGGCACACGAATTGCAATGATAAGAGGATTTTAAAATGCAACTAAATTCAACTGAAATCAGTGAATTGATAAAAAAACGCATTGCCCAGTTTGATGTGGTGAGCGAAGCTCGCAACACCGGGACAATAGTTTCCGTGAGCGACGGTATTATCCGTATTCACGGTTTAAGCGAAGTAATGCAGGGGGAAATGATTGCTCTTCCTACCGGTCGTTTTGCGATGGCATTAAACTTAGAACGTGATTCTGTCGGTGCGGTGGTTATGGGTCCTTACACGGATCTTGCCGAAGGGATGGAAGTACAATGTACCGGTCGTATTTTGGAAGTGCCGGTAGGTCGCGGTTTATTAGGTCGCGTGGTCAATACCTTGGGTCAGCCAATCGACGGTAAAGGCGAAATTGAAAATGACGGATTTTCTCCGGTTGAAGTAATTGCACCGGGCGTTATCGAACGTAAATCCGTTGATCAACCGGTACAAACCGGCTATAAAGCGGTCGACTCCATGGTACCTATCGGTCGCGGTCAGCGCGAATTAATTATAGGCGACCGTCAAACGGGTAAAACCGCATTGGCTATCGATACCATTATTAACCAAAAAAATTCCGGTATTAAATGTATCTATGTTGCCATTGGTCAAAAAGCATCAACTATCGCCAACGTGGTGCGTAAACTGGAAGAAAACGGCGCGTTAGCAAATACTATCGTTGTGGTGGCTTCCGCATCCGAATCCGCCGCTTTACAGTATTTAGCGCCTTATGCCGGTTGTGCAATGGGTGAATATTTCCGTGATCGCGGCGAAGATGCATTAATTATTTATGATGATCTTTCCAAACAAGCGGTTGCCTATCGTCAAATTTCGTTATTACTTCGTCGTCCGCCTGGTCGTGAAGCTTTCCCGGGCGACGTATTCTACTTGCATTCCCGTTTACTTGAACGAGCGGCTCGCGTAAATGAAGAATACGTAGAAAATTTCACCAAAGGCGAAGTGAAAGGTAAAACCGGTTCCTTAACCGCATTGCCTATTATCGAAACTCAGGCCGGTGACGTTTCCGCTTTTGTTCCGACCAACGTAATTTCTATTACTGACGGTCAGATCTTCTTGGAATCCAACCTATTCAATGCCGGCGTACGTCCTGCGGTAAACCCGGGTATTTCGGTGTCTCGCGTAGGTGGTGCGGCTCAAACTAAAGTGGTTAAAAAATTAGCCGGCGGTATTCGTACGGCATTAGCGCAATATCGTGAATTGGCGGCCTTTGCTCAGTTTGCTTCGGATTTGGATGATGCGACACGCAAACAATTGTCTCACGGTGAAAAAGTCACTGAAATGCTGAAGCAAAAACAATATGCGCCGTTAAGCGTAGCGGAACAAGCCGTGCTTTTATTCGCTGTTGAATTTGGTTATTTAGATGATGTGGATTTAAATAAAATAGCTGATTTTGAGACCGCACTTTTAGATTATGCGAATCGCACTAATGCCGAGTTTATGCGTGAATTAACCAAATCGGGCGATTACAATGATGAAATTAAAAATACATTAAAAGGTATTTTAGATAATTTCAAAGCGAGTAACGCTTGGTAATAGATTCGGAGAAAGACAATGGCTAGTGGAAAAGAGATAAAAACCAAAATTTCCAGTGTGCAAAGTACACAAAAGATTACTAAAGCAATGGAAATGGTGGCAACCTCGAAAATGCGTAAAACCCAGGATCGCATGGCTGCCTCTCGTCCGTATTCTGAAACCATACTTAATGTTATCAGCCACATATCGAAAGCCAATATTGGTTATAAACATCCTTTTCTTGTGCAGCGTGAAATAAAAAAAGTCGGCATATTGGTTGTTTCAACTGATCGCGGAATGTGTGGTGGCTTAAATATTAACCTGTTTAAAACCGCACTTAACGAAATCAAGCAATGGAAAGAAAAAGCTATCAGTGTAGAGTTGGGTTTGATTGGCTCTAAAGGGATTGCTTTCTTTCGTTCGCTCGGTTTGAACGTAAAAGGGCAACTTTCCGGTCTTGGTGATAATCCTTCGTTGGAAGAATTAATCGGTGTAGCCAATGCAATATTCGAAACTTATAAAAAAGGCGAAATTGACGCAATCTATATCGCTTATAATAAGTTCGTTAATACAATGTCGCAAAAACCGGTTTTCCAACAGTTGGTTCCGTTGCCTGAATTGAGAACCGATAATTTAGGTAATAACCAACAGGTTTGGGATTATATTTACGAACCTGATCCAAAAGTATTACTGGATAGTTTATTGATTCGTTATTTGGAATCTCAGGTTTATCAGGCGGTTGTAGATAATCTGGCTTCAGAACAAGCGGCTCGAATGGTTGCAATGAAAGCAGCAACAGATAATGCAGGTAATTTAATTAATGATCTGCAGTTGGTGTATAACAAAGCCCGTCAGGCAAGTATCACAAATGAATTAAATGAAATTGTTGCGGGTGCCGCAGCAATTTAATGGAGAAAAGCGGTAATGTCAGCAGGAAAAATTGTACAGATTATCGGTGCGGTAATCGACGTTGAGTTCCCACAAAATGCAGTACCAAAAGTTTACGATGCATTAAAAGTTGAAGAAGGCGGTTTAACCCTCGAAGTTCAACAACAATTAGGCGGCGGTGTAGTCCGTTGTATTGCGTTAGGTTCGTCAGACGGTTTAAAACGCGGTTTAAATGTTGATAATACGGGACATCCTATTTCCGTACCGGTTGGTACGAAAACTCTTGGCCGTATTATGAACGTGTTAGGTGAACCAATCGACCAAAAAGGTGAAATCGGTGCGGAAGAAACTTGGGCTATTCACCGTGCGGCACCAAGTTATGAGGAACAATCCAACAGTACCGAATTATTAGAAACAGGTATCAAAGTTATCGACTTGATTTGCCCGTTTGCGAAAGGTGGTAAAGTCGGTTTATTCGGTGGTGCCGGTGTAGGTAAAACCGTTAATATGATGGAATTAATCCGTAATATTGCGATTGAACACTCGGGCTTCTCCGTATTTGCCGGTGTAGGTGAACGTACCCGTGAAGGTAACGATTTTTATCATGAAATGACGGAATCCAATGTATTGGATAAAGTATCTTTGGTTTACGGCCAAATGAACGAACCGCCGGGTAACCGTTTACGCGTGGCGTTAACCGGTTTAACTATGGCGGAAAAATTCCGTGATGAAGGTCGTGACGTATTATTCTTCGTAGATAATATTTATCGTTACACCCTTGCAGGTACCGAAGTATCCGCATTGTTAGGCCGTATGCCGTCTGCGGTAGGTTATCAGCCGACCTTGGCGGAAGAAATGGGCGTATTGCAGGAACGTATTACATCAACTAAAACCGGTTCGATTACTTCAGTGCAAGCGGTTTACGTACCGGCGGACGACTTAACCGACCCGTCTCCGGCCACGACCTTTGCTCATTTGGACTCAACCGTGGTATTAAGCCGAAATATTGCCTCTTTAGGTATTTATCCGGCCGTTGACCCGTTGGATTCCACTTCTCGTCAATTAGACCCGCAAGTGGTAGGTCAAGAGCATTATGATGTGGCGCGCGGCGTACAAGGTATTTTGCAGCGTTACAAAGAATTGAAAGACATTATTGCCATTCTTGGTATGGATGAACTTTCGGAAGACGATAAACTCGTGGTAGCACGTGCGCGTAAAATCGAACGTTTCTTATCACAACCGTTCTTCGTTGCCGAAGTATTTACCGGTTCGCCGGGTAAATATGTTTCCTTGAAAGATACTATTCGCGGTTTTAAAGGTATTCTTGAAGGCGAATACGACCACATTCCGGAACAAGCTTTCTATATGGTCGGTTCTATCGAAGAAGTTATTGAAAAAGCGAAAAATATGTAATCACTTCAAGACTGATTACCAGAATTGAAGGAGAAAAACATGGCAACATTCAACTTAACCGTTGTAAGTGCGGAAGAAAAAATTTTTGAAGGTGTCGTAAGAAGTATTCAAGCCACCGGTTCGGAAGGTGAATTGGGTATTTTAGCGGGACATATTCCTTTATTAACGGGAATTAAACCGGGCATCGTCAAAATTACCCGTGAAGATAATATCGAAGAAGTGCTTTATGTATCCGGCGGCTTTTTGGAAGTTCAGCCGAATATCGTTACAGTGCTTGCCGACGTTGCTATCCGCGGTAGCGAATTGGATCAAGAACGTATTCTTAATGCGAAACGCAAAGCGGAAGAAAATATCGTGGCAAAACATGCCGATGTGGATCACGATTTACTGGTAGCAAAATTATCAAAAGAAATGGCAAAATTACGCGCTTACGAATTGACCGAAAAATTAGTGAAAAACAAACGCTGATTTTGACCGCACTTGAAGCCGTTCCTACTCTTAGGAACGGCTTTATTTTTTTAGTATTGGTATTTAGATCCGTTCTCTGTTAATTTAAATAGGCTAATAACCTTACGACAGGGAAATAAATATGCGATACAAAGCCATTTTCAGCGATATGGACGGCACTTTACTGAATAGCCGACATCAAATCAGCCCAAGAACCGAAGCGGCTATTAAAGCGGCTATTGCCAAAGGCATTCCTTTTATTCCCGTTTCAGCCCGCCCACCTTATGCCATAACACCTTATACCGAACAGTTACAAACCAACCATGGGATTATTTGTTACAGCGGTGCGTTGATTCTGGATAAAAATCTGCAGGAACTTTATAGCGTTCAAATAGATCCGGCCGATTTAGCGGCGCTTAATCGAATTCTGGCGAATGAGTCGTCTCTCTCGATAAATCATTATGCCGGTTTAGATTGGTTTACCAATGATTTGAATAATTATTGGACAAAGCAGGAAGCGGATATTACCGGTTTATCCCCAAAACAAACGCCGGCTAACCTCACCAAGGCGCATAAAATTTTGGTGATGGGGGAAGCGAATAAAATCAAACCGCTTGAACAAAAACTTAAACAAAATCTCCCGCACTTGAGCATTCATCTTTCTAAACCCGAATATATCGAAATCATGAATAAAGCGGCAACTAAAGCAAAAGCCATTGATTTCATGGCGAAATATTTACATGTCAATGCCGATGAAATGATTGCTTTCGGCGATAACTTCAACGATTTGGATATGCTTGAATATGCGGGTTTAAGCGTTGCTATGGGCAATGCGCCGGATGAAATTAAGCAGGTTGCAAAAAAAGTGACGGCAAGTAATGATGAAGACGGTATCGCTCTGATATTAGAGGATGAATTTAAATAAAAAATCTGCACGTCGGGTGAATTTAAATTCAACACTGATGTGCAGATAAAAAATACAAATATGAAAAAGACTATTAGAGGATTAATTCGAGTTCACATTTTTTAAGAAAATTTGACGAGGCGATTTTAATCCTAATTTTTCCGCCTCATTAACCAGATTCAACGCTTTGTTTATATCCTTTGCTTTCAGCGCTTTTGTTACCGCTTGATTGAAATAGGCTTCGGTATCTTTATCCACCGGCGTATTTATCGCTTTACTGTGAGCAGCCGATCCGTCTACGGTTGCTCCAACTGCCGTCATTTTTTTACTTGATTTAGTTGGTAAAATATCATCCAGCCCGATAAAGCGCGTACCTTGTTCGTTGCTTACGTTCACAACGATTTCACCGCTGCGGCTGTGTTTGACTTCAATATCGTTAATTGCCGGCGGCTGATTGCCCATAGCTTTAGCGTAAATTTTCGCCGGATGCGGAACCGTTGTGGTCTTACCTAAATCCTGCTGCGTGGTGTAAATCAGCAAATAAATATAATCCTGACCGGAAACCGGAGTAAGATTCAGTTCCGCCGTGAAACGGTTTGGCAACATGCCGCGTTCTTCTTGGAATTTAAACATAGAGGAAGGATAACTTGCCGCGACATTAAAATTGGCATCCAACACTACTGCATTTGGTATAAAAACGTTTCCATCTATAATTTGGCTGTAAATATCAATGGTTAGTGCGCCTTGATTGGCGGGAATGCGGTATGCCACCACCGGGCTTTCCGTACCGGCGAAACTGCGGGTAAAGGTTTGATTTTGATTGGCGGAAAGTTCCGTTTTTACGTTTTTAGAAAATTCAATATCCTGCCATTGAACGGCTGATAATGTCTGCGGATTAATATGAACAGACTGATTTGCTGAAACAGATAAGGAGAACAATGCTAAAAGAGCGGTCGCAAGTAATGTTTTTTTCATATTAATACCTCAAAACTTAAAATGTTAAAACGAGAATAACCATCTAATATGGGATAAAAGGGGAAAAGTGCGGTCGTTTTTTTGAAAATTTTCGTATTTTTCCCTCGGTTATTATCGTTTGGAACGCTCTTTCGTTTACGAAGAGCGTCCTTTTTATTTTACCACCAGGCTTCCATTTGAACGCCGACGATGAATTCCCGATCTTTCGCTTTATAGCCGGCGCTGGTACGTTGATCGATATTAAAGCTGTCGTTCCAACGTCCCCAGGTACCGAATACACGAATTGCCGGACGTGCCCAAATGCTGTCGCCGGCTTGCCATTGTTGAGCGATGGTCGCTTTTACCAAATCGTTTTTCTCGCCACTGGCTTGATCTTTAATGCGATCGTAACCTACTTCGAATAAAGTGCTCATGTTTTTCGTCCATTTGTACATCGGACGAATACCGGCGGAGTACCAGGTTTTACCTTGGTTGTTATCCAAATCAGTTTTTTCATAAATTAAGGCGTACATAGTTTCCCAGTTTTCACTTAATTTAATCGCACCGTGGTCAAGCACGCGGATCATTTTACCGTTATTATTCACGGAACCGCCTTGTGAGTGACCGGTATTCCATGAAGTCATAGAATCAGTGGCATATTGAACCACGAATTTATTGAAACCGCCGAAGAATTCGCCTTGGGTATGTTCCGCCGTGATCATAAAGCCGTCTTTGGAGGCTCCAGGTGCAAGCCAAACACCGTTATCAGTTCTGGCTCGACCGTAATCGAAACCGAGTTCCAATTTACCGTTCGGATTGACGTTTAAATCCGCTAAACGAATATCAAATACGTCATTATAAACATCAGCAGTTCTTTCTACATTACGAGATTTAATTTGTCCGTTATCAATATACCATTCAGTATCATAACCAATGGCATCTGAGCCACCTGCTTCCGTATTACGGGTTACTGCTAAGGATAATTTACCGAAACCGAGATCAATGTTTTCAACCCCTGCGCCCGGGCCGGAAATATCCCAGTAGTAGAAGTCGTTCATATGGATGTCATGACGTTGGTAGAATCTTTTACCGGCCCATAGTGTGGCGCCCGGTAGGCTGTCGGCAAAGTTCTTAAATTGTACGTTAATTTCACGCAACGCCGGATCAGTAGCTTCCCAGTCCACCTGTTGGTTTACCGAATAAGCGATGTTAGAATCCAAATAAATGGATTTATCGCCGTCTTTATAAAGCTCTTGCCCTAATTTCATTTCTAAATAGGTTTCCGCTTCGTTACCTAAACGGTATTTTGAACCGCCGCCGTTTACTTGCAACGCTTTTTGCTCACCGCCACCGGATGTCCAACCGATACCGGAACGGGCATAACCGTGGAAATCCACTGCCGCCGCACTTGTCGCAAACATCACTCCACCGATTGCAACTGCTAGAAGTGTTTTTTTGTTCATAATAGACCTCACTTAAGTCTTACTTAGGTTAATTATCAATTTTATGCTGGCTTAATACGATATATCCCCAAGGTTCAATCTCGACTTGGTGAGATATTTCAAGTTGATAAGATCGTTGACTAAACCAATCTACGTAAATTCCTTCAATGCCGTCGCATTGAAGTTTTAACATTTGTCTTTTATCGCTAAAATTTAGAATGGCAACGGCGCGATCTCCGTCGCTTTCGCGATAAAAGGATAGAACTTTATCCCCGTAATTAGGGATTCTAATCATTTCTCCGCCGCGCTGACCGTTACGTAAAGCTCGGTTTTTGTGTTTCAGACTAAATAGCGTTCGATAAAGCTCCGCATTAGGATGCGGTTTCCATTCAATAAAATCTTTGTCAAAGAAAGCAAGTGAACGATTTAACCCCGCTTCCTGACCGCTATACACAAGAGGCATACCATTAGCTAAAACGGTCATTACCGTCGCCACACCGAGAGCATCGGCAAAGTTTAAATATTGATTACCTTCCCACGCATTTTTATCGTGGTTGTCCGTGAATAACATGCGGTAAGCGTCTCTCGGGAATGTTTTTACATCATGAGCCATATATTCCACTAATGCGGGAAAAGCGTGCCGGTTATATCCTCGTCCGTTTGCTACCGCCAGCAGTTTGTCCCAAAGATTCCAGCCGTATGTCATATCGAAAGCTTTCTGATGTAAATCGCGACTTTCCCATTCCGCTAGCATAAATACGGGTTTAATCATATCAAGCTCAAAACGAACCTGATTCCAGAAATCTGTTGGAACAAACCCCGCTACATCGCAACGGAAACCGTCGATATCATAATTGATCACCCAGTATTTCATCACTTCCGTCATATATTGACGTAATCCGGGATTGGTATAATCGAACTCAATAATGTCATCCCAGTCATACCACGGGGTAGGTTGAAAATTTCCCTGTTTGTTTTTGCTATACCATTCGGGATGGGATTGGGTTAACGAATTATCCCATGCAGAATGGTTGGCTACCCAATCTAATATGACGAACATACCCAGAGCATGGATATCATTAATTAATTTTTGTAGATCTTCCGCAGTACCAAATTCAGCATTTACCGCATAGTAGTCTTTCACGGCATATGGGCTGCCTAATGACCCTTTACGATTTAATTCACCGATTGGATGAATCGGCATTAACCAAAGAATATCAACTCCCAAATCCTTTAATCTCGGCAAATGAGCGCGAAAGGCTTCGAATGTGCCTTCTTTTGTGAAGTGACGGATATTAACCTGATAAATGACCGCACTTTCCGCCCATTCGGGATGTTTTAATTCTACATAAGGTTTTGCCTGGTAAACGGATAAACACATCTTATCGTTCTCTCAATCAGACGCCTTTTTCCAAAAACAATCGTTTACAAGCGGTACCGTCTTCTTTAAATAAATGACAACGTTCAGGCACAATACCGATATTCATCTCGTCTCCTTCATTGACTAACACCACATCGCTTTGGCGATAAATCAAAGAAGGTTGTTTGATCTCAGGAATTTCCAAATGAATTTGGGTTTCATTACCTAATAGTTCCACTACCTGTACGATTCCATGTAAGGTGACGGCGGTTTGATCCGATGGAACTAAGTGTTCGGGGCGAATACCTAAAGACAGATTATTCCCTACATTTACGCCTTCACCTGATACAGGAATCCAAAAATTATGATGATTTGCATCAGGCAGTTCGATTTTTACTCGGTCTTTTTCCACCGCCGTGACTTTTACCGGCAGGAAATTCATTTTCGGCGAACCGATAAACCCGGCGACAAAACGATTTGCCGGATAATGGTAAAGTTCTAAAGGTTTGCCCACTTGTGCAATACCGCCCGCATTTAACACCACAATTTTATTGGCAAGAGTCATCGCTTCCACTTGATCGTGGGTTACATAAATCATTGTGCGGTTTAGTTTTTTGTGTAATTTAGAAATTTCTACCCGCATTTGTACGCGTAATGCGGCATCAAGATTCGAAAGGGGTTCGTCCAATAAAAATACTTCAGGTTGGGAAACAAGTGTTCGGCCGATAGCCACACGTTGACGTTGACCGCCGGAAAGCGCTTTAGGTTTACGATCTAATAAATGGGCAAGCTGTAAAATTTCAGCCACTTGGTTTACCCGTTTATCCCGTTCGGTTTTATTCACACCGGCCAATTTCAAACCGAAAGACATATTTTCAGCCACATCTAAATGAGGATAAAGCGCATAAGATTGGAATACCATACCGATACCCCGTTTGGATGGCTCCACATCATTCATTAATTTATCGCCAATATAAAGTTCGCCTGTAGTAATATCTTCAAGTCCTGCAATCATCCGTAATAAGGTGGATTTTCCGCAGCCTGAAGGGCCGACAAAAACAACAAACTCGCCTTCTTCTATATCCAGATTAATGTCTTTAGAAATACAGACATCTCCATAAGATTTACCTACATTGCGTAATGTTACATTAGCCATAATTTAACCTCTTACAACGACTTTTCGCGTTTAATCATTCACTCTTCAGTACAATAATAAATCATCCCATGACAAATTTTTTGAGGGTGAGATTAATTTGATAATTTTTAGATAAAATAAAGAGATATTCTTATTTATCGGTGTTTTTTTGTGAGGTAGATCACATTTTGAAAAAAATATTTTGTGATCGGGATCACAATATAATGCCGAATAGAAATAAAATTTGATCTTACTCATATTTTTCTTATGGGGGGCGTAGAAGGGGGGATGATAACAACATAGGGGGATTAACCATAATAACCGTCAGGTAAAAAGAATCTTTTATCCCTTTAATTTGTCAGGAACTGTATTATGAAATTAAATTGCAACTCAAAAACTCTGTTTTGCTCATTACTTTCAGGTGCAATCGCATTTTGCTCTTTTTCTGTATCCGCCAAATTCGAGGAGGGTAAATTGGTTGTTTGGGGCGGTGGTAAAGGGCATACCGTTATCGCACAAATAGGCCGACAATTTGAAAAAGATACAGGCGTTCCCGTTAAAGTCGAAAATCCGGGAAAACTTGAAGAAGACTACGCACAATTAGCGTCAAACGGTGCCGGTCCGGATATTATCATTTATGCGCACGACCGTTTCGGAGGTTATGCCAAAGCCGGTTTGTTGGCGGAGTTAAATCCGAGCCAAACATTTAAAGACAAATTCGCCAAATTCAGTTGGGATGCGGAAACCTATGAAGGTAAAATCATCGGCTATCCGATGGCAATTGAATCTCTTTCTCTTATTTATAATAAAGATTTGTTGCCGACCCCGCCGAAAACTTGGGAAGAAATTCCGGCGCTTGACAAAGAATTAATGAAAAACAAAGGCAAACACGCCATCAGCTGGAATTTAGCCGAACCTTATTTTAATTGGCCGCTCATTGCCGCTGCCGGCGGTTATGCCTTCAAGTTTGAAAACGGCAGTTATAACGTCAACGATATCGGCGTAAATAACGAAGGGTCGCAAAAAGGGCTGCAATTTTTAGTGGATTTTGTGAAAAACAAACATATCGCCTCCGATATGGATCGCCAAATTGCCGAGGCACAATTTGCAAAAGGCGAAGTCGCCATGATCATCAACGGCCCATGGGCGTGGTCAAATCTGGATAGCGCCAAGATGAATTACGGCGTTACCACCCTGCCGACCTTTGAAGGTAAACCGTCCAAACCGTTTGTCGGTATCGTGAGCGTCGGTATTAACTCGGCCAGTCCGAATAAAGATCTTGCCGTCGAATTTATTGAAAATTATCTGCTTACCGAAGAAAGCCTTGCGACCATCAATAAAACTAATACGCTGGGCGCTATTCCTCTACTTTCCCTGCAGGAAAAGTTATCTTCCGATCCCCGTGTTGAGGCCACTATGATCAACGCGGAAAACGGTGAAATCATGCCGAACATTCCGCAAATGACGGCATTTTGGTATGCGGAAAACTCCGCCATTAAAAACGCAGTAATCGGTCGTCAAACCGTAAAACAAGCATTGGACGAAGCCGCTTCGCGTATTCGTTCCGGTATTACTAAATAAAATAACAGTAAGGACTAACTATGAAAAACAAACTCATGACATTTACTTTAACCGCCGTTGCGGGCTTGCTATTGTCTTCAGCAGTCGCTGCAAAAATGACGGAAGGTAAGCTTGTTATCTGGATTAACGGCGACAAAGGCTATAACGGTCTTGCGGAAGTCGGTAAAAAATTTGAGAAAGATACGGGCGTCAAGGTATTAGTGGAACATCCGGACAGACTCGAAGAAAAATTCGCACAAGTTGCGTCAACCGGTGACGGCCCGGATATTATGTTTTGGGCGCACGACCGTTTTGGCGGTTATGCACAATCCGGTTTATTGGCGGAAGTCAGCGTAAGCAAAGAATTTAAGGATAAATTCGTTGACTTCGCTTGGGATGCGGAAACCTATAACGGTAAAATTATCGGTTATCCCGTTGCTATCGAAGCTATTTCTTTAATCTATAACAAAGATTTAGTAAAAGAAGCGCCAAAATCCTGGGAAGAAATTCTTGAGTTAGACAAAAAGCTCAAAAAAGAAGGCAAAAACGCCATTATGTGGAATCTTTCCGAACCTTATTTCACTTGGCCTGTAGCCGCATCTAACGGTGCTTACGCATTCAAATACAACAACGGCAAATATGACGTAAAAGACATCGGCGTGAACAACGAAGGCGCGGTGAAAGCTTTACAATTTGTGGTTGATATGGTGAAAAATAAAAATATCAGCGCGGATATGGACTACGCCGTGGCGGAAGCCTCTTTCAATAAAGGCCAGACCGCATTAACCATCAACGGTCCTTGGTCCTGGGGTAATATTGATAAAAGCGGCGTGAAATACGGCGTGGCGGTACTACCGACTTTATACGGTCATGCGTCTAAACCGTTCGTAGGCGTATTAAGCGCCGGTGTGAACAGCGCAAGCCCGAATAAAGATTTGGCGAAAGAATTCCTGGAAAACTACTTGTTAACCGATGAAGGTTTGGATCAAGTGAATAAAGATAAACCTTTAGGTGCGGTGGCGTTAAAATCCTACCAGGAAAAACTGGCTAAGGATCCGCGCATTGCGGCGACTATGGAAAATGCGAAGAACGGTGAAATTATGCCGAATATTCCGCAGATGACTTCTTTCTGGTATGCGGAAAAATCTGCAATTAACAATGCGGTAACCGGTCGCCAAACAGTCAAAGCGGCGCTGGATGATGCGCACGCCCGTATTCAAAAACAACAATAATTTTCTTAATTAGAGTGGGCGCTGTTGCCCACTCTGTTTTATTCGCCTAAAAAAGTGCGGTCAAAATTCGAGGTGTTTTTATGTCTACTGTCACTCAATCTCAATCCTCTCATTGGTTAAAATATCTGATAGCGGGCCTTGTGCTGTTATTTGATTTTTACCTGGTCGGATTAATGTATTTGCAAGGCGAATATTTATTTGCCATTTTAACCCTCGTCATCCTGACTTCCGGCGTTTATGTGTTTACCAACAAGAACGCTTATGCGTGGCGTTATGTTTATCCCGGCATTATGGGGATGACTATTTTTATTTTATTCCCCTTGGTGGCAACCATTGCCATCGCCTTTACCAATTACAGCGGTTCGAATCAGTTATCTTTCGAACGTGCGCTTTCCGTGCTTACCGAACAGCGTTATTTTGCCGGCGATAAATACAATTTTAAACTTTATCCGCAGGCGGATAATCAATATAAAATTGTATTAACCAATCCCGTCACGGCCCAGACCTTCGTGTCCGAAAATATTGCGTTGAAGGCGGCTGAGGTGCCGGTCAGCGAACAAGCCGAACCGACAGGCGAGGTTGCGCCGCTGAAAATTATTACCCAAAATCGCAGCGCGCTTCAGGCAATAAAAGTGATTTTGCCGAACAACAATGAACTGACCATGAGTTCATTGCGCCAATTTTCCGAACAAAAAGCCCGTTATCAATTCGATAAAGAAAATAACATCTTACGTAATAATGAAAACGGTAAATTATATAAGGCTAACAATGAAATCGGTTTCTTCCAGGCAGTGAACGAAAGCGGCGATTGGTTAAACGAAACCCTTGAACCGGGTTATACGGTGAGTTCCGGGTTCCATAATTTTGTGAAAATTTTCACCGACAAGGGCATTCAAAAACCTTTCGTGCAAATCTTTATTTGGACGGTAGTGTTCTCCTTATTAACCGTGGTATTTACCGTTATTCTCGGTATGGTGCTGGCTTGTCTGGTGCAATGGGAAGCGCTGAAAGGCAAAGCGGTTTATCGCTTGCTGCTGATTTTGCCTTATGCGGTGCCGTCCTTTATTTCCATCTTGATTTTCAAAGGGTTGTTTAACCAGAGTTTCGGTGAAATCAATATGATTCTGAATCAGTTATTCGGTATCAGTCCCGAATGGTTTAATGATCCTTTCCTTGCCAAAGTGATGATTCTTATCGTCAATACCTGGCTGGGTTATCCTTATATGATGATTTTATGTATGGGTTTATTAAAAGCCATTCCGTCGGATTTATACGAAGCCTCCGCAATGGACGGTGCATCAACCTGGCAAAATTTCAGCAAAATTACGTTCCCGTTGCTGCTGAAACCCTTGACTCCGTTGATGATTGCCTCTTTTGCGTTCAACTTTAATAACTTCGTTCTGATTCAATTGTTAACCAACGGTCGCCCGGATATGATCGGCACCACAACCCCGGCGGGTTATACCGATTTGTTGGTCAGCTACACTTACCGCATCGCATTTGAAGGCAGCGGCACTCAGGATTTTGGTTTGGCAGCGGCCATTGCAACCATTATCTTCCTGTTGGTGGGCGGTTTAGCGTTATTGAATATTAAAGCGACCAAAATGGAATTATAAAATTTTTCAGGTTAAGGAGTTTTGCTTAACCCCAGTTGATTTAAGGAGTATTTATGGCGATTGTTCAATCTAAATCAGTGCGTTATCGCGTATGGGCCACCCATTTAATTTTAATTTGCTTTCTTGCCCTGATTATTTTCCCGTTATTGATGGTAATCGGCATTTCTTTACGCCCGGGCAACCTTGCTATCGGAGATATTATCCCGAGCCAAATTTCCTGGGAACACTGGCAAGCGGCATTAGGCTTTGATGTGACGCATGCGGACGGCACGGTGACGCCGCCGCCGTTCCCGGTATTACGTTGGTTATGGAATTCCATTAAAGTGGCAACCATTACCTCCGTTGGCATTGTGACCTTATCCACAACCTGTGCGTACGCCTTCGCCCGCATGAAATTCAAAGGCAAAAAGACAATTTTACAAGGCATGCTGATATTCCAAATGTTCCCGGCCGTGCTTTCCTTAGTGGCGTTGTATGCTTTATTTGATCGTTTAGGACAATACGTTCCTTTCCTCGGGTTAAACACCCACGGCGGCGTGATTTTTGCTTATTTGGGCGGTATAGCGCTGCACGTTTGGACAATCAAAGGTTATTTCGAAACCATTGACGGTTCCTTAGAGGAAGCGGCGTCATTGGACGGCGCCACGCCGTGGCAGGCTTTCCGCCTGATTTTATTACCGCTTTCCGTACCGATTTTAGCGGTGGTCTTTATCCTTTCCTTCATTTCGGCGATAACCGAAGTGCCGGTGGCGTCGCTGTTATTGCGCGATGTGAACAGTTACACTCTGGCGGTGGGCATGCAACAATACTTGTATCCGCAAAACTATTTATGGGGCGATTTCGCCGCCGCCGCGGTGTTATCGGCAATTCCGATTACTTTAGTGTTCTTGTTGGCGCAACGTTGGTTAATCGGCGGATTAACCGCCGGCGGGGTGAAAGGTTAATTTTACCTAAAAGGCAAAGCCGATACGTTCTACATATACCTCGGCGCATAATTAAATTCGCTTAAACTCCCCTCTTGTTCAAAGAGGGGATCAACGCAATAAGAATTTTAAATTCACCGACTGTTAATAATCGAGCCTTTAACACTACACAGGTTTTTTAATCTGTGTCGAATAAACAAGCATAGGTTAAAAGCTGGCGTTATGGCGGAAGACGGCAAAAGTGCGGTCACAAAAAGCAACGCTTTTTGAACGTTGGCTTTGCCAACGGTGGCGAAGCCATAAGTAATCGCACCGGCGATTACGCATAAAAAAACGATAGTTTTTTGAACCCGATTTTGTCCGGAACAGAACGATCAACGATCGCCCGCAGGCGATTGAGAGTAAAGCCGCGCATGTTTTTTTAGTCGAAAAGTCTATTTTATAAATCAGGTCATTATGAAAAAATCCTTACTCTGTCTTTGTTTGTTCACCTCGTCCGCCGCCTTCGCGCAAGGCTGGCAGCATACGCATTTTCAGCATTTCAGCGACAACGCCGAACCCCATTTATTTCAGTCGCAAGCGTCGTTGGAAAAAGGCAATTATCCTTTAACCTTCACCCTTGATAACCGATGTTATCAGCCGCAAAGTGCGGTGAAATTAAATCAAACGGTTTCACTGATTCCTTGTTCCGGCGAAGCGCCGCAGCTTCGTTTATTCCGTCAGGGGAATTATATTGCTCAAATCGATATGCGCAGCGGCACGCCGACGCTGAGAATCAGCGTGGAACAACAAGCGGAAACCGATAAAAATACGGCGAAAAGCTGTCCGATTTGGAATAAACAACCCGTTGAAATCGACGTTTCTTCCGTTTTTTCCGAGGGCGAATCGGTTCGGGATTTCTATTCGGGACAAACGGCTGAAGTGAAAAACGGCAAAATAACCATGATGCCGGCCGCCGATGCCGACGGATTAATTCTGCTGGAGAAAAGTGCGGATAAAAAAACGGAGATTTTTAACTGGAAAAACGCCACCGTTTATTTTGTTCTTACCGATCGATTCCAAAACGGAAATCCCGCCAACGATAACAGTTACGGCCGGCATAAGGACGGCATGCAGGAAATCGGAACGTTTCACGGCGGTGATTTACAGGGCTTAACGGCAAAACTGGATTATTTGCAACAGTTAGGGGTGAATGTGCTGTGGATCAGCTCGCCGCTGGAACAAATGCACGGCTGGGTCGGCGGCGGTGACAAAGGCGATTTCCCTCATTACGGCTACCACGGTTATTATCACCTCGATTGGACAAAACTGGATGCCAACATGGGAACGGAGGCGGATCTGAAAAACCTGATGCAGCAGGCCCATCGGCGCGGCATTCGGGTGTTGTTTGATATCGTTATGAATCACACCGGCTATGCCACGCTTGCCGATATGCAGGAATTTAACTTCGGCGGTTTTTATCTCAAACCGGAAGAAATTACCGCCACGCTGGGTAAAAAATGGACGGATTGGCAACCGAAAAAAGGGCAAAACTGGCACAGTTTTAACGATTTCATCAAATTCGGCGACAGCCAAGCCTGGCAAAACTGGTGGGGAAAAGATTGGGTGCGCGCGGACATCGGCGATTACGACAGCCCTAAATTCGACGATTTAAAAATGTCGCTTTCCGCCTTGCCGGATTTAAAAACGGAAAGCGAAAGTGCGGTCAAATTACCGCGATTTTTTCAGCATAAAAATACCAATGCGAAAGAATTGGAAAATGCCAAAGTACGGGATTATTTAATCGCATGGTTAACGGACTGGGTGCGTCGATACGGCGTTGACGGCTTCCGCGTGGACACCGCAAAACACGTGGAAAAATCCACCTGGCTTGCGTTGAAACAGGCTTCGCAACAAGCCTTAAAAGAATGGCAACGGAACAATCCGAAAGAAAGTTTCGGCGACGAGTTCTGGATGACGGGCGAAGCCTGGGGGCACGGCGTATTCAAAAGCGATTACTACCAGAACGGTTTTGACGCCATGATTAATTTTGATTTTCAGGATCAGGCAAAAAATGCGCTGGACTGTTTTGCCCGGATTGAACCCGTATATCGGGAAATGAACGATAAACTGAAAGATTTCAATGTGTTAAGCTATTTGTCTTCCCATGACACGCGGTTATTTTTCCATTCCGACAGCGAACGGAATACGGCAAAACAAAAAACCGCGGCCAATCTGCTTCTTCTTTCTTCGGGCGCAGTGCAAATTTATTACGGCGATGAAAGCGGGCGCGAATTCGGCGCTACCGGTTCCGACCCGATACAAGGCACCCGTTCGGACATGAATTGGCGGGATTTGCAAAACGATGGGAACAAACAGGCGCTGCATCGACACTGGCAGAAATTGGCGCAATTCCGTCAGCGTCACCAAGCCGTTGGCGCCGGCGTTCATCAAACGCTAAAATCCGAAGGCTATTTCGCTTTCAGTCGAACCCTTGGCGAAGATAAAGTCATGGTGGTTTGGGCCGGAAATTAGCTGAATCGGAAAAGTGCGGTGAAAAAAACGATAGTTTTTTGAACTTAGATCCGGCGACGACCTCGAAGGAACGAGTAATCGCCGACAGACGAATATAAGTAAAAAAACATTCAAAATTTTCACCGCACTTTTATTTAATTATAACCCATTAATACCAGTAATTCTTTGGTGTAACTGATGGCTTCGTTGCGATTGGTTACGCCGATTTTCTGATAAAGATTGCGGATATGGGTTTTTATGGTGGTGGCGGCCACCTGCAATTCATCGGAGATTTGCTCGTTACTGTAGCCGGAATAAATCAGTCCCAGCACCTGCCATTCCCGTTGAGTCAGCGGGCTGATTTTTAGAAGCTCGGGCACTTTCGGGTTGTTTAATAACCGGTTAACGAAAGCTTCGTCAAAATGAGCAAATTTATGCCGGTAGAATTGGTTAATGTTGCGCAAAATAAACTGCGCTTTGTGTAAAACCAGTTCGTCCAGCACGTTTAATTGCAATAAATTACGGATTTGTTGCGCCATCACATCGCCTTCAATCACAAAAGCGCTGATAAAATTGGTTTGTCTGGTCAGTTTCAGGGCGGCGATTAAATCCTGTTGCGCCGATTCCTTCATTCCCTGCAGATAATAGAGGCGGTTGCGTACAATTAGCGCCCGGTTTAAATCGCTGACCAGAGAAAACGCTTCCGCCGTTTCAATTAATTTATCCAAAATACTTTTCGCCTGTTCGTATTGGCCGAGCAAAATATGGGCCCGCGCAATATTGCGCCATTGTATTTGGGTAAAGTGATTTTTATCCGAAACGGGAGAAGGATTTTGAATCAACCAATTGCGCACGGATTCTACGTCATTGGTCATTTGCCAATAAAAAATATGCACCTGATCGGCGTTGGCTATCCAGTCGTGGTGATAGGTATGCGTGCCTTCCAGCTGTTCCACTTCGTTCAGCAGGCGGGCGGTGTTGTCTAAATGGCCTCTGACCAGTGAAATTTTCGTTAACAGGGTCAGACATTGTAATTTATCTTCGTTTTTCTGTAACACCTGCATGCCGGCATTGGCCATGGATTCCGCTTTATCGAGATTGTACCATTCCCACAGAATTTTACCTTTCAAGCGCAGGAGAAATTCATACATAGGCACTTTCTGAAGATGATTTTCCTTGACGAATTCATGGGCTTTATCCAGCATTTCGTAAGCGGCTTGGGAAAAGCCCTGCGCCAGTAAAATTTCGGATTGCTGCAAAAGGGACCAAAGAATGTTGTGATAAGTGTGATGTTGACGCGCCATCCGTTCGGCTTTTTGCAACATAGCGAGCGCTTGAGGCAGATTCGCGTGGCAATGATGGGCTTCGCCCATGATAGAGGTGGCGACGATATGGGCGTAATAGGCGTTTTCCGACAGATCTTTTAATGCGTCGGAAGCTAATTGGAGCGCCGTATTTTCATCGCCCGAATTAATGGCCACCTGTGCGCGCAACACGTTAAATTCCGCCAGTGCCGTTTTACTTAATTCTATTTTGTTTTCCGTTAAGGCCTGAGAAAATTCCGCCAAAATACCGCTCACTTCCGTATGGCGGTGTTGACTTTGTACCAACCAGGCTTTTAATAACACTAAATTGATGTATTTGCTTAAATGGGCGTAATCCAGGCTGTTTAAGCTTTCTTCCAGCAGTTTGAGTTCACCCTGATGAAATAAGCTCCAGCCGTGTTCTTCTAACAGGTTGAGTAATAAGGTGGTGTCGGATAACTGCATAGCGTGATATAACGCTTCGGTAACGTATCCCAATTTAACCCAGGCATAGGCGGCGCGCCGGTGTAATTCCGGCAGTTCGTCATGTAGCTCGTGGTGACAATGAAAATTCAGGAACGAAGCAAACAGCGGATGGAATTTCCACCAGTTTTCATCTATGGATTGTCCGTTGCCGTTAGCCATTTGTTGTAGGAATAATCCTTGTTTTTCTAATGATTCCAATTTATTACAGCTGTTTTTTTCTCCCGTTACCGCTTGCACTAAATATTCGTTCATTGAATGTAATACGGAACAGCGCAGAATAAATAACCGCGTGTTATTGTCCACCTTATTCAGTACTTCGTCCGCCAGATATTCGTTGATGTGGTAGTTGTTAGAGACGGCAAGACGTTTGGCGATATCCTGTAACGGCACCTGTAACGCGCGGGATTTATTTTTGGCAAACAGGCTGATCAACTGCAATGCGGTTGGCCATCCTTCCACTTCGTTACACAGCGAGATGACGTCCTGTTGTTTGAGCTCCGATCCTAGTCTGGTCTGGAAAAACTCGATGCATTCGGAATGATCAAACATAAGCTGATTCATGTCTATTTCCAGTAACTGTTCCTGGACGCGCAGGCTGGCTATGCCTAACGGCGGAACCGAACGGGAAATTAAAATCAGCGTCATGTTGGACGGTTGATGTTTAATCCAATATTTTAAGGCTTCGTGAATTTCATCGTTTTCGATCAAATGATAGTCGTCGATAACTAAGTACATATGTTGCGGAAAATGGGAAACCTTAACCAATAATTGGTTGAATTGCGCTAGCAAGTTCGCTTGTCGGTTTTCTTCCGACTGCGGTTCCGCTTCGTTAATCGCCGTGTAAAGTGCGCTGCTGAAATAAGCGGCAAAACGATCCGATTTATTGTCGCCATCGTCTAAAGAATACCAGCCGATATTTTGTCTATTTTCAAGCCACTGGGAAACCAGGGTCGTTTTACCGTAACCGGCGGGTGCATTCACCAATACGACGGGATAGAGAGAAGATTTATCTAATAATTGCGTTAAACGCGTACGCTGCACGCTGTTTTGTAAGCGATAGGAACAGATAAGTTTAGATGGTATCAACATAATGGGCTTCTGTTTTTCTTTCATAGCAAAATGAAGATAAATCCCCCTCCTTTTGCATTTCAACTACTTCCCGATAATCATACTAAATAAGATGATTTCAGGGATGATTTGCTTTTATTCGGATTCCACATAATAAACGACAACTAATTTCTAATTTAGGAGCTTCCTATGACATTTCAATCAATTGTAGAAAAATATTGCCGTTATTTCGATGTAGCGGATCCCAAACAATTCACCTTACAACAATGGTATCAAATTGTTGCCGAAGGATCACTCGAATTAGCTTACAGCCAACCGGCCGTCAAACCTGCGGAATCCCGCCATGTTAACTACCTGTCTATGGAGTTTTTAATCGGTCGTTTGACGGGAAATAACCTGATGAATTTGGGATATTACGAACAAATTCGTGACTATCTTAAACAATATCAGGTGGAATTAGTAGATGTTTTAGAACAAGAACGCGATCCGGCGCTCGGAAACGGCGGTTTGGGACGCCTTGCAGCTTGCTTTCTAGACTCTATGGCGGCCTTGGGACAAAATGCTACGGGTTACGGTCTGCATTACCAATACGGTTTATTTAAACAAAGTTTCGCCGACGGTATGCAAAAAGAAACGCCGGATACCTGGGATCGCAATAGCTATCCTTGGCATCGCTTCAACCCGTCGAAAACCCGTCTTGTCGGTTTTGGCGGTAAAATCAAACATATTCAAGGGGATCATTACGAATGGTCACCAAAACTGACGATTCAAGGCAAAGCCTTTGATTTGCCGGTTGTCGGTTACCGCAATAATATTATTCAGCCTTTACGTTTATGGCAGGCGGACAGCGATCAATCCTTTGATTTTGACGCTTTCAACGAAGGTAAATTCCTCAATGCCGATAAAACCATCGTCAATGCCGCTGCGCTGACTCAAGTGCTTTATCCGAACGATAATCATAAAGCCGGCCAAAAATTACGCTTAATGCAGCAATACTTCCATTGCGCCTGCTCCGTTGCCGACATTTTAGAACGTCATTTTGCCGAAGGCTATCAATTGGCGGATTTTGCCAAACGTCAGGTTATTCAGCTTAACGACACTCACCCGACACTGGCCATTCCGGAATTAATGCGCCTGTTGTTGGACGATTATCATCTTAACTGGGATCAGGCCTGGGACATTTGTGCCAACACCTTTGCCTACACTAACCATACGTTATTGCCGGAAGCCCTCGAACAGTGGGATCAACGCTTATTCAAACAATTACTGCCGCGTCATTATCAAATCGTGGAAAAAATTAATGATATTTTCCATCAGAAAGTGCGGTCGGAATTTGGCGAGAATTCTAAAGTATGGGAAAAACTTGCGATTCTCTTCGATTATCGCGTGCGCATGGCTAACCTTTGCGTGGTAACCTGTTTCCGGGTTAACGGCGTGGCGCAGATTCACTCCGATTTATTGGTTACCGATTTATTCCCAGAATATCATAAATTATTCCCGGGCAAATTCTGTAACGTGACAAACGGTATCACGCCTCGTCGCTGGATTCGTCAGGCTAACCCGCAATTAAGCGATTTATTGGACCGCACCATCAAACAGGATTGGACCAAAGATCTGGAATTGCTGGCCGGAGTGGAAAAATACGTGGACGATGTCGGTTTCCGCGAAGAATATCAGGCTATTAAACGTCATAACAAAGTCGTACTGGCCGATGAAATCAAGCATACTTTAGGTTTGCAGGTGAATCCTGACGCCATTTTTGACGTGCAAATTAAACGTTTCCACGAATATAAACGTCAACATTTAAACTTGCTGAACATCATCGCCGATTATCAATCCTTAAAGGCCAATCCGAATCAGGATTATACTCCGCGTGTGTTTGTTTTTGCCGGTAAAGCGGCGCCGGGTTATTATCTGGCGAAGAATATTATCTATGCCATTAACAATGTGGCGGATATTATCAATAACGACAAGCAAGTCAGCGATCGCCTGCAAGTGGCGTTTTTACCGGATTATCGCGTCAGTCTGGCGGAAAAAATTATTCCTGCCGCCGACGTATCGGAACAAATTTCCATGGCGGGGAAAGAAGCGTCCGGCACGGGTAATATGAAGCTTGCGCTCAACGGTGCATTGACTTTAGGTACCTTAGACGGCGCGAACGTAGAAATCGCCGAAATGGTGGGCGAAGAAAACGTCTTCATTTTCGGGCATACGGTAGAAAGCGTGCGGGAATTGTTAGCCAAAGGTTATCAGCCGAAAAATTACTACAAAAAAGACAGCGTATTGAAAAATGCGGTGGATTTCTTAGCGCACGGAAAAGCCTCCAAAGGCGACAAAGAGACTTTCAAATTAATGCTGGACAGTCTTCTTGAACGGGATCCGTTCCTGGTATTTGCCGACTTTGACAGCTACCGCCGGGCACAACAAAAAATCGGCAACGCGTATTTAAATCGGGAAGCCTGGTTACGCAGCGCGATTTTAAACACCGCCCGTCTGGGTACCTTCAGCTCGGATCGCTCCATTCGTGATTATCAACAACGCATTTGGTTGAAGAAATAATCACTTTCAGGCGGCTTCTTCCCGAGAGGAAGCCGTCTGCTTTTCCAATGTACCTGAAGTGTAAGCCATGGAGAAAAATAATGACAATAACAACCAAACAATTCCGCCGTGCAGGAATCATGCCTTATTTCTTCGATGAACGAGGCGTGAAAAAATGGGCGCCGTATAACATTAAAAAAGCGCTCTTCAACACTTTTGACGGTAATATTCAAGCTCCTTCCGTTCCTATTCCTGCGGTAAAAATTCTTTATCAAAATCGCCCGCACTTTTTGCCGTTTGATCTGGCGGATAAAAAACATCCGTTAAAAGGTCGTTGGCAACTGCAATTGGAAAACAGCCAATCGGTGATTTCCGGGTCTGTTAAGGCGCGCGGAATTAACTTGCCGAAAGATTTGCCGTTAGGCTATCACCAACTGCAATTGCAAAGCGGTGGTAAAGTTTTTAACTGTACGGTGATTGTTGCGCCGCAAGCCTGTTATCAACCGCAGGCATTGCGCGAACATAAAAAATTATGGGGAACCTTTTTACAGCTTTACACCTTAAAATCCGAGCAAAACTGGGGAATCGGCGATTTCGGCGATTTGAAAAAATTCCTGCAAAATCTCGCGCCGTTCCAGGCTGATTTTTTAGGCTTAAACCCGATTCATTCACTTTTTCCCGCTAATCCCGATTCGGCAAGTCCTTACAGTCCGTCTTCCCGTCAATGGCTGAATATTGCTTATATTGATGTGAATCAGTTAGCCGAATTCCAGCAAAGCGACGAAGCGCAGGCTTGGTTTCATTCCGCCGAAGTACAGAAAAAGCTCACGGAATTGCGCCAAGCACAGTGGCTGGATTACGGCAAAGTGATTCCGCTTAAACTGAAAGGGTTGCGTTTTGCCTTCAAAAAAACTAAGCAAAATCCGACCGCACTTTCCGTTCAACAATTTGCGCAATTTGTGCAACAGGGCGGAGAAAGCCTGCAGGTGCAGGCGACTTTCGACGCTCTTCATCAGTATTTGGCCGAGCGGTTTGATAATCAATGGGGCTGGAATTTTTGGGCGGAAGAATATCAGGATTATCATTCTCCGGCGGTGCAACAATTCCGCGCCGAACATCAGGAAGATATTGAGTTTTACGCATGGCTGCAATTTATCGCCGATCAACAGTTGGCGGAATGTGATGCGGTTTGCCGGCAACAAAATATGCGCATCGGCATGTATCGCGATTTAGCGGTGGGCGTCACGGGAAGCGGCGCGGAAACCTGGAACGATAAACGGCTTTATTGTTTAAAGGCTTCCGTCGGTGCGCCGCCCGATGTGTTAGGTCCGCAAGGACAAAACTGGGGCTTAACCCCGATGAATCCGCATGTGTTAAAACAGCAAGCCTATCGTCCGTTTATCGATCTTGTTCGCGCCAATATGAAACATTGCGGCGCATTACGTATAGACCACATTATGTCGTTGCTGCGTTTATGGTGGATTCCGAAGGGTGACAGCGCGGTGAACGGCGCTTACGTACGTTATCCGGTGGACGATTTAATCGCCATTCTCACCCTTGAAAGCCAACGCCATCAATGTTTGATCATCGGTGAAGATTTAGGCACCGTGCCGAAAGAAATCGTCAGTAAATTAAAAAATGCCGGAATTTTATCTTATAAAATTTTCTATTTTGAGTTTGACGAACAAGGACAAAGCCGGGATTTGCAAACCTATCCTTATCAAGCCATGACGACTTTAAGTACTCATGATTTGCCGACCATCAGCGGCTATTGGCGCGGTTATGACTTTGAATTAGGGGAAAAATTCGGCGTTTATCCGAATCCGAAAATTCTGGAGATTTTACAGCGGGATCGCGTGCGGGCTAAAACCCAGATTTTACGCCGATTACGGCAACATCATGTGCCGGTAGAAGCGGAAATTAGTGCGGAGTTAAGTTCTCCGGCGAGCAAAAAATTTATTTATCGGTTACAAACCTATGTGGCCCGTGTGAGCAGCGGTTTATTCGGTTTCCAACCGGAGGACTGGCTTGGTATGAGCGAACCGGTCAATATTCCGGGCACCAGCACTCAATATGCCAACTGGCGACGCCGTTTAAGCGCAAATATAGACGATATGTTTGCCGATACGGATATTCGGAAGCTGTTAAAAGAAGTGAACGATATTCGTCAGGAAGAATAATGGCGGACGTTTGTTGATAACGAACTTTCGAAATTAAATTATTTTTTCCGCCGATAGCTTCCGATAAATCCACGCCGCCCTTGCTTGACTAAAGCGGGGCGGCGGATATTACGGAATATCATGCCCCTGAGCGACTACATAAACTTTAATCCATTCTTCTTCAGTGAAAGAAATTTGCAGTGCGTCCGCCGCACTTTTCATTCGTTCGATTTTACCGGAACCCATAATCGGCATAATGTTCGCCGGATGCGCCAATAACCAGGCGTAAGCCAAGGTATCCAAACGGGTTTCGCCTTTCGTTTCGCCGATTTCGAGCAATGTTTTTTGCACCGTCCGGCTGTTTTCGTCCTGATTGAACAAACGACCACCGGCCAGAGGCGACCAGGCCATCGGTGGAATCCGTTTTTCCAGTAAAAAATCCAAGGTGCCGTCATCAAAAGCCTGACGATGAAGGGGCGAAATTTCGATCTGATTTGTGATTAACGGCTGTTTCACATAGGATTGCAGCATAGCGAATTTAGCCGGCGTATAATTCGATACCCCGAAATAACGCACTTTTCCGGTTTGATGAAGTTCGTCAAAAGCCCGTGCGATTTGTTCGGGATCCGCGCAGGAAGAAAGGCGGTGAATCAGCAATACGTCCAAATAGTCGCATTGCAGTTTCTCGATGGAGCGTTGCGCCGACCACATAATATGCCGGTAGCTGTTGTCATAATGGTGGGATTTTATCTCGGGCAATTCTTCGTTAGGATACAAAATTCCGCACTTTGTTACCAAAGTCAGTTGCGCGCGCAAGGATTTATCCAGCGCCAGCGCCCGTCCGAATTCCGCTTCGGACGTGAAAGCGCCGTAACAAGCGGCGTGATCGAGGGTATCGATGCCGAATTCCAATCCTTGCTTGATAAAAGTAAGCAATTCCTGCGGCGATTTCTGCCAGCTCTTTAATCGCCAGAATCCTTGAATTAATCGACTGAATGTTAAATCGGGAGCCAGTTGAATGTGTTGCATAAGGCACTCCTTCTTGACTAAGCGGATTGTAAATCTTCCGGGCTATTAAAATTACGAAAAGCCGGTTTCTGTTCGGAAAAGTCCACGGCGACGGCATGCTGGCGGTTTAAAAAATGCAGCATGCGCCGTTCGCCGGCGGCCAGATATTCCGAAAGTGCGGTCAATAATTGACGAGAAATTAAACAAAAAGTGGGATGTTTTTGTTCGCTGTCGCAGGCGTAAGCCGCTAAAACGTCCGATTGTCGGCGATTGCTCGTTGATTCGCAGCCGTCTTCGCAATCAAGGTTCAAAAAAACATCGTTTTTTTTGACCGCACTTTTTAATTTTTCCAGCAAATTTAGCGGCAAAAACGGGCAGTCGCAGGGCACGAACAACACATAATCCGTGCCGGCTCTTTTTAATCCCGTCAGCATGCCGCTTAACGGGCCTTGATAATCGGCGAGTTCATCGCAAAAAACCGGCAAACCGAATTTTTCATAGTCCGCCAAATTGCGGTTGGCATTAATGGATATGTCGGAAATCTGCGGTTGTAAGCGTTCAATTACGTGCTGAATCAGCGGTTTTCCATGAAATTTTTGCAAGCCTTTATCCGCTCCGTTCATGCGTCTTGCCAAGCCGCCCGCTAAAATCACCGCGCTTATTGTCATCATTGTTTGTCATTCGCCTCTAATTCAAGTATTATGCACCGCTAGCTTATTTATATTAAAGGAAATGATTATGAAATGTCATCGTCTGAATGAAGTTTTGGAACTTTTACAGCCATACTGGTCTAAAAAAGACCCGGAAATGAGTTTAATGCAAATTTTGCAAAGCATCGCGGATGAAGCGGGATTTGATAAACCGTTAACGGAGTTGTCGGACGAAGTCATTATTTATCAGTTGAAAATGCGTGATGCGGATAAGCTGGAACCGATTCCCGGCATTAAAAAAGATTACGAAGAAGATTTTAAAACCGCATTATTAAAAGCGCGCGGTATTATTAAATAAGGATATTTTCATGAAGAAAATGCTGTTTACCTTAATTGCGGCGACAACCGCCGCGATGTCATTGCATGTTCAGGCCGCCGAATTAAAAGAGGGCGAACAATATATTACGGTGGCGCAAAATCCTTCCGCTCAGCCGGAAGTGATTGAATTTTTCTCATTTTATTGCCCGCACTGTTACAGTTTCGAAATGACCTATAAAATTCCGGAAAAAATCAAAGCCGGCTTGCCGAAAGAAGCTTCATTCAAACAATATCACGTCGATTTTTTAGGACCGCAGGGTGAAAATCTCACTCGCGCCTGGGCATTGGCGATGGCGTTAGGTGCGGAAAGTAAAGTGAAACGGGCGCTATTCGAAAGTGCGCAGGCAAATGCATTGCGTTCAATGGATGATATTCGTCAGAAATTCATCGATAACGGCATCACGGCGGAACAATTCGACGGCGGCATTAACAGTTTTGCCGTCAACGCGCTAGTGAAAAAACAACAAAATCTGGCGCAACAGTTTAAAGTGCAGGGCGTACCGGATTTTTACGTTAACGGTAAATACCGGGTGAACGCAGAAGGTTTATCCCATGATGATTTTGTGGGCGATTACGTAAAAACAACAATCGAATTATTGAAAAAGTAAGTGAGGAATGAAAATGGCAGAAAGCTTTAGCGTAGAACGTCGTTTTTTCGATGATAAAAATTATCCGCGCGGTTTTGCTCGTCACGGTGATTATACCATCAGAGAATCGCAGGCCTTGGAACAATACGGTCAAGCGTTTAAAGCGTTGGAACTCGGCGAACGCAAACCGAAAACCGACGAAGAAAAAGCATTTGTGGCCTTCTGCAAAGGCGAACGTCAACCGGAAACTTTCTTTGAAAAGACCTGGAATAAATACCGTACCCACATCAGCACGACCAAACGTGTTTATACCCTCTCAGGCGTCGTGGGCGACAATCTGGACGAAATGACCAATGCGGATTAATTTTCGCACAACAAAAGGCTTGGATATTCCAAGCCTTTGTTCTATGGTAGGCTATATTTCTAAGCGAAAGGAAAACAATGATGAACAATGAGAAATTTATCGGTTTGGGCGTGGCGGGCAATTTTGCCGGACACCTCGAACAAGCCGGCGAAGCCGCGGATTTTGCGAATGTCAAAACCCAGGAAGAGGTTCAGCCTAAAGCCATTTTCCCGTTTTATGTTCCCGCTGAAAAGCCGGATGAATCAACGCAGTTTTTATCGGTATATCCCGTTTCCGCCGATCGTTTAACTTTCCCGAATGATGCCGATAATTTGCAAATCGAACCGGAAATCGCCTTAATCTGCGAGGTCAAATATTCGGGGCAAAAAGTGACCGCACTTTATCCGAGTCATTTTGCCGCCTATAACGATTGCTCAATCCGCCGCCCTAACGCCCGTAAGATTTCCGAAAAGAAAAATTGGGGCGCGAATTCAAAAGGTTTGTCCGCCACCCGAATTGCGTTGGATAAATTTTCCGCCGGCGGCAACATCGACGCCTATCGCATTGCCTGTTTCCACAAACGCGACGGTAAATTGAACGAATACGGACAAGACAGCCAAGCCGTGGGTTACAGTTATTTTCACCAAAAATTACTGGATTGGATTGTCGATCGCATGAATAATCAACCGGACGAAGGCCCAATGAACGATATCGCCCGTTTGCTACGGCAGGCGGATTATCCCGCTAAAGCCATCATCAGTATCGGCGCCACGCGTTACACGCCGTTTGGCGAAAGTCATTATTTACAACCGGGCGACATCAGTATGGTGGCGGTTTACAACGGCGAAAAATACCATCACGCACAGATTGCGGAAATGGCGGAAAAAGAATGCTTTGCACCGGATATTTCCGCATTGATACAAAAAGTCGTGTAAAAAATGTGCTTTTTTTTGACCGCACTTTTGTGCCGTTCATCTGTTTGACGGAGAAAATATGACATATAACATCGGCAAAGTGAGTCCGACCAATCATAAAGAGCTGGCGGAAATCGACCAATTACTGGCGCAGGAAGGCATTCGGCGGGATCAGAATTTGGATTACACCTGTGCCATGTACGATGACGAGGGCAATATTATCGCCACCGGCAGTTTGTTTGCCGACAGTTTGCGTTGCCTGGCGGTATCAGCGGCGCATCAGGGCGAAGGGTTGATGAATCAAATCGTTACCCATCTGATTAACGAACAGTTTGAGCGCGGTCGTTTTCATCTTTTTCTGTATACCAAAAGTTGTGCGGCCAAATTTTTCTCCGGTCTGAGTTTTTATGAAATAGCCAACATAGACGGCAAAATTGCGTTTATGGAAAACCGTCGCAACGGTTTTGCGGATTATTTGCGGAAACTTGCCGAGGAATCGCCCGAACCGCAGGCCGGGCAACGGATTGCCGCCATTGTGATGAACGCCAATCCTTTTACGCTAGGTCATCAGTATTTGGTGGAAAAGGCCGCGGCGGAAAATGACATCGTGCATTTGTTTATGGTGAGCGAAGATCAAAGCCTGGTGCCCTTTGACGTGCGCAGAAAATTGATTCTGGCGGGCGTGGCGCATTTGCCGAACGTGGTTTGTCACGACAGCGGTTCTTATATTATCAGTTCCGCCACTTTTCCGAGTTATTTTCAGAAAGACGATGATGCGGTAATCGAAAGCAATGCGCTGGTGGATGTGAATATTTTCGTCAAAATTGCGCAAAAACTGGGAATTCAGCGTCGTTATGTGGGCGACGAACCTTTCAGCCATGTCACCAATATTTATAATCGGATTATGCAGCGGCAACTGCCCGAATCCGGTATCGAATGCGTCGTGCTGCAACGAAAAGCCGTTGACGGGCAAATTATCAGCGCTTCCGCCGTGCGTCAGGCAATCAAGGATGACGATTGGGAGAAATTGAAAAGCATGCTGCCCGTTTCAAGTTTGCGTTTTTTAGCAAGCGACGAGGCAAAGCCGATTATCGATAGCATTAAACGAACATCGGATGTATCCCATTAACTTAATGATAAATAAAGGATTTTTATTTTTATCAAAAAACTTCGTCAATTTTGACCGCACTTTTTAAATGCCTAGGCATGTGAAGAAAACGAAAAAAACATATCAAAACTTGTTGTAGATCAAAAAAGAATAAACGTAAAGCCTGTATTGTTAGGCTTATCTCTTATAAAGATATATATGAGTTAAGCAATAAGACAATTTGACTGACGGAGTTTTTATGACCCCAAGTGCTATTACGCTTTGCTTCCTGGTTTTTGCAATCATCATGTTCGCCTGGGAGAAATTACCTCTTGCCGTGACGGCAATGGTTGTCAGCGTCGGTTTGGCTTTAACCGGCGTTTTACCGACCCAGGACGCTTTCATGGGATTTGTGGACACCAACGTGATTTTATTCGTTGCTATGTTCGTCATCGGCGGCGCCTTGTTTGAAACCGGCATGGCGAACAAAATCGGCGGAATTGTCAGCCGTTTTGCTTCCAGCGAACGTAAACTGATGGTGGTTTTAATGGTGATTACCGGTACGATGTCCGGCGTGTTGTCCAATACCGGTACCGCAGCGATTCTGATTCCGGTGATTCTGGGGATTTCGGCTAAATCGAATTTTGCCCGTTCCCGTTTATTAATGCCGATGGCCTTTGCCTCCACCTTGGGCGGAAATCTTTCTCTTATCGGCTCGCCGAATAATCTGGTGGTTCAGGGCGTTTTATCGCAAACCGGCGAAAAATTCGGTTTCTTCGAATACGGTGAAATCGGTTTGCCCGTTTTGGTTTTCGGTATTTTATATTTTGCATTTATCGGTTACCGTTTATTGCCTTCCAATTTGAATCTGCATGTGAATGAGGAAGAGTATCAGGCTTACCATAACCATCATAACCATATTCCGACATGGAAACAGTGGCTTTCGCTGGCGGTATTGATCGGAACGCTGATGGCGATGGTATTTGAAGATTTTATCGGCGTGAAATTGTATTTGTCCGCTTGTGTGGGCGCGTTGATTCTGGTGATTATGCGCGTGATAACGGAAAAACAAGCTTATCAGGCCATTGACAGTCAGGTGGTGTTTTTATTCGCCGGAACTTTAGCCTTGGCAAACGCTTTACAAACCACCGGAGCGGGCGCACAAATCGCCCATACCATTCTCGGCTGGTTAGGTGCTCATCCGAATTCCTATTTGTTGCTGTTTACCATTTTGGTGCTGAGCTGTCTGCTGACTAATTTTATGTCCAATACGGCAACGGCCGCATTGCTTGCGCCAATCGGGCTTTCCATAGCCAATTCTCTTGGCGCGGATCCGAGAGCGGTATTAATGGCGGTTGTGGTGGGCTCGTCCTGCGCCTTCGCGACACCAATCGGTACGCCGGCAAACACCATGATTCTTTCTGTCGGCCATTACCGTTTTGCGGATTATGCCAAGGCCGGGGTGCCGCTCATTATTGTGACAATTGCGGTGGCCATGATTGTATTACCGATTTTATTCCCGTTTTTCCCATCTTAGGCATGGCATTTTAAAAGGCGCGTTATTTATCGCGCCTTTTAACCGGGTGAAAATGAAATTTTTAAGAATTTGATCTGTATCACAACATTTCTGGTCAATAATAGCTAGAATGCGCAAATCAATGTTTCTTTGTTAACAAAAAAGGACTAACCAATGACTCCAGCAGAACTCTTTGGTGAAGGGATTAACCTGATGTTTTCGGGTATGGGTTTTGTAATTGTATTTTTGCTCATTTTAATTTGGGCAATCAGTCTGATATCAAAACTCATAAACCATTTTTTCCCCGAACCAGTTAAACAACCTAAAACTTCGCAAAATCCGACCGCACTTTCTGCGGCGCCGGTCAGTGATTTAGAACGTTTACGTCCCGTCATCGTGGCGGCTATCGCCCATCATCGCCGTTCTCAAGGCTTACATTAAAAATAGAAGGAATTTTTATTATGGCTAAAAAAATTAAAATTACCGAATTAGTACTTCGTGATGCCCACCAGTCTCTTTTCGCAACACGTTTGCGCCTTGATGATATGTTGCCGATTGCGGCGGAATTGGACGATATCGGTTATTGGTCATTGGAAGCCTGGGGCGGTGCGACATTCGATAGCTGTATCCGTTTTTTAGGCGAAGATCCTTGGGTGCGTTTACGCGAATTGAAAAAAGCCTGTCCGAAAACGCCTCTGCAAATGTTATTACGCGGCCAAAATTTATTAGGTTATCGTCATTATGCCGATGACGTGGTGGATCGTTTCGTCGAACGCTGCGTAGCAAACGGCATGGACGTTTTCCGGGTATTCGATGCGTTAAACGACCCGCGCAATATGAAAGCCGCATTGCAGGCGGTGAAAAAACAAGGCGGCCACGCACAGGGTACGTTAAGTTATACCACCAGCCCGGTTCACACGTTACAAACCTGGTTGGACACGACCGAACAATTATTGGAAATCGGTGTGGACAGTCTGGTTATCAAAGATATGTCCGGTATTTTAAATCCGATGGCCGCCGCCGAACTTGTGGGTGAAATCAAAAAACGTTTTGACGTGGAATTACATTTACACTGCCACGCCACAACCGGTATGTCCGAAATGGCCTTACTGAAAGCGATTGAGGCGGGCGTTGACGGCGTGGATACGGCGATTTCCTCGATGTCCGGCACCTACGGACATCCGGCAACGGAAGCCATTGTCGCAACTCTGCAAGGCACGGCGTTTGACACCGGATTAGATATTCCTCGGTTGGAAAAAATTGCCGCTTATTTCCGTGACGTGCGTAAAAAATATGCGAAATTCGAAGGTCAGTTACGCGGTGTAGACAGCCGTATTTTAGTAGCGCAAGTGCCGGGCGGTATGTTAACCAATCTTGAAAATCAACTCAGACAACAAAATGCATCGGATAAACTTGACCAAGTATTGGAAGAAATTCCGCGCGTCCGTGAAGATTTAGGTTACATTCCGTTGGTTACGCCGACCTCGCAAATCGTGGGAACTCAGGCCGTGATTAACGTATTAATGGGCGAACGTTATAAAACCATCGCTAAAGAAACCGCTGGCGTCTTGAAAGGCGAATACGGTAAAACGCCGGCACCGGTTAATGCCGAGTTACAGGCGCGCGTGTTAGAAGGCGCGGAACCGATGACCGATCGTCCTGCCGATCATCTTGAACCGGAAATGGCGAAAATCGAAGCGGATGTGATTGCCCAAGCGCAAGAAAAAGGCGTGAAATTGGCGGAAAATACCGTGGATGATGCGTTAATTGTGGCGTTATTCCCGCAAATCGCCTGGAAATTCTTAGAAAACCGTAACAATCCGGCAGCCTTTGAACCGGCGCCGACCGCAGAAAGTGCGGTACAAAAAACGCAAGAAAAAGCGGCGCCGAAAGCGCAGTCCGGTTCTGCGGTTTATACCGTTGAAGTGGAAGGCAAAGCCTTTGTGGTGAAAGTCAGCGAAGGCGGTGATATTTCAGCTATCGCACCGGTAGCGGCACCTGCGGCACCACAAGCCGCACCGGCTGCTGCGGCGCCGGCTCCTTCGGCGGGCGGTGTTCCGGTTACCGCGCCAATGGCCGGTAATATCTGGAAAGTGGTGGCAAGCGAAGGTCAGGCTGTTGCGGAAGGCGATGTGTTGTTTATTCTTGAAGCCATGAAAATGGAAACGGAAGTGAGAGCGGCGCAAGCCGGTACCGTTCGCGATATTCAGGTGAAAGCGGGCGACAGCGTTTCCGTCGGCGACGTTGTGATGACCTTGGCATAAGGAGCAAATAATGGAGAGTATTATTGCATTAATCCAAGGCATGGGAATAATGCACATGGAATGGGGGCAAGCCGTAATGATTGCCATCAGTGTGCTGTTATTGTGGTTAGCCATCTCGAGAAAATTTGAGCCTTTGTTGTTATTGCCTATCGGTTTTGGCGGGCTGTTATCCAATATTCCGGAAGCCGGTTTGGCGATGACGGCATTGGAAAATCTGTTGCATTTAGGCTCGCCCGAACAAATCGGCGTTATTGCTTCGGAATTAGGTGTGGCGGCTGATCCCGCCACCATCAAAGCGGCGCTGTCTTCTGTTCCGGCTTCGACGGTTAACCAGCTTGAAGCGTTGTCCATGGATATGGGTTATTCCGCCGGGATTCTGGCTTTATTCTACAAAGTGGCTATCAGTTACGGCGTGGCGCCGCTCATTATTTTTATGGGCGTAGGCGCGATGACCGACTTCGGTCCGTTATTGGCGAATCCGAGAACCCTGTTGTTGGGGGCGGCGGCACAATTCGGTATTTTTGCCACGGTATTGGGAGCCTTAGCGCTGAACTATTTCGGTATTATCGAATTTACTTTGCCGCAAGCGGCCTCTATCGGGATTATCGGCGGTGCGGACGGTCCGACGGCCATTTATTTGACCAGTAAACTCGCCCCTGAATTGCTTGGTGCAATTGCGGTCGCGGCGTATTCTTACATGGCGTTGGTTCCGCTTATTCAACCGCCGATTATGAAAGCGTTAACCACGGAAGCGGAGCGTAAAATCCGCATGACACAATTACGTACGGTAAGCAATACGGAAAAAATCATGTTCCCGATTGTGTTGTTGTTGCTCGTGGGCTTATTGCTTCCGGATGCGGCACCGTTGCTGGGGATGTTCTGTTTTGGTAACTTGATGAGAGTGAGCGGTGTGGTTGATCGTTTAAGCGATACCACACAAAACGCGTTAATCAATATCGTGACGATTATCTTAGGATTATCCGTCGGTTCAAAACTGATTGCGGATAAATTCCTGCAACCGCAAACGCTGGGAATTTTGTTATTGGGCGTAATCGCCTTCTGTATCGGCACGGGTAGCGGTGTGTTGATGGCGAAACTGATGAATAAATTCAGCAAAAACAAAATTAACCCGCTTATCGGTTCCGCCGGGGTTTCTGCGGTGCCGATGGCCGCTCGCGTTTCTAACAAAGTCGGGCTGGAAGCGGATAATCAGAACTTCTTACTCATGCATGCCATGGGTCCGAATGTTGCCGGCGTAATCGGTTCCGCCATTGCCGCCGGGGTTATGCTGAAATATGTGGCGCCGTTCATGTAGCCAAAAAACGTTGTAAATTTTGCCCGCACTTTTCTGCATAAAAGGCTGCAAATTTATGTTGCAGCCTTTTTTATGAATAAGAATGGAGAGTTAGTGGGAACGCAGCCGGTGCAAAAACGCTTTTGTGCGTTCATGTTGCGGATTGTCGAATAATTGCTGCGGCGAACCCTGTTCTACAATCACGCCGCCGTCCATTACAATCACCAAATCCGCTACATCTAAGGCAAATTTGATTTCATGAGTCACCACTACCATGGTCCAACCTTCTTTGGCAAGGGATTTCATGGTGTCCAGCACATCCTGTACCAATTCCGGATCAAGGGCGGAAGTGGGTTCGTCAAACAGCATTAGCTCCGGTTGCAATGCCAACGCGCGGGCGATTCCCACCCGTTGTTGCTGACCGCCCGAAAGTTGGAACGGATACCAATCCGCTTTATCGGACAACCCCACTTTTTTAAGCAAATCCAACGCTTCCTGACGGGCTTGCGGCGCCGGTTTGCCTTGCACCTGAACCGGGCCTTCCATCACGTTTTCCAATGCGGTTTTATGGGGAAACAGATTGTAATTCTGAAAAACCATACCGGATTTGCGACGTAAGGCAAGAATGTCTTTTTTCGACGGTTTCGCCGCGAAATTTATCGATAACGGATTGGCGTTATCGAATTCAATTATCCCTTGTTCCGGCATTTCCAGGGCGTTTAAACAGCGTAAAAACGTCGTTTTACCCGAACCGGAAGGACCGAGGATAACCACCACCTCACCTTTGGTGATGTCCAAATCGATACCGCGTAAAATTGTGTTATCACCGAAAGATTTATGAATATTTCTGACTTTAATCATGTTTTTTCCTGCCACATTAACGGGCGACATAACGCGCCATGCGCTTCTCAAGGCGTGCCTGAACGAAGAATAAAATCCAGCAGAAACACCAGTAAACCAAACCGGCTTCGATATAAACCGGCAGGAAATCGTAGGACATATTCGCCACCTGCTGAGCCACGCGGAACATTTCCGTTACCGTCACAACGGAGGCCAGCGAAGTATCTTTAAACAAGCCGATAAAAGTATTGCTTAGCGGCGGCACGGCGACGCGAAACGCCTGCGGGGCGATAATGCGGCGGAATGTTTGAATATAATTCATGCCGATGGTGTAACCCGCTTCCCACTGCCCTTTCGGCACGGAAGAAATGGCGGCGCGCACGGTTTCCGAAGCGTAAGCGCCGATATTGAGCGAAAAACCGATAATCGCCGCCGGAATCGGATCGATAAAAATACCGATTGCCGGCAAGCCGTAAAACACCACGGAGATTTGCACCAACATCGGGGTGCCGCGAATAATGGAAATATAGATTTTGACCAGCACCAATGCGATGCGGTGAATCAATCCGTTCACCGGCGTAATGCGGATTAACGCCACGCCGACCGCAATAATCATGCCGATAATAAAAGACGCAATCGCCAATGGGATGGAAACCAGAACGGCGGCTTCCACCATTGGCCAGAAAGCGTTAATGACCAAGTCCGCACGGGACTCGGTCATAAAAGGCAAAGAAAGAAGAAGATTATTTAACACTGATATCTTTTCCGAAGAATTGTTCGCCTAATTTTTTCAATGTACCGTCTTGTCGCAATTCGACAATTGCGGCGCTGATTTTGGCTAAGGCTTCGTCGTTGCCTTTATTGACGATTAAACCGGCGCCCAGTTTTTCTTCAGCCGGCGCTTCCCAGGCGGTTTTCAAACCGGCGTTCGGGTTTTTCTTCAGATAGTCTAAAATCGCCAGGCTGTCGTTTAAGGTTAAGTCCGCGCGTTTTTGCTGAACTACCAGCAAAGATTGGGCCAAACCGTCAACCGGCACGATTTTTGCCTGTTTTTCACGGGCCAGTTCGCCGTAGTTGCTGGTTAAGGATTGTGCCGCTTTGCGACCTTTAATATCATCCAGGGTTTTAATGTCGTTCTCATCGGCGCGTACCGCCATCATGGCGCCGGACCAGCTGTAAGGCTCGGATTTATCGAATGTCGCCTGACGTTCCGGCGTGGTTAACGCCACTTGGTTTGCCACGACATCAAAGCGACCGGCTTTCAGTCCCGCCATCATGGAATCCCAGGCCGTTTCTTTGAAATCCACTTTCACCCCTAATTTTTGCGCAACGGCGCGCGTTACTTCCACGTCGTAACCGGTTAATTTGCCGTTTTCGTCATGATAGGTAAAAGGCGCATAAGTTCCTTCCGTGCCGACGGAAATAGTGCCTTTATTGTTAATGCGATCAAGTAAGCTGTCCGCAGCCGCCGCCTGAGTTGCGGTCGCAAGCGCGAATACGGAGGTTGCCAATAATGCTAATTTTTTAAACATAGAACTTTCCTTTTTAAGATTGAAATGAAATTTGCGTGCATTCTAATAGAATTCGGCAGAGCGACGAAATAAAAAAACGTCATATCTTATAACAAAAGTGCGGTCATTTTTTTGCCTGTTTTTGGCTTTTGCAAAAGCAGTTGTTGAGGTGATCGTCCACCAACCCCATGGATTGCATAAACGCATAACAAGTGGTTTCGCCTACAAAGACGAACCCTTTTTTCTTCAATGCTTTCGACATGGCTTTGGAGGTTTCCGTTTTCGCCGGTACGCAGCTTAAATCCGGTACATCGTTGATTTGCGGTTTATGGTTGACAAATGACCAAATAAAATCGCTGAAATTTTGCCCGCACTTTTGCATTTCCAGATAGGCGCGGGCGTTTTTCACAATGGCTCCCAGCTTCGCACGGTGGCGAATGAGCCCGGCGTTTTGCATTAAACCGTCAATGTCGGTTTCCGTCATTTGCGCGATTTTTTCCGGATTAAACTGATGAAACGCGGCGCGGTAAGCGTCCCGTTTTTTCAGCACGGTAATCCAGGATAATCCCGCTTGTTGGCCTTCCAGACAGATTTTTTCGAATAGTTTTTGGCTGTCGAATTGCGGTTTTCCCCATTCATTGTCGTGGTAATCCCGATAAATTTCGCTGTCGCCCACCCAATCGCAACGTGTCATATTTTTCTTCCGCCATAAAAAATCGGCGTAAGGCGCCGATTTGAAAATACATAATTAATAGTAAGAATGTTCGCCGCGCTGATGTTCGGTGACGTCTTTCGCCCCTTTGAGTTCGCCGCCGAAGAGTTCCACCAGTTGTTTTTCCACGCCGTCTTTCAGGGTGACGTCCACCATCGAACAGCCGTTGCAACCGCCGCCGAATTGCAGCACTGCGTAGCCGTCGTCGGTAATTTCGATTAAGGTAATGCGACCGCCGTGGCTGGCGAGTTGCGGGTTGATTTGGGTTTGAATCACATAATCCACCCGTTCGATTAACGGCGCGTCATCCGCCACTTTGCGCATTTTGGCATTGGGCGCTTTTAAGGTTAACTGAGTGCCGAGTTCTTCCGTTACATAATCGATTTCGGCATCTTCCAGAAACGGATAGCTGATATCGTCGATAAAGGCGGAAAATCCGTTGAATTTCAGTTCGGTATCGTTTTCTTCCACATTGCTCGGCGGGCAGTAAGAAACGCCGCACTCCGCATTCGGCGTACCGGGATTGACGACGAAAATTCGAATATTGGTGCCTTCTTCCTGACTTTCCAGCAATTTGCGGAAATGAGCCTGCGCGGGCTCTGAAATTTTAATATGTTCCATAAATATTCCTGATTTTATCTGAGTTTTATGGTCGGGAATAATACGCCGATAGAGACGTTTATGCAAATTTTCACTATAATTCTTTCATGGTTTACCCGCTATAATTGCAATAATTTGTGTCTATCGGCGGGCGGAACGGTCGGAAAAACCGGCATTTTGTTTATAATCTTCGGAAGCATTGCTTTCTTGGGGCGTCGGCAGGGCTAACGTTCCAAAAAACATCGCTTTTTTTGCCCGCACTTTTACGGAATATTATGGCTAAATCGAATTATATTACCCGCCAGGGCTGGAACGCTCTGGATCAGGAATTGAAGTTTTTATGGAAAGAGGAACGTCCGAAAGTGACGCAGGCGGTTTCCGATGCGGCGGCGTTAGGAGATCGCAGCGAGAACGCGGAATATATTTACGGTAAGCGCCGTTTGCGCGAAATCGATCGCCGCGTTCGGTTTCTGATGAAACGGCTGGAAGTGTTGCAAATTGTGGATTATCACAGCCGGCAGGAAGGCAAAGTATTTTTCGGCGCCTGGGTGGAATTGGAAAATGAGGACGGCGAAATAAAGCAATATCGGATTGTGGGCTGCGACGAGTTTGACCCGTCGAAAAACTGGATTTCCGTGGATTCTCCCGTGGCGCGGGCGTTAATCGGTAAAGCGGTGGACGACGAAGTACGGGTGGAAACGCCCGCCGGCAAGGTCACGCTGTATATCAACGAAATCTGGTATGAGAAATAATTATTAGAATACCGACAACAAATCCAGCGGATAAGATTCGCCTTTCAGATAATCCTGAACGGCTTGAATCACCAGCGGATTGCGTTCGCATTGTTCGGGCTGGGCAATGTAATGCCGGAATTCCTCCAAGGTTAACCATAACGCCCGCGTGATGTCGCTGTCATGCGGCGTTGTCGTTAGCCAATCGTCCAGTTCCAGCGCGAACACGAAACGCAGATAATCGGTTTGGCTGCGCGGCGCGTGCCACTGGTAAATTTTAACTAGCTTTTGCATATCGGCGCGAATGCCGGTTTCTTCGTAAAGTTCGCGACTGGCGCCTTGTAAAATGGTTTCGTTTTTTTCCAGATGGCCCGCCGGTTGATTTAAGGTTCGTTTGCCGTATTCGATTTCTTCCACGAACAAAAATTTGCCTTTGCAATGCACGACGCATGCCATGGTGATGTTGGGTTTATGCATGATTTTCCTCTTAAACGGTTTTCAACTTGAATCGCCGGCGATTTTGAGCTAAAGTTGAGTTCCTTTCGGAAGGTCGTCGTTTCCGGTGAAGCGGCAGGATTTCAAATCCTGTTAAGGACGCCAGCGTTCTTGGGTGGGTTCGACTCCCATGACCTTCCGCCAAATGACTTTTCCGCTTCATTTTGTTATTCCGCCCGCCGTATTTCAAGTGTTTTGTGATCGATATTCCAATCCCGTGATATTTTCACCCGTATTCCTTATTTTTCAATTAAAGTGCACAAAAGTGCGGGAAAAAATCGGGATGTTTTTTTATGAATCCGTTGGGATTTTGTTGTGTACGGTGCGGCGAGCGTCTGGCGCTGGCCCGTCATGGTTTGTGCAGCCGTTGCAATCGGCTGATTGAACGTTTTCCTTATTGCGGCACTTGCGGCGCGTCGCTGCGGGAAAACGCCTTGCATTGCGGACGCTGCTTGCAATCTAAACCCGGTTGGGATCGGCTGGTGATGATCGGGCGTTACGACGAGCCTTTATCGAGCCTGATTCATCGCTTTAAGTTCCGGCGTCAGTTTTGGTTGGATCGCACGCTGGCGCGCCTGATGTTGCTGGCGATTATTCGTGCCAGGCGGGAACAGGGTTTGTGTTTGCCGGAAGCGATTTTGCCCGTGCCGTTGCATCATTTTCGCCAATGGCGACGGGGTTACAACCAAACCGCGTTGCTTGCCCGTTATTTATCCGAGTGGCTGAATATTCCTTGCGATTTACACCAGATCCGGCGTATAAAACGAACGCCCAATCAACGCGGATTAACCGCCGCGGCGCGCCGTTCCAATCTGAAAAACGCTTTTTGGGTGAATGCTTCCGTGCCTTATCGTTCGGTCGCTTTGCTGGACGATGTGATTACCACCGGTTCCACCTTGAATGAAAT
>Ga0129307_1000624_pt1 | contig 50850 bp, 46 predicted proteins | sample P1105metagenome_FD_94437 | JGI IMG/M metagenome (GOLD analysis project Ga0129307, IMG submission 94437) | Capybara group fecal microbial communities from Wisconsin, USA - P1105 metagenome | ecosystem: Host-associated > Mammals > Digestive system > Large intestine > Fecal | place: USA: Wisconsin... | reverse complement strand
GTATCTGCGATCGCAGCAGGTGCGATAGTAGTAACTATGATCAGGAAGAGATCAAAAGAGAGATAACTCTCAGACAAACTGAAACACAAAGAGGCAGCCAATAAATGACTGCCTCTTCTTTTTGTATAATGTGAGCCTTTAATGTTACTGTGACATTTCAGGGCTATTGATAATTTACAGACGGATCATCTGTCATTCAAAGAGAAATCATTGCTCCAGGCGCTTCTCATAATCATCCAGCTGCTTCTGATTCTTTAGGATCACCGTCTTATCGGGGTATTTATCCCTAACAGCTCTGAATCGTTCTCTTATGGCCTTCCTGCGGCCGAAGAACAATATCCAGAGTATGAAGTTCAGATCCATCTTCTCATTGCATCCTTCAGCCATATCAGGACGGGAACTGCCTTTATATTTCCTGTATCTCCTGTATGCTCTTGCAAGACAGGTGAGCCTCGGGAACAGGAGCATCACTATCTCATTTGATTCTTCAAGCTTCCTTTCAAAGGACAGCTTGCTGTATGTCCCGTCTATCACCCAGCTGTCGTGACTGTCGAGGAAATCCTCCACGATCTTCCTTTGTTCATCGAGATTCCGCCTCTTCCATTCGGGAAGATAGAGGACAGTATCGAGATAGAGGATATCTGTCCCGTAGTGTTCTGCAAGTCTCCTTGCCAGAGTGGATTTTCCGGATCCGCTATAACCTATGACAGAGATCTTCAAGCCGCAGTTCTCCTTTCCTGATCTTACTTCAGACTCAAAATCATCTTCTGGATATCCTTGTCCTCAAAGGAAAGATATATTATCTTTCCCTCAAGTGTGACGGAGATGAGTATTATAAAGGTGTTATTGCCCTTGTCATATGAGATGTACTGGTATACGAAGCCGAGATAGTCGGCCCTCTGTATCACATATTCCGTATCTTTTATCTTCACGATTCCGTCCGATCTGTAATGATGGATCGTGTCCTCCTGTTTCACATAACCCTTATCATGCCTCTCTATTATCATAAGGGGATAATATGCGGAGATCCCTTCACCGAGAGGAGAAGCGCTTCTTTTCTCGAGTTTCAGTATCTCTCCGCCATACAGATCTTCAGCTGACCTGTTCTCTTTCGGAAACCAGCCCTCAGACAGTCTGATGCTGAAAGTACCGGTGTCGTATCTGGCTGCTTTAGAACATCCTGAAAGGATGATCAGGATCACTGCTGCAACAAGGACTATCCTTGAGCTCTTTCTCATACAAAATAACCTCCCTAATCGATTCTCAACTACATTATAACATGCACTCGCATTCAGTCTGTGAAGAGGGAATGGAGCATGAAATGAGTTGTTAGAAACGGATTTCGAAAATATAATTAACCTAAGGAGAAAGTGTTATCATTCCCTTCAGGTAAGAAAGGAACGGAATATGAAAAGAAGACATATAAGGACAGTTATCCTGGCGGTCCTGGTTCTCATGATATCAGGATCGTTCCTGCTTACTTCGTGCAGGAAGAGATACAAGGTGGATTACTGCGGAAGAAAGGCAAGCTTCAAACATGCAAGGAACAGCTATCCCGCAGGAGCTAATGTCAGGCTCGTTTACTATATGATAGCTACTGACACGGATTACTATTTCTATCTTGACGATGAGCCCTTGAACTACAGGCTCGAATCCGAGGGGATAATAATAGAGTTTACTATGCCTGACCACGATGTGACGCTTTCGATAGATCATAAGAATTCCATGGATGTTGTTTATCATAAGGTAGATTATTGTAATCAGCAGTCCTGGTATGAGAATGCAGAAGATCAGTACATTGCGGGAGATAAGGTCACACTTCTTATGGATTGGGGGACTGATACATCCTATCAGTTCTACCTTGACGGAGAATGGATAGAAGCTATTTTTACGGATGATGAAAGGTATTTAGTGATTGAGTTCATAATGCCGAATAAAGATGTGAAACTGTTTTGTGAAGTGGAGTCTTTATCACCTCCTGGACCATAGATCTATTTTGAAACACTTTTTTTAAGGAAGAGAGATATGTATAAAAATAATAATAATGAATGAGGGAGGTATCAACATGACAAGACTTGATCTTACGGAGTATGAGGTGATAGACAACCACTGCCATCCGTTCCCGGTGGGAAGGGAACCTAAGGACTTCGCAAGGAACGCATGCATAGGGCTGTATCCTGTAGAATCCGAGGATATGAGGAACACCGTCTATTATCATATGCTGATGAAAGAGCTGAGACGGTACTTCGATATGAAAGACGCTTCTGACGAAGAAGTGATAGAGGTGAGAAACGCTCATGCCATAAAGGACAGGGAAGCGTACACCAAGGCCCTTTACAGGGAGGCGGGATATTCCTCGCTCCTGGTGGACTTCGGATATCCTATAGGGCAGAAATACGACAAGTCAAAGAAGCTTTCAGAGACTGAGATCAGGGAGATGCACGATTGCTGTGAGCCCGAGATCAGGCTGTACAACATAAACAGGATAGAATGGGTCGCTAACAGACTCGTGGAGGAGATGGTACCTTTCCGTCAGTTCGAACAGGCCTTCTATGACGGCTGTGACAGAATGGTCAAGGATGAGGGCCTCATAGCCCTAAAGTCAGTGATAGCCTACTATACCGGCCTCGAGGTCAAAGTGCTCGAAAAGGAGGACGTGAGGAAGGGATACGAGGCATATCTCAGGGATCCGACCGATCAGAAGGCTGAAAAGGTATTCAGGGACTACACGTTCCTTCTCGGATGCAATGTTGCAAGGATGCTTGATATCCCTCTGCAGATACATACCGGACTCGGAGACAGTCCTGACTGCAATCTCTTAAAATGCAATCCGTTCCTGCTCCACGAGGCGATCAATCTGCCACAGGTGAGGGAGACCAAGCTCATGCTCATACACGGCAGCTATCCGTATATGGAGGAGTTAGGTATGCTCCTCAACCACTACACGAACATATATGCGGACATATCCTCCTTCTGCCCGTATGCAGGAATGGCCGCTGAGGACAAGCTTCTGAAGCTGTTCGAGATGGCACCGCTCAACAAGGTCTGCTTCGGGACCGACGGATGCTGCATACCTGAGCATACATGGTTCGGTGCGATATTCATGAAGAGAGTGCTTGCAGAGGCTCTTGGCAGGCTTGTCGAGAGGGGACATATATCCTATGATTTCGCAGAAAGATCAGCGAGGAACATACTCTCTGAGAACGCAAAGAGAATATACAGGCTGTAAAAAGGGCGAAAAGCACGGAAATCAACCGTTTTTAAAGAGCACAAACCCGAAAAACAACCGCCGGTAGAGAGCTGTTTTTAAGGACTCAACTACAGGGGTAGTTCAAAAATGCCGTATTCAACTGACGGTCGATAGTAATGCTACCGGCCCCGGGATATACTGATGCCAACAACAAAAGGAGGCAAACAAGATGGAAAATAAAGAAACATTGGGAAAACGCATAGCGGAGTTAAGGAAGAGGAAGGGCATGACCCAGGAACAGCTGGGAGAGAAGGTCGGAGTATCCGCACAGGCTGTGTCCAAGTGGGAGAACGACTTAAGCTATCCCGACATAACCCTGCTGCCCGTCCTGTCAGATCTTCTTGGAGCATCAGTCGACGAGCTCATGGGAGTGAAGCCCATAGACCCGAAGGTCATAATACTTGATAAGGAAGAAAAGACCGATGAAGGAAAAGCAAAATGGAACTGGGAATGGAATGCAGGAAGATGGCCGACGATAGCAAGCTGCATAGGCCTCATCATGATATGCATGGTATTCCTTCTCCATGGCATGTTCCATTTGTTCCCATACGGTGATTTCGGTGAACTGAAGCTCAACGGATGGGGATATGTATGGCCGCTCCTCATATTTACCCTTGGACTTTCATCAATAAACAGCAGTCTTACGGTGAGCATAGTGCTCATGGCTCTCGGCGGATATGAATTCATAAGAAGAGTGATATATCCCTACGGAACACACCTTATAGGGATCCCTTGGTACGTGATACTCCTTGTCTTTGCCATAGCAGTGCTCATAAAGACGATAATAAGGAACGTAAGACCGCACGATTATTATGACAGGCACAAAAAGGGCAAGACGCCAGTGATGGAAATGTCCACGGAGAATGACTATCTTGACCTGGACATGAGTTTCGGGTCCGGAGAAGTCATATATGACAGGGAAGTGTTCACAGGAGGAACAGTGGATTCCAGTTTCGGAGATTACACGATAGACCTTACCGGAGTGAATACGTTTACAAGCGGATGTGTACTGGAAGTGGATGAGAGCTTCGGAAACTTGACTATATTACTGCCAAGACATGTAAAGCTCGTAAAATCATCTGAGAACAATTTTGCGGCATTTTCCGTAACGGGTGAGCCTGATCTGGATGTTGCCCAGCAGATCATAGTAAAGAGCGATGTTAGCTTCGGTTCACTGCAGGTAGTATACAGATAAGGTCTATTGACAGATGATCATGATAGTTTACATAAAGGACCGGGTGTCATGTGATGATCCCCGGTCTTTTGTTTTCATGTGTCCAGACGGATACCCAATATCGTATAATTAAATATGGTAGGTACCTGACCGGGGGAAACATGGAAGAAAAGAAGAGAAAGGTATTGAAACGGATACTTACGGCGCTTGGGATTTTACTTATACTTGCAGGCGCATTCTTCATATATACGGGGATATATTACCATGCCGATAACGGTTTCATTGATTCATATCAGACTGAGGTAAAGCTCAGGGAAACAGAGCTTCCTTCAGGAGACATGGTGTTCGACCCGCTTGATGCCAAGATCGGCTTCATCTTCTATCCCGGAGGAAAGGTGGAGCACACCGCCTACATCCCGCTCATGAGGGAGATAGCCTCAAAAGGATACCTCTGCATACTCTGCAGGATGCCTTTCAGGCTTGCGATCATGGACATTCACAGAGCCGACAACTATATCGGCGGCTATGAAGGGATAAAGACCTGGTATATCGGAGGACATTCGCTCGGAGGCGTGTCCGCTGCATTTGAGGCGGCAGACAGGGAAGGAAAGGTAAAGGGACTCGTGCTCCTTGGAGCATACTCATCAAAAGATATCTCAAAAGGGGATATACGGGTCCTGTCCATATATGGTAGCGAGGACAGGGTCCTCAAAATGGATAAATACAAGAAGAACAGGGACAAGCTGCCTTCGTCCATGACTGAGACAATAATAGAAGGAGGATGCCATGCCTACTTCGGAGCCTATGGGGCACAGAAGGGAGACGGTGTACCCTCTATAACGAACGAGGAGCAGATAAGACTTTCAGGAAAGATCATAACGGATTGGATCGCCGAATGAGTATATTCCGGGAAAGAATGGAGGAGGGAAATGGATGAACTGAATACTGTCCGCAACAGACCGCTCGACCGCTATCTCTCGGTAACGGACGTCTGGGGAATGGCCTTCGGCTGCATGGTCGGCTGAGGAGTGTTTGCCATGCTCGGGACCACGTTCCTTCCTGTCGCGGGACCATTGGGCACGATCATCTCCATGCTGATAGGCATGGCGATAATGCTGGTGATAGGAAACAACATCTCATATCTCATGGGACGCTATTCAATCACGGGAGGAATTTACACATATACTAAAGAAGCATTCGGGAGGGATCATGCTTTCATAAGCTCATGGTTCCTCTGTCTTTCATATCTCACCATAGTGTTCCTGAACGGCACCGCTCTCTTCTTCATAGTGAGGACTCTTTTTGCAGATGTCGCTCAGACAGGATGAACTGGCAGCAGAAGAGGCGGGCATGCAGGCTCACATTGCAAAGCCCATCGACGTCGGCCTTCTTCTTAAGACTCTTAAGGAAGTACTTTCAAAACGGGAGGAATGACCCTCTTATTACATCCATACATGATTGTTTTTTCGATCCGGCCGATATTATTTGTTTAATCAGACCGGATCGTGTTATTATATCTATGCCTATGAAGAGCACACGAGAGACAAGCTCGTTGACTGTGCAGCAACCTGTGATAACAAGGTGCTAAAGCTTGACCGATGGGTAATACAATTGTCAGTGCAGTCCCCGTCATAGGCATGACGGGGATCTTTTTATGGGTAGAAAGAAGGAAACATGAAACTTTACAGTAATGAGATCGTTTTCAGGGGACATCCCGATAAGGTGTGTGATCAGATATCCGCAGCCATTCTGGACGAATGTCTTAGACAGGATCCGGGCAGCAGATGCGGTATCGAGACCGCCGGCGGAAAGGGAAAGATATTCATAACGGGAGAAGTGACGACAAAGGCCGAATTCGACGCTGTAGCCATTGCAAGAAAAGTCTTAAAAGACATAGGCTATCCCGATGATTATGAGATTACGGACAACATTGGTCTTCAGTCAAGGGACATTGCTCTTGGCACCAACGACGAGGTCGCAGGGGCAGGGGACCAGGGCATGATGTTCGGCTATGCCTGTAACGATACGGAGGAACTGCTCCCGACAGCCATGGTGATACTACAGAAATTGGCAAGAAAGTACGATGAGCTGGTACACAGCCATACGGACTTTTTCCCGGATGGAAAGGCCCAGATAACAGGGATATATGACGACGATTTCAGGCTCATTGGGATAAAGGATTTCACGATCTCATACAACAATTCTGAAGAGAACAGGGAAGAGACTGACAGGATACTGAAGGACTACATAACAGAGCTCTGCAGGGACTACGGGGTAGAGATAGAGAGATTCCTCATCAACCCCACGGGAAGGTTCTTCATAGGGGGCTTCGAGGGTGATGCGGGCCTTACCGGAAGGAAGATAGTGGTGGACGCCTACCAGTCATTCTCTAACGTCGGGGGAGGCTGCATGAATGGAAAGGACCCGAGCAAGGTTGATCTTTCAGGAGCATACATTGCGAGGGTGTACGCGAAGGAGCTTCTTAAGGAATATGACCTCAAATGGTGCGAGGTCCAGATAAGCTACGCCATAGGCATGAGGAGGCCTCTTGCCATATATATCGATTCCGACAGGGGTAATCTAGAACCGTCGGAGGATATGTATAGGAGGGCGGAGCCTGCAAACATCATTTCCGCACTGGACATGAAGCACATCTGCTATGAGGAAAGGGCAAGATACGGCCATTTTTACGACTGATATACTTTTCCATGTTTATATGGAGGTCATATTCTGCTGATATAATGATAAGTGAGACAAAGTTCAGTCTCACTTTTTCACAGGTGGGTATTTTATGGTGAACGGTAACTGGGATATATACGATGATATATACGGTCCCGGGCAGGAAGAAAGGGAAGAAGCTGTTTCCGAGATCTCTGCCGAAAAGACCGAAGGCGAGAAGTTTCATGAAGAACTGAAGGAAAGGATGTCTAGGATATACCTATGCTTCGGTGTGGCCTTATTCATGCTTCTTGCTCCTGTTCTGTTCCTTGTCCAGGGGAATATCTTCGAACAGGGAAACGGCATATATATCGTGACTGCGATAGCCATAGTTGCCATAATATATCTCGTTATAAGGCTCATATTTCTCATCCGTTCAGTCATTAAGGTTAACAACAGGTATTATCCCGTACTTCTGAGCGATGAATACCTGGAGAACAGACAGAAGGCCACAAGACACAGCGTTATAGTGATCTCCCTCTTTGTAATTGCCGTCCTCGTCATATTCATCTCGGTCATCAGCACCGCATCCAGGTTCTATTATTTCGAGAAGGACTATGAAAAGGCTGTGGAGATCATAGAATACGGCGACCATTACTACGTGGCCCACAGCTTTTTACACCAGTGGAGCTCCGAACTTGGTAAGAAGAGCCCGGGGCATGGATATCAGGAATACAGGGACTATTCCGATCTTCTGACTCTCTGTGAGATGCACGAGTCCCATTCCGATAACGATCTTAAAAGAGCAAGTGATCTGGCGCATAGCATCTGGTATGCACCCTTCGGTTCTCTGTCAAATGAGACCATATCAAGGGAAAGGGAATTCATGAGGACCGTGATACTCGACTACTACGATCAGAAACAGGCGGATGAGCAGGCTGAGAAGGCACTGGATAACAGGATAAGACGTAACAAGCCGTTCGTGGGAATGCCGGAATCGAGGATAGATGATTCCGTCTTGGGAAAGCACTCGTTTTACAAAAGCGAGACCTACAAAACGGGAAAACAGTATTATGACACGAAATGGCATGAACTAAGGGATGAGATGAAGACCAGGACCACATATACGTGGAGAGTGAAGGAGCAGAAGATCATCTTTACCGCCGTATGCGAAGACGGGATAGTAGTAAAGGTGGAACAGACTGAAGATAAGGGAAAGAAAAACGGCTATAGACCCGGAAAGACCGATTACAGCGAATACTATGTAGATGACTTCTCGGATCCGGAGGATTTCTATGACTGGTATTCCGAGGATTTCGATTCATATGAGGATGCAGAAGATTACTACTATTCCCATGGAGGAAAATGATAGTAAAATAGATTTGATTTGAATTAATGGAGGAAAATGACCATGCCATGTACGACAGTACTTGTTGGAAAGAAAGCAACCAACGACAATTCGACCCTGATCGCCAGGACAGATGACGGATTCTTCGACGTCAAGAAGATGATAGTCGTGGAGCCGAAGGATCAGCCCAAAAAGTATAAAAGCGTGATATCTCACTGCGAAGTGGAGCTCCCAAAGGATCCCATGCGCTATACCGCAAGCCCTTCCGTAGATCCGAAACACGGCATCTGGGCTGCTACGGGCATAAATGCAGCTAACGTAGGTATGACTGCTACGGAGACCATAACGTCGAATCCAAGAGTGCTTTCAGCAGACCCGCTCGTGGAACTCAAGAAACCCAAGACGAAGAAGGAAAAAGAGATACCCGGAGGAATAGGTGAAGAGGATTTCGTAGTACTTGTGCTTCCATATATAAAGACGGCAAGGGAAGGAGTCCTAAGACTCGGTTCCCTGCTCGAGAAGTACGGGACCTATGAGATGAACGGCATCGCATTCAATGATGAGAACGAAGTCTGGTGGCTCGAAACAATAGGCGGACATCACTGGATGGCAAGAAGAGTTCCGGATGATGTATGCGTCATCAATCCGAACCAGTTCGGTATGGACGCTTTCGACATAGAGGATGCATTCGGAGCAAAGATGGAGAACCTCTGCTCTGAGGACTTGAGGGAATTCATAAAGGAAAACGACCTCGACACAAATCAGGACGGAGTATTCAATCCAAGAGACATATTCGGCTCACACTCCGATCAGGACCATATCTACAATACCCCCAGAGCATGGTTCATGGGCAGATATCTTTGCCCGTTCTTATTCACCTGGGAAGGTGAGAATGCAGACTTCGGACCTGAGAGCGATGATATACCATGGGCACTGGTCCCCGACAGGAAGCTCTCCGTGGAGGACGTGAAATACATGCTCTCAAGCCATTTCCAGGGAACTCCGTATGATCCTTATCTCAACCATGACACAGGTACGAGAGGCAAGTACAGGTCCATAGGAATAAGCCGTACCGGAGTCTGTTCCGTCTGCCAGATCAGGAGCAACGTTCCTGACGAGATAAAGGGACTTGAATGGATATGCTTCGGCTCTACGACATTCGATGCAGCGATCCCGGTATATACAAACGTTCCGAAACTGCCGAAGTATCTGACCGATGTCACTCTTGACGTTTCCACAGAGAACTTCTACTGGGGAAGCAGGCTCATAGGGGCCATGGCCGACAAGGACTATAACAAGTGCATTCAGCTCATAGACAGGTATCAGATGGCTTGCTTCGTTGAGGGAAGAAGGATAGTAAAGGAATACGATAAGAAGATGATCGAGTCCAAAGACTTCAGTCTTGCTTCAGAAGCGAACCAGAAGATATGCGATATGGCAAAAACTCAGACGACCAAGACTCTTAATGCCGTAGTCCATGAATCCAGCATGAGCATGAGGAACGGATATAACAGGGCGGATAACTGACTATAGGTATAACGAATAGAAGAAAGGAGTCAATGACATGGGTTTATTCAGCAGGAAGGACAAGAAGACTTATAAGCTCGCTGATTTCTTTTCGCCGGAAGAGGTAGGGAAGATCAGGAGTACTATAGAGCCAAAATTAAGTTCAGGGCAGTATGGAGCAATGCCGCAGCTGATGGGGAAGGGACTTCTCGATTATCTTAAGGATCCTATGAAGGAGCTGAGTGAAGGCAGGATGAACAGTTTCGTTAAGATAGCTGATGCCGTGAAGACATTTGAACCCGAATTAGCCCCTATACTGCAGAATGGCATAAACAGGTTCAGAGGTTGAGAAATCTCTGACATGTATTTCATGCAGAAATGATAAAGTCATTTCACGAAATAAGACTAAAAGACGGCCGATTTACATCGACCGCCTTTTCCTTTTCTTGTTGATCAAAACAGACTTTTTCTCATTATCACCATATGATCTTTTCGTCCGGTTTCAATGAATCCTGCTTTGTCGTATAACCTTCTGGGCCCTGTAAAAGCACTGAAAGCATCCTGAACGGTTGCATTAGGATATGCCTCAATGTACTGGTATCCCTCCGCCTTTGCATCTTCGATCACACGCTCGAGAAGCATAGAAGCTATTCCTCTGCCACGGAAATCGGGAGACACTTCAAAACATACAACAGATTTTATGACTCCTTTCCTGAGCCCTTCCTCTGCAGGAAGATCTTCAGAAGGAGTTTCAGATATATAGAACTCGCCTACACGATTATATGAGATACGGTCGTTGGCATTGCACCAGCCTATGGCAATATCTCCTTCATATGCCAGATAACCCTTCAGTACTCCTTTTTCTATCATATCCATGGCTGATGTTCTTAGAGCTCCTTTCCAGTTATCATCACCTTTATCACCCATGACAGCTTTTCTTCTGAGTTCCGTTATCTCATCAGAACTCATATGCCACAGATTGCAGTAGCAAGGCGCGTTCGGAGATCCGTCAGAGAATGCGCGGTTATCAAAGAAGTCGAAGAAATCGGGAGCAGTGGACATATCAAGTCTTCTTATGACGATTTTTTTATCATTCATCTTTCCCTTGATATCTATCCAGTATCTCTTTACCGGAGTCCCATCCACATCTATCTGATCATGAAGCAAACCTCCGTTTGCCAATATGACAGCCTCACTTGAATGGTTATCAGCATCACAGGTCACGAGTACCCTTCTGATGTTCATATCACGGGCTTTTTCAAGCGCGAGCCTTAACAGCTTCTTACCATAGCCTTTTCCTCTTTCAGTCGGGCGTATGGTATAGCCCATATGACCTCCGTATACTCTGAGTATAGGATGGTCTATATGCTCCCTTATATCTGTTATTCCAAGGATCCGTCTGTCAGCATCATTTACGAGAAGATACTCATGGGATGGGACTATAACACCGAATTCCCTGCATTTAGAAGGATCTTTCAGCTTATCACATATCTCTATCCATTCCTCGGGAGAAAAGCATTTTTCCATATGAAAGCAACCGGCAAATCTGTCGGATTGATCATTGTCATACGTCAATATCTCTTCTTTGAATGCTTGGATCTCATCGGCATATTCCAATGAGGGTTCAGCAAGGAACAACTCTTTCATTTATATCTCCTTAAGACATAATCCATTCTATATTATAGCGCTTTTTCATACATGCCCTCACGGCATATATACTTCATCTCATTTATCCCGTGGGGTATATCTGTGATATCATAAATATATATCAAATAAGGACAAGGTCATATGAAGATAAAGGTTGTTAGCTTCAACATCAGGAGCATGGACGATCCTGATGGGTATTCAATAGAGGAGAGGGCACCGAGACTCAAAAAGATAGTGGACGACATAGATCCGGACATCATAGGTTTCCAGGAATACCGACCCCAGTGGGAGGAGTATATCGAGAGGGATTTTCTCGAAAAATACGAGATGTTCAACAAATACCGCGCCTCCGAAGGCTGGATAGAGGGTTCCCCGATACTCTGGAGAAAAGGTCAGTTCGATCTTCTGGATACGGGCTATTTCTGGTATTCCGATACTCCCGACGTGGAGAGCGAATGCTGGGATACCTGGGGACACAAGAGGATGTGCATATACTGTGTGTTTAAAGACGTCGCCTCGGGCAAGCGCTTCATTTACATGAACACCCACCTCGGTTTCGGGGACACGGAGCAGGAGAACAGTGCAAAACTTCTGGTGAAGAACGCAAAAGCCCTGAACATGATGCTCCCGCTTTTCATTACGGGCGACTTCAATGCAGGACCTGAATCCGGTGCATACAGGATAATGACGGAGAGCTTCAAAGACGTGAACGCTCTTACGGAAAACGACTGGTCGGAGACATATCACGGCTACTATTTCGATGGTGAGGAGCCCCGCCACATTGACTATTTCTTCATAGACGGTAACTTCGTTCCATTAAGCTACAGGATCATAAGGGAGACCGTGGACGGCAAGTACCCTACAGATCACTATGGACTTGAAATTGAGCTCGAGCTCAGATAAGGAGATATATAATGAACGATTTCAAAGACGGTTTCAACAATCTTAACAATACTCCCGATGAGACGGGGAACTATGATCAGCGTGACATAGAGGACAACAAGTTCATGGGGATACTTGCATACCTCTCATGGCTGGTGCTTATTCCTATATTCGCTGCCAAGGAGTCCAGGTTTGCAAGGTTCCATGCCAATCAGGGACTCGTGCTCGCCATATTCGAGCTCATTATCTGGATAGGCATAAGCATTCTCTGTCATATACCTCTTTTGGGATGGCTGTTCAGGATCATAAGGGCACTCATTAGCCTGGCATTCCTCGTGATGAGCGTGATAGGCATAGTAAACGTGATGAACGGCAAGGCAAAGGAGCTTCCGTTCACAGGCAGATTCAGGATACTGAAATAATTATTCTCCCGGGGATTTCCCCGGGATACTTGTATATTTGCATATGACAAGGGACATCATCCTTATAGGCATGAACGCCAGATATTCCCATACCAATCCCGCAGTCAGGTATCTCAAGACCTATGCGAAAAGGGAAGAGGTAAAGATAAGGGAATATACGATCAATAACGACATGGAGAAGGTCTTTTCCGACCTTCTTTCCCTTGATGCGCTCTGCTATGCCTTCTCCGTATACATCTGGAACGTGGAATATGTATATCCCATTGCCTCAAGGCTTAAGGAAGCTACCGGTGCCATTATACTCATGGGCGGTCCCGAGCCGTCAAACGATGTGGACAGAGCGCTCATGCATTCGGACTGCGTGATAAGAGGGGAAGGGGAGGAAGCCTTCAGATGCTTCTGTGAGGTCATGCTTGACGGCAGGGACATAAGGACATGTCCTTCGGTCTCATATTTGGACAACGGGAAGAGGGTGGACAACGATCCTACTGTGTTCGTGGATCTTGATTCTCTTACCCAGCCATATTACGATCTTGGTTCACTAAAGGGCAGGCTCGTATATTACGAGTCCTCGAGGGGGTGCCCATTCTCGTGCGCATACTGCCTGTCTTCTTCCGACAAGGCTCTCAGATATTCATCAGTCGAAAAGGTGAAGAGGGATCTCAGGACATTCATGGATGCCTATGTGCTGAAGGTGAAGTTCGTGGACAGGACATTTAATATGGACAGGAAGAGGGCTGCAGAGATACTGGAATTCATCAACACTCAGGATACGGATACCGAGTTTCATTTCGAGATAGCGGCTGACCTTATAGATCAGAGATTCATAGATGCTGTCAACGCTTCAAGGAAGGGACAGATGTTCCTCGAGATAGGAGTGCAGTCTACATATCTTCCTACGCTTAAGGCGGTGTACAGGGTACAGGATTTCGGATACACTAAAGATGTCGTGAGGAAATTGCTCCTCGGCAGGAAGGCAAACGTGCATCTGGATCTCATAGCAGGTCTCCCTCTCGAGACATATGAGAGATTCAGGAAGTCCTTCGATGACACCATGGCGACCTATGCCCCTGTGGTACAGCTTGGATTCCTTAAGGTCCTCAAGGGCTCTCCCATGGAGCATATGACTGAAAAATACGGGATAAGGCATTCGGATACCGCTCCTTATGAGGTGCTGTCCACAAACACCATAACTGAAGAAGAACTGGATGATCTCAGAGATAAGGAGTATCTCCTGGAAAGGATATACAATTCAAGGCTCTATTATTTCTTCGTGCATGCTGCCGCAAGAGCATGGGGCAGTTACTATAGAGTATTTGAAGACATAGCCTTGCTCATAAGGGAGAGGGGACTCGACCGTGAACATATGAGCGAACAGGAGCTTGCGGAGCTCCTCTACGGATATGCACTTGAACTAGGGGAACCTGCCGTGAGGGACGGATTTCTCCTTGACTGGTACATGAGACCGAAAAGGGCATATCTCTCAAGGAGCATCGAGAAAAGCGAAGAATGGAAGAAAATTTTCTATTCTCATCTTCCGGAATCGCTCTCTCGGAGGATACCGAAAGGCAAGAGGCCCTGGCACTATTCCAGGGTCGAGCATTTCATGACAGATATCCCGAAACTGCTCAAAGACCTCTCATGGGAGGAAAGGGAATGCCTTATGTATTTCGACTATACTGAAGCAGATACTAAGGTATATGAGTTAGAAAAGTCCGCTGAAGGATATATAATAAAAGAAGAGGTGGAGCTCTGAGCTCCGTTTGGAGGTGAAGTATGAAAAAGAGGATAATGCTCATAGTTTTGTCGGTACTCATAATGGCATCGATGCTGTTCTCATGCACGAAAAAGGATGAAGAGAAAAAGAGCAGCAGCGTGGTTCCTTCGGGATCAGAGAAACAATCTTCGGAGCCTGCATCATCATCCGTACCTGCAGTATCGTCGTCAGAGCCGGTACCGTCATCTGAGCCGGAGCCGTCTCCGTCCGTGCCTGTTTCTTCATCGGCAGTGAGCAGCGCGATTCCCGAGCCCGAACCGGAGCCTGAACCTGAACCGAAACCTGAACCTGAGCCGGAGCCTGAACCCGAGAAGGGACCCTACATGAAGGAACTGGAACTAAATAAGGAACACGTTCTAGACATAAACTTTGATGGGAAGGAAGATGTCGTAAAGGTGACCGAGAAGAAGGGACAGTATGACAATACATATACTATTCAGATCAAGTCATCTGCCCTCAAGAAAGAGTACAAGAAGACCATCAAGGAAGTCTATGGCGGGAAGCTCTATGTCGTGGAGGCAGATACGGATGACAAGAGGCTCGACCTCATATTTACGTACTATTACGACAGTGATGATGAGATCGATCTCATCATGAGGATCAACAAGTCCGGGAACAAGATAAAAGCCACAGAGAGCTATCTCATGATAGGAGAGATGGAGAAAGGCGGTATCATTTCAGCATATGTCGGCTCCGATATCCTGGGGACCCACAGTCTAAAGTCAGGATATGTCCTGCTCGACGGAGAATTTCGTAATATCGATGGTGTCTGGTATTATCCGGAATACGACGACGACGATGGATGGATAGAGGTGATAAAGGACATGCCTGTGCTGATAAGGATAAGCGAGACTCAGATGAAGGAGACGAAACTCAAACCCGGAACATATATAAAGCCCGTATACACAGATATGAAGACTTTCGTAATGTTCGTCACCAAAGACGGTCAGGAAGGCATGATCGATATATGGTTTGAGATGGGGGACTATATCCCGATAATACACGGTGAGCTTCAGGACTACTACATGGAACTCATGTATGCAGGCTGATGTTCTCTAAATGAATATATACGGCCGTTACCTGTGAGACCACTTACGGGTGACGGCCGTTTCATGTCAAAAAACGCGTAATCAGCTGATATACAGTTTCTGATCAGTTTATCCAAAGACTCTTCTTTCCGACAATGGAAAGGAGAGTCTTTTTATATAGTAAATCATTTATTAAACAATTCCTAGAGAATTAGAATAAATCAAAATATGAATATATTTAAGTAATTAATATTACAGAATACTTGTAAATATACGGGGGGGGTATCATGTTCATATAAAAAAGAAAAAATTTTAAACAATGGACTATATTGATTCTGAAAACATGTATTCCGGAGGGAATATGAATGATGGCAAAGCAGAATATGAATCATTTTATAATATAAAAGGAAAGCTGAAGCACCCATGGTATGAGAATAGCCTGAATGCTTTATTAGCAAATAAAGTCGTACTCGGTTTTCTGTTAACTATTATTCTGCTAGTTATAGTATTCTCGATTCCTCCGTATAAGGACTTTAATGGTATGTATTCTAGTCTAAAAGATAATGACTGGTGTCAGATCGGTACTGACGGAACCTGGATGCTTTTGGACACAAATCCGAATGATGTTAAGAATCATATGAATCCTGAAGCTCTGGCAAAGATAGAAGAGGTCCTTAAAGACCTTGGATTCAAGGGATATACATATAAGGAAATGCTCCTTACAACTTCACTTGATGGGAAAAGCAATGAAACAGCAGGGAAATATGAAGTAATGTGGAAATACCATCCAGAGAACGGACTCGAAGTTTTGTTTAAGATCAAGTAACTCTGTTAATGAAGTTAAATAAACAATATCATTGTAATATTTGGAGGTGTAAAAATGGATGGTGGGTCGATAGTTTTATTGCTAATTCTTGCTTTTATAGTATTTCCACTGCTCAAATGGCTTTTTAAGTGAGGTGTTATTATGGGAATTATTATAATAATCCTTTTATTTGCAATAATTGCACAGTTGAAAAAAAGATAAAAAGACATGGTGTTTCCATATTCTTTAAGAGAAAGAAAATGGAAATAATGTGAAAAAGTATAAACAATTACTGAAAGGAAGAAATGATTATGAATAACGAATCAAATAACAATGAAGAGAAGAAAGGCCTTTCTTTGGGTAGTCTGATTATTTTTGGAATCATCCTTGTATTTCTATTATCTATGTGCTCCGGTCCGAGTAATTCCAGTGGAACGCCAAAAAAGGGATATCACTACGAAAAGAGACTTTGTTCACATTGTAAAGGAGCAGGTAAAACAGACTATGGCGCAACTTGCTTATGGTGTGATGGATATGGGTATTACACCATACAGGTGAAAGACTGAAATAATTGTAAGTATCTGTGGTTTAAGAATAATACCTTGGGTAGGAGAGGGAATATATGATCAAGAGATTAAATATGAAAGAGCTAAAACCAAAATACATAATAATATGTGCTGCAGTTCTATATGCTGTTGCGGCAATAATATGTGCTTATAGAGATTTAACATTTATATCGACCTGGGACGGTTGGGGTATTTTCACTAAGATTATATATATATGTGAAGGGATATTGATGGGAGCGTTAGCAGCGGCAATGTTTTTTCAGAAAGAAAAACCGATAATCTGGGCTTCTTATCTGTGTTTTGCTCATTGTATGTGTGTTATGTATAATCTAATAGGAACGGATAATCTGACAAATATATATCGGATAACTTCTATTGCCTTTGCTTTTATAGCCATGGTCATTATTATGACCAAAAGGATCATTAGAGGAGAGAATAGGACAATACTCATTTTCTTTCTTCTTCCCGCATTGTTAATGATGGTCGCCTACTATTTCTGGAACAAGATAAGTGGTGGATTGGACCTGTTGTTAAAAGCGCAATTGATCCTTCAGATAGTATCATTTGCACTTGCGGGATTCTGGAAATACCAGCTTCTTTTTGAAAAAAGCGAAGATAAACAGAACAAAGATCTGAAGGATCTAAGCAGTGCAGAGGAAATGTATGATTATTGCATGGATAATAGGCTTGGATTTGGGGCGAGTAAAGGATCGGCTATTAAGCATTTTCAGGTAGTGCTCGATAATATCAAATCAGACGAAACAATAGAATGCTTTTTCATGGGGTTACATAATTACAGATCTGCTACGGAACACTCCGGTCATTTTGCATATATTATGACCGATAAGCGTCTTATAATGGGGCAGAACAGCTTAATCGGAGATAATAAGATAAGAGCGATCAATCTTGACGATATAAATGACATAACATCGTCTTCATTATCCAACATAGCCAACTCAGGTGTAGGATTAGGAAAGATCTGTTTTTCAACATCTGGAGGGCCCTTATATGTAGGGGCCAATGTTGAGGATACAAATAACATCTATAAATGTGTTCGCGAAGTATGGGAAGCATATAAGAAGGATTTATGAGATCATCCAGAAGATCAGGATTTCCATATCACTGCTGCCTTTCATGGTAGTGGAAGGCAGCTTCTCATTATAAGAGATTATTCGACAGACTATTAGAAGAGGGAGATTAACTATGAAAAAGGTTTTTGTATTGTTTCTGTTTATGATACTTGTTCTATATGGTTGTTCAACAACAGATAGAATAGATACATTTGATAAAGTTGGTGAGGAGGGGCTTGATCTAATAGCATTTTACAAAACAGCTGATGAATCTGATTTATATCTTCGTTATGATTATTGGGCTGGACAATATGTGAAAACTGCTTCATTTGATAAAAAAATAGATTCATCTCTGAAATCCATCAGTACCGTGGCAAAGAACAGCATGTATAAAAAAGAATTTTTTACTGAGTATATCAATACTCATTCAATAGATGATTTTGTAAAATACATATATGCTATGTCATATGTATCCTACGAATGGGATTATAAAAAGGGAGAAGAAGTTCGAGAAGAACTTAGGATGATTTTCGACAGATTTTGTGAAATCGCTGATACAGGTTTTGAAGCAACATCATATGACATGATAAAGAATGACGACGGTACTTTTTATTCCGAGAATCCTAAAGCTGAACCACAAGAGGAAACGCATATAGTAAGAGGAAAATTCAATAAACCTGATGGTTCAATATACTATAGAGAAGTAACAGGAACAACATCTGTTCAATATTACGGTGACTATGCTATTGCACATACTAATACGTATGAATATGATGAGGGCACATATGGTTGGTATGATGGTCAGTTCATAGATGTACCTGCATCATTTAAACCAAGAGAGTATTATGTAGCATATTATAAAGGTTTTGTGATCGCCAGAGCAGATACTTTATATGACCTGCAAATAAAGATGGGTGAAAACAAGTTTTATATTAGTGAAGAAGGAATTATCTATCGGCTGGCTTCCTCAAATGACTTTCATATCTATACTCTGAATGAAGAGTAATAAGAAAAGTGTGAATGAGTAGAAGAAACGTCTGGTATTTTATTGTTTTGTGGTTGTGTATATGATTATGGAGGATTAAGTATGGCAGATATTGGAACAAAAGAAGTTTCTGTATTATATGGAGTCACACAGCGAAATGTTTGTGCCTGGTGTAGAAAGGTCGATGATCCAAGAATAACTCAGGATAAAAAGGGAAGTCCATGGCATATTCTATAAGACTATCCAAACCCGTTTGCAATGAATGAAAAGATGAGGAGAAGTGAATAAATATAACTATGTTATAAGCCGTTTTTCATCATTATTTTTTTGCTGAATCAGTATCTATTAACAGACGATAAGGAGACCATGGTATCACATAAGGCGATAATGTGAGCAATACTCCATAGGTATAACGGGCACATCCACATCCACAACCTTCAGTCCGAAAGACACCTGTGCAAGGGACAGACAGCGGTATTCCTATATAAGTTCAACAACATGTACTACATAATCTGACCGAACTGAGACAAAAAGTATAGGAGAGTTCATCATGAATTCTCCTATACTACTGTTGATACCTTTTATGACTCGTTAACAAGTTTTCCGGTGATATGTTCCGAGACCAGTTCTATAAGTGCAGTGACATCTATCAGCATATCTATCTGGTTCTCGATATATTCCTCATCATCCACGAACTTGTAGCACAGCTTCCTGGCAAGTTCAGCAGTACGCACCCTGTCTTCCACGACACGGATCCTCCCGAACACTATCACGCTCTTTATATTGAGCGGCCATTCGCCGGGCTTCAGGAATCCCTTGTCGTAAACGCAGAAAGTGGCCTTGTCGCACTTCCTTATGGCATCCATTTTATGGCCTTCCTTACCGGAGTGGAAATAGATGTTTCCGGTCTCCTCATCATAATACTGGTTTATGGGCAGGCAATAAGGATAGCCGTCATCACCCTGTACGGCAAGGACGCCTCTCTTTTCCTCCTTCAGAAGCCTTATGCATTCTTCCCTCGGAAGTGCCTGTCCGAATCTCGTAAGTTCTCTAAACATATCAGTCTATCCTTATATCGTCCGGATCCGTGAGCTTCATCAGGTGATAGTGGGAAGCCACGAGTTCCATGACCCTCTTCTCATCGGGATCGTCCATATTGAGCTCACAGAACTTCACGATCGCCTTCTCGACTCCGTTCTCCTTGATGAATTCCTGTATCTCCACGGCCTTCGGGTCGTTGTCATCCTTATAGTCCATGACGCACGCCATTATCCTCGTGATGAAGAAAGGTATCTTTCCTGCCTTCATGCATGCGATTGCAGGTCCCGTGAACCTTTCGGTCCTTCCGAGCTTTCTGATCGGGTCTCTGCATATCCTCCTTATCGAGTCATGTGCAGCACCTCTCTGACGGTTGGGATTGCTGTCCTTTGACTGCCCGGGAGTAGCCTCCGCTATCTCGGCGGGAGTGAGGTCATATGTATGGAAGAAACCGTACATGGATTCGTCAAGCCCCGCTATGGCGCCCTGAACTACCTCCATGTCATCCTTTGCATCATATGTGTCTGTATAGCCCTTGTGGTCTGCCAGAAAACCGAATCCGCAGTGACGGAGATTTGCTGTCCAGAGCTTGTATATCATCCTCTCTTCCATCTTGTGGAGGGGGAGGAGGAACTTGCCCTCAGGCACCGGTCCCTTAATGGCGTCGAGATCGAACTGGAGCTGTCTTTCCACCTTTCCGCAATAGTTTGCAAGGGGATCCTTGGCAAGCATCTCGGGGCTCGGATCTGCGCCGAGCGTCATCGGTATAGCTACCGACAGCCCTATCTTCTTGTCCAGATATTCCTTTTCCTCAGGAGTATTGAGTCTCTCCAGAGCTGCCTTGTATATCACCTTGTCAGCTCCGTTGGCGTTTACTGCCAGGAGCACGTCAAGGGGATAGTCTATGCCGTCAGCGATCCTCTTCTTTACGGTATCACCGATCAGTTCTCCCACGCTCTGGAAGGCGTTCGGGTAGAGCTGGGCCATGGCGAGCTTTGCTCTTGAGAGCCTGTCCACGCATATGTCATATTCACCGAGGGTGGCATATGCCTCATAATCGTCTATGACTTCTTCCGAGAAGTTGCCCTTGCTGTCCACCATGAAGTTGGTGTAGTATCCCTGTTCTCTTAAGGCCTTTGCCTGTTCAAGGTGATGGCAGAAGAACACGATGTGATATCCGGCTTCCCTGAAGGTCTGGACGGACATTCCTCTTCCGATCTTGCCTGCGCCTATTAAGATGACTTCCTTTCTTTCAGACATTGTATCTGTCTCCTTTGTTCAAAATTCTCTTCATCCATTATATCAGAAAGAGGAGGCAACTGCAGATTCCTCCGAATGTACAGAGGGGCTTTTTTCTAATATAATGAACAGGTAAACAAGTCTTTAAAAAAGGATATGCTACATATATGAAACTTGTATCTTGGAACGTGAACGGGCTCCGCGCCTGCATGGGAAAGGGCTTCATGGAGAGCTTTAATTCTCTTGACGCCGACATCTTCTGCCTCCAGGAGACGAAGCTTCAGGAAGGCCAGATAGAGATGGATCTTCCTGATTACTTCGAGTTCTGGAACTATGCTGAAAAGAAGGGATATTCTGGCACAGCGGTGTTCACAAAGAAGGAGCCCCTGTCCGTATCATACGGAATAGGAGTGGACGAGCACGACCATGAGGGAAGGGTGATCACCCTGGAATTCGAGAAGTTCTTCCTCGTATGCGTGTACGTGCCTAATTCCCAGAGAGAGCTCACGAGGCTGGACTACAGACAGGAGTTCGAGAGGGACTTCCTCTCCTACATCATGGAGCTTGAGAAGACCAAGCCCGTGATATACTGCGGGGACCTGAACGTGGCGCATAAGGAGATAGACCTGAAGAATCCATCCACCAACCACAGGAACGCAGGATTCACGGACGAGGAGAGACAGTGCTTCACAAACGTGCTCGAGAGCGGATACACGGACTCCTTCAGATACCTGTATCCCGATACAGTGGACGCATACACCTGGTGGAGCTACATGTTCAAGGCAAGGGAGAAGAACGTGGGATGGAGGATCGACTATTTCGTCGTATCCGACGCCCTTAAGGACAGGATCACGGAGGCGAGGATACATCCCGAGATAATGGGATCGGATCACTGCCCGGTGGAACTTGAGATAGACATAGACTGAGGAGAAAGACATGGATCTCAGACAGACTGCGCTTGGAATGGAGTTCGGCTCCACTAGGATAAAGCTCGTGCTCATAGACAGGAAGCACAATACCCTGGCCCAGGGCTCCTTCGAATGGGAGAACAGGCTCGAGAACGGTATCTGGACATATCACTATGACGAGATAGACGAGGGACTCAGGGCTGCATACAGAGAGCTCAAGGAAGATATTAAGGTAAAGTACGGCATAGTCCCCGACACCTTCGGTGCCATGGGCATATCCGCGATGATGCACGGATATCTGCCTCTTGATGAAAAGCTGGAGCCCCTTGCGGCATTTAGGACATGGAGGAACACCATGACCGAAGAGGCTGCAGAAACGCTCTCGGACCTCTTCGACTTCAACATACCACAGAGATGGTCGATCGCTCATCTGTATCAGGCGATACTTAACGGGGAAGCACATGTTAAGGACATCTCAGTCCTCACCACACTTGCGGGATACATGCACCTGAGGCTCACGGGCAGGAACGTGATAGGCGTCGGTGAGGCATCGGGAATATTCCCTATATCGGAAGACGGAAAGTCATATGACAAAGATGACATCATAAAGTTCAGGGAACTCATTAAGGAAAGCGGATATCCCTGGGATATAGAAGATATACTTCCTCCGTTCCTCCTAGCAGGAGAGAATGCGGGATACCTTACGGAGGAAGGTGCGATACTGCTCGATCCTTCCGGTGACCTTAAGCCCGGAATCCCCTTCGCACCCTGCGAGGGAGATGCTGAGACCGGAATGGTGGGGACCAATGCGGTAAGGGAACGCACAGGAAACGTGAGCGCAGGCACCTCCGATTTCGCCATGGTGGTGCTGGAGGGAAAGATAGGAAGGCACATGGAGGTCGGCATAGTGGCAACTCCTGCAGGGAAGCCGGTGGCCATGGTCCACTGCACGAACTGCACCTCCGACATCAACTCCTGGGTGGACCTGTTCCTGGAGTTCGCGGAGCTCTCTGGAGCCAGGATCACGAGGACCGATGCATTCAACATACTGTTTTCTAAGGCCCTTGAGGGAAGCAGGGACGGGGGAGACCTCCTTCACTACAACTACTTCTCCGGAGAGGCTATAATTGGCATGAACGAGGGAAGACCCGTATTCACGAGACTTCCGGAGAGCAGGATGAACGTGGCCGACTTCATGAGGAGCTGCCTTATGAGCGCTCTCTCGACCTTAAAGATCGGAATGGACATACTCATCTCCACCGAACACGTGAGGATAGACAGGATACTCGGACACGGAGGCTTCTTCAAGGTAAAAGGACCGGGGCAGACGATGCTCTCGGCAGCCATAGGAGCACCGGTATCCGTGATGGAGACGGCAGCTGAGGGAGGCCCCTACGGAATGGCGATACTCTGTGCATATATGCTGTTCAAAGACGAGGGAGAGAGCCTCGAGGACTATCTAGACAACAGGGTGTTCAGGGACGCAAAGACATCTGAGATAATGGCAACTGAGGAAGACATAGAGGGATTCAGCACTTACCTCGAGAGATATAAGAAGGCATTCGTGCTGGAAAGAAAAGCAGTGGAGGTCGTATTCTGATGCTGGAAAAGTTAAAGGAAGAGGTCTGCAGGGCCAATCTGGACCTGGTGGCCAAGGGAGTGGTCATATACACATGGGGAAACGTCTCCGGCATTGACAGGGAGAGCGGACTCGTGGTGATAAAGCCGTCGGGAGTCGACTATGACGGCATGAGCCCTGACGACATGGTCGTGGTGGATCTCGTTACCGGAGAGACCGTGGAAGGAAAGTGGAGACCTTCTTCGGACACTAAGACCCATCTTGAGATATACAGGAACTTTAAGGACGTGGGAGGAGTCACCCACACTCATTCCATAAACGCAGTGGCGTTTGCCCAGGCCGGAAAGGACATACCCGCTCTTGGCACCACACACGCCGACTACTTCTACGGCGACGTTCCCTGCACCAGGGAGCTCACTAGGGAAGAGGTGGAGGGCGATTATGAGCTCAACACCGGAAAGGTGATAGTGGAGTGTGTGAACGGGAGGGGATACGATCCGATGTCCATACCGGGAATAGTGGTGAAGAACCACGGCCCTTTCACATGGGGAAAAGATGCTGCAGAGTCCGTATACCACGCTGTGGTGCTGGAAGCCGTCTGCGACATGAACATAAAGACACTGGCTCTCGATCCGGAGGCCTCCATGCAGCAGTACGTGCTCGACAAGCACTATAACAGGAAGCACGGAAAGAACGCATACTACGGCCAGGAGAAGAATTGATGAGAAGGATTCTCCTGGTATTGCTGGCGATTATGATCATCTTCCTTTCAGCCTGCTCGGGAAAGGGAGAAAATGAGGATCCAACGGGAAGTTCCGCGGAGCCTTCCATCAAGTCCGAAGAGATGTACGATTTCGACGGCATCTGGAAGGACGAGGGTGAGGAGCTCTTCGGCAACTATTTCACGGCCTGCATAGGATACGGGATGATAGAGATATATGCCATTAACGAGGAGGACAGTCTCATATCGCTCCTCTGGTCGGGCACATTTGACCCGGAGAAGAAGGATGATACATATGTCATCGAATCCGTGAACGACCATGAGCGCACAGACTATTCCGAATACGGATATACCGAGGACACTGTGACCCTGACATTCGAAGAGGAGAAACTCAAGTGCAGTGTCTCCATAATGGGATTCCCGAAAGAGTTCAGCTTCGTATATTCCCGGGACATAGCGGAGGGACTGATGCTCGAGATGGTGAACGCCTTTGACCTCAGGTTCAGCCCATTAAAGCCGGAGATAGTGAAGAGCGAGGTCAGTATCTACGTTCCTGAGGACAGTGAGAACTACAGCACTCGGGTATCGTTCCTGGTGAGCATAGAGAATCCGAATGAGGAGTTCGCAGTGAACAGACCTAGGCTGCTTGTAAGCGGACATTCCTCTGACGGCAGTCTCATAGAGCTTGTGGATCTGGCCCTTCCGGACATCCCCGCGGGGGACACCCTCATATACGGAGGAAACGAGGACATAGGGGAGTGCGTTGGTGAGGAGTTCGAGTTCAAGATAGTTCTCGACAGGGACCTGCCCTACATGAAGAACGGCGATTCCACGGCCAGGCCCTACAAGGACGTATACGTGATGAACATAGAGGACAACGGACCGTATGCCTTCAAGGGATGGGTACAGAACGATACGGATCTTGACATATTCCACGTGAGGTTCGTGCTCGTATATCTGAAGGACGGAAAGATGGTGGTGACGGATCTCATACCACACAATCTGGAGGCTATGCTGTACCACAAGGCATCGTATTTCATACAGTCGAAGCTCCCCATGGGTGAGTTCGCATATGACGAGATGAAGCTGTACGTATACGCTACGGATCCTCATCTGAAATGAGAGGGATAAAAGGCATCAGGGGATGCCTTTTTATGTGAGAAAAAACCTTAAGTTTTATATATAATTAAAAGTGCGGGCGCCCCGGGCGGAAGCCCTGCCATAAATCCATCAAAGGAGAATGAAATGAAGAAGATACTGATACTCGTTGTCGTATTCATGATGCTGTTCACAGCTGCATGCGAAAAGAAGGAAGAGGAGCAGAAGAGCAGCGCGGCTCCGGCCCCGAAGAGCTCTGAAGTCGAGGAAGAGCTCCCGTCGCCCGATGACATAATGGGCCTCTGGATAGAGGAGGAACCGGAAGAGGAAGACACCTATATGGCCGCAGTCGTTGACCATGGAGAAGTGGACATATATGAGGTATATATCGACGACTACTATGACAAGGGCGGCTATGCCAGCCTCTATTTCGCCGGGGATCTCACCGCCGCAAAGACGAAGGACGGAGAGCCCGGATTCGTTTCCAAGGTCGACGAGAAGAGAAGGGACGACGAGGGCATGATGAACTACAACGATCAGATAACGTTCGTACTGAAGGACGGGAAGCTCATGTTCAAGGAGTCGCAGTACGACGAGGAATATTTCGTGCTCACGCTGTTCAAGGGAGAAGCAGATCCTCTCCAGCAGGGGATGCTGAACCTGTTCGACATAGCCCATATGGAAAAGGATCCTCTTGAAGTCAAGGGTGAATACAACGTATTCCAGGACTACAGCAACCTTTTCTTCTGCTATGTGGTGACGGTCACGAACCCGAACAAATCGCTTGCCATGGTGGGCCTCAGCCTCGAGATAAAGGGAAAGGTGAACGGAGTGGATACCGACATAGTGTCATATTACTGTCCGAACATAGCCGCTGAGGACACGATAAGGATAGTGAGCCAGACACGCATAGAATCCAAGGACGTGACGGACGTGGTGTTCAATATAAAGACAATGGGCAATTCTTCCTACATCATGCAGGATGAGTACAACATCCCGAGGTCGGATTCCATAACAGTATCCAACGTACAGCAGAAGAAGGGCGATCTTCAGAGCTATACCATCGACATCACCAACAACGGGGACGAGGACGCGCCATTCCTGACGGTCTGCATGGTATACAGGAACAAGGGAGAGCTCGTGGTAACTAATGAAAGGATGATAAGCGACACCCTTAAGGCCGGTGAGACGAGGACAGTGGAGATCTATTCCGTATACAAGAAATTCGATTTCGATGATGTGGAGTTCTTTGCGGTCAGATACTGATCCTAAAGAGAAATGATGAAGAGGTTCATTGCGCTTTTGCTCATACTATCGGTACTTGCCGTATCAGGCTGTGCGGGAAAGAAGGAGGAGACTACAGTCCCTTCGGACATCAGCTCCTCCTCTTCCTCTCCCGTAAGCAGCGGTGAGGTGCCGGAAAGTCCGGATATACCCGTGAGTTCTGATATACCGGATAGCTCTGACATACCGGAAAACTCGGATATTCCGGAGAGCTCTGACATTCCCGTGAGCTCAGAGCCCGAGGAGGAGAAGAAACCCCTCGAGGTGGTGAGCCTCGAATATGCCGTGAGGAAGGAATTCGACGATTTCTACCTCTACTATGCTGCAAAAGTACATAACCCGAACGACATGTATTCTGTGATGATGCCCGTGTTCTCCCTCACGATGAAGGATAAGGAGGGAAAAGTGAGCGAGATCTCGTCAGGGCCTCTCTGCGACATAGCTGCCCAGGACACCCAGGTGTTTGCGGGAGCATGTATCATCACTGCCGAAGATATAGAGGAACTCAGTTTCTCGTTCAGGGAGGACATGGGACATGACTATGTGCTCCAGAACGACTCGGGAGTGCCCTATGCAGAGGATCTTAACGTCACTGACGCGGAGAAGACGGGTGACATAAAGTATGAGGCAAGGGTCACGAACCTCAGCCCCGTGAGTTTCAGTTCCCTGAAGGTCATGGTGATATACAGAAAGGACGGAAAGCTCGTAAGCGTGGATACCAGGACCATAGACGGACTGGAGCCCGGAGACACGGAGAGCTTCTATATAGAATCGTGTTTTAAAGGCTTTGAATATGACGAGGCGGAGATACTCGTAAGGCCTGTATAGGAGAAAGGAAGATAGTTTTAGATCATGATAAGATGACCTAAAAACCTATCCGCTTGTTTTTAGGTTTATATCCGTTTCATCTTTTATAATTCTAAGAAAGTATGAGGGCTGTACATTTATTTGTATGGCTCTCTTGTTTTTTGATAATTTGGTTGTTTGAACAGACGTGAGTAAAATTGTATTTGAAAGTATTTGAAGGTAGGGTTTAACCAGTTCTTCACATTATTTAAATAAGAACTATTCAGATAATCCATGACCTCTGGGTCTTTTGAACCTTTTGATTTAGAAAGGATCCGTAATATGGAAAAGATAGCTCATAAACGCATCAATAAGGATGGGTCTATCTCAGTGCAGAGCATCAAGGAGCATTCTGTCAATGTTTCAGAATTGGCAGAGGGATTTGCTGATGATTTTGATGCAAGTGAATTAGCAGGTTATATAGGCATTTTACATGATGTTGGCAAGTATTCCGATGCGTTTCAAAGAAGAATCAATGGTTCGGGTGAACAGGTTGATCATTCTTCTGCTGGAGCCAAAATGGCTTGGAACAGTGGATCATTTGCAGGTAGGCTTGCTTCTTTTTGTATCGGAGGACACCATACGGGATTGCCAGATCTTGGAACCAAATTCAGCGATCCCTCAGATGCAACACTTATGGGTAAGGTTAAAAGAAATACACCTCCTATAGAGGAATATATGACAGAATTACCGGTCAAAAATCCAGAAATGCCCGAATGGTTCAAAAAAGAAAGCATATATGATGCCTTTTTTCTGATCAAGATGCTTTTTTCATCTCTTGTCGACGCTGACTATCTTGACACGGAATTATTTATGTCAGAAGGAAGAATCAACAGATCCATCGGAGACGATATAAATACTCTTTTGAAAAGAATAGATGAATACATAGCTCCATGGCGAAACCCGACTACAGAGATCAACAGACTACGAATGGAGATTTTGGAGAAGGTGAGCGAAAAAGGGGAGAGAGACAGGGGACTCTTTACCCTGACTGTTCCAACTGGCGGAGGAAAGACGATAGCATCTATGTCTTTTGCAATACGTCATATTATTAAAAATCGAATGAGAAGGATCATTTATGTGATTCCGTATACAAGCATCATAGAGCAGACACAGAAGGTATTCGAGTCTGTGTTTGGAAAGAATAATGTTGTCGCTCATTATTCCGGTGTTGAATACAATAATGATGAATCAGGATCTGACAGGAGATATCTCGCAACTGAGAACTGGGATGCTCCGATCATTCTTACGACGGCAGTTCAGTTTTTTGAGTCCATATATGGGAATAGAACATCCAAATGCAGAAAAATACATAACATCGCTAACAGCACAATAGTCTTTGATGAGGCTCAGATGCTACCTGTGTCTTTACTGAAACCATGTGTACTGGCGATCTCAAATCTGATTAGTAATTATCGTTGTTCGGCCATACTGTGCACTGCGACTCAACCTGCATTGAATCCTTTATTGAAAGACTTTTTGCCTGGCAAGGATTATGAAGAACTGTGCCCTGACACTCTGTTTGAAAATCCTGTCTTTACTCGTGTCATATATAAATATATCGGGAAACAGTCGGATGATTCAGTAGTTCAGATGCTCAAAAAGAGTAAACAGGTCCTATGCATAGTCAATACACGGAAACAAGCTCAGGAGATATTTAAGAAGCTCCCTGAAGAAGGCCGATTCCATCTATCGACCACTATGATGGCTGAACATAGAATAACGACAATAGAAAGAATCAGAAAATGCCTATCAAAAGGACAAGTATGCAGAGTAGTATCAACAAGTTTGATAGAGGCTGGGGTCGACATTGATTTCCCCATGGTTCTCAGGGAACTATCAGGTATTGATTCGATCCTTCAAGCAGGGGGCAGATGTAACAGAGAGGGGAAAAGGGATAAAGAGGAAAGCTATGTGTATATATATGAACTGAGCACAGGATTCCGGATATGATTAGCCAAAACTGTTCTGCAAGCAGAAAGATCCTTGATCATAAGGGAAGCCTAACTTCAAAAGAGACAATACGATCTTATTTTGAATTCATTCTTAATCTGAAAGGGGACGCAAACTTGGATCAGAAGGATATTTTAACAACGGTAAAGGGGCTTGATTTTGTTCAATGTGCCGAAAGGTTTAAAATGATAGATAGTGGAGATTTTCTTATCTATATTTCCAATGAAGAGAGTTCCGGTCTTCTCTCAAAACTCAAGAAGGAAGGACCTTCAAAACAGCTTATAAGACAACTTGGACGGTATGCTGTTACTACATTTGAGAAACAGTTCAGGTTTCTCTTGGAAAACGGCAGATTGGAGATCATATCAGATAATGCGGGGATACTTTCCGATTCTTCCCTGTATGATTCTGAATTAGGTTTAGTACTGGATAACACAGCTAAGGCTTGATTATTTCATTATTTAGAAAGGAGAAATAGTATGTCGCTAAAACTGGAAGTTTGGGGAGATTATGCATGCTTTACACGTCCAGAGATGAAAGTCGAGCGTGTAAGTTATGATGTAATGACACCATCCGCTGCCCGCGGTATCCTTGAGGCCATTTTTTGGCACCCGGGGATGAGGTATGTTATTGACCGTATATTTGTATTATCTCCTATAGTATTTACAAACATCCGGAGGAATGAGTTAAAGTCAAAAATAAGTGCATCAGTTGTATATGACAAGATGACAGGAGGCACAGGAGATCTGTATTTAACTACATCAGACGATATTCAACAGAGAGCATCAATGATCCTTCAAAATGTTCATTATGTTATCGATGCTCACTTTGAACTGTGCCATGAGAAGATGAGCAATGGAGACAATGAAGGGAAATTTTGTGAAATGCTGAGAAGAAGGATAGAAAAAGGCCAGTATTATCATCAGCCATATTTCGGTTGTCGGGAATTCCCGGTCAGCTTTAGAAAATGGGACGGTGATTATGAGCAAAACGATTATCCTAAAGAAACCAAGGATCTTGGTTATATGTTATATGACATGGATTACAGCGATCCGGAGAATATTCATCCCTTGTTTTTTCACGCATATCTAAAGGAAGGAATACTGGATCTTACAAATGTGGAGGTGTTGAGATGATTCTTCAGGCATTGACACAGTATTATGAGACATTATCATCGCAGGGGATACTAGATAGATTAGGGTGGAATAAGGTGAAGATCTCTTTTGCTCTGGAACTTAATCTTAATGGAGATCTGGTACGTATTCATTCTCTCCAGCATGAAGAAAAGAGAGGAAATAAAAGCTATTTGATTCCAAGAGAGATATCTCTTCCTGCGCCCGTCAAAAGGTCTTCGGGGATAAAAGCTAACTTTCTTTATGACAATTCATCCTACCTTCTAGGAATAGATAACAAGGATAATCCAAAAAGGGCAAGGGATTGCTTTGAACATGCAAAGGAACTGCATCTCGACATCTTGAAGGATGTGCAGTCTTCATGTGCTGACAGTATCAAATCATTTTTCAGAAAATGGAATGTCTATGATGCCCAAGAACGTCTTATGGAGAGCGGATTCTATGAAGAGATTATCAATGGAGCAAATCTAATATTCATGATAGATAATGCTTTTCCTCAGGAAGACCAGAAGATCAGCAAGGCATGGGATGAATCATATAACTCTTACTCAGATACAGATTATTTATCCCGTTGCCTTATAACCGGGAACAACGTGGTGCCTGAGAAGACGCATCCTTCCATCAAGGGAGTGCCAAATGCTCAGTCAAGCGGGGCTGCTCTCGTTTCCTTTAATGCTGCTTCATTTTGCTCATACGGAAAAGAGCAGAATCTGAACGCTCCGATAGGCAAATATGCGGCCTTTGCATATACTACGGCACTCAACTATCTACTGGCAGACAGAGATCACAGAAAACTGATAGGGGACAGCGTGATAGTGTTTTGGGCTTTAAATGGAGAAAGAGCATATCAAGATACTTTTTCCATGCTTATGGATACTGAAGGGAAAGGGCTTTCTGAGAAAGACATAAAAGAGGCTATGATACACATTTCTCAGGGAGTTCCCTTTACATGGGAAGAACAGACACTGGATTCGAAGCAGAAGTTCTACGTTCTTGGGATAGCACCAAATGCGGGGAGACTCTCAATAAGGTTCTTTATGGAGGATTCTTTTGGGTCGTTTGTAAAACATCTTATCGAACACGCCCAAGCCATTGAGATCATTCCTGACAAAAAGACTGATTCACAAATGATTCCTCTATGGAGGTTATTAAAGGCCACGGTGAACGAAAAGAGCAAAGATAAAACCACTTCACCAAAAATGGCTGGAGAAACGCTGAGAGCCATTCTTTCCGGAGGGAGATATCCATCGTCGCTTTATCAACAGGTACAGTTAAGGATAAAGGCCGACAGATTGATCACCTGGGAAAGAATGTCAATAGTGAAAGCATTCTTATTAAGAAATAATAATGATAATGGAATTAAGGAGGCAATGACTGTGGAGTTAAATGAACATACCACATATCAACCATATGTGCTGGGAAGACTGTTTGCAATTCTTGAGGCAATACAGGAAAGAGCGAATCCAGGTATCAATGCTACCATAAAGGACAAGTATTTCTCTTCTGCCAGTGCAACGCCGGGAGTAGTATTTCCAATCTTGGTAAATCTCAAGGATAAACATCTGAGGAAACTTGATACCGGAACGCAAATATACTATGAAAAAGCAATCTCTGAACTGATGCTCATGCTGTCTGAAGACTATCCTGTGCACCTTTCATTACAGGATCAGGGAGTGTTTCAGATAGGTTATTACCATCAAAGACAAAAACGTTATGAAAAAAAGATCAAGGAGGAACAATAATGAAAAACTCAATTAAGAACAGATATGAATTTGTAATACTATTTGATGTGGAGAATGGTAATCCTAATGGAGACCCCGATGCGGGCAATATGCCTCGTATAGATCCGGAAACAAACCTTGGGATAATCACTGATGTATGTATTAAAAGAAAAATACGCAATTATGTGGAAACAGTTAAAGAGGACGCTCCCGGATATCGTATATATATCAAGGATGGAGTTCCTCTTAATCGTAGTGATAATGAAGCATTTGTGTCAGTTGATATTGATGATGCTGCAACTATGAAACCTGATGACTTGAAGAAGGCCATAAAGAATTCCGGAAAGGATATTGACATGCTGGTCAAAGATTTTATGGTCGATAATTTTTATGACATCCGCGCTTTTGGAGCAGTGATGACTACCATGATGAAAGGTAATCTCAATTGTGGCCAGATTCGTGGATCTGTACAGTTTGGGTTTGCAAGAAGTATTGATCCTGTGATTCCTCAAGAGATAACTATTACCAGAGTAGCGATAACAACTGAGGCTGATGCTGGAAAAAAGAATACAGAGATGGGCAGAAAGTATATTCTTCCATATGGCCTGTACCGTTGTGAAGGATATGTATCCGCAAATCTTGCAAGAAAGACAACCGGATTTGATGATTCTGACCTTGCATTATTATGGGATGCCATTATGAACATGTTTGAAGTGGATCATGCAGCGGCTCGTGGGAAAATGGCCGTACAAAAGCTTATAATCTTCAAGCACGATTCTGAACTGGGGAATGCTCCTGCACATAAACTGTTTGATTTGATTGCGGTAGAAAGGAAACAGGGTGTTCAAGATGGAAGGAGTTTTGCAGATTATGATGTATGCATAGATACAGATTCAATTCCCAAAGGTGTTTCAATAGAAATAAGGGAATAAAAAACTCCTATCTTGTCTCCCTCTGCATAGAGGGAGTGGATTGAAATTTTGTGGATTCCATGTCGACAGATTGCATTTTCGGTCTCCCTCTGCATAGAGGGAGTGGATTGAAATTGCGGAATGGAACCAAAGCTGGAGATCCGAGTATGTCTCCCTCTGCATAGAGGGAGTGGATTGAAACACTCGTTTGTCACGGAGAGCCTTTACTCTCTTCGCAGTCTCCCTCTGCATAGAGGGAGTGGATTGAAATAGTATCCCCTCTGCTATGGCGTCCGAGAGCTCGCGTCTCCCTCTGCATAGAGGGAGTGAATGGATTTTCCACTATAGAGTTATATATGGCTAGATACAAATAGTTTCCTTGAGAGAGTTTAAACTATATACTACAATTAAATAATAAGACACAGCGAGGTCAAAAATGTATCCTATACTGCATGATATACTCGGAGACCACAAGGGAGGAGATGTGTTCAGATGCTTCGACATGTGGCACCTGTTCCTCATATTTCTGTTCGTGGCTCTCATGGTAGCGGTATACCTCATACTGAAGAAGAAGGGAACGGAGGGAAGGGGAAAGGCCCTCGATATCCTCATGGACATCTGTTTCGGGCTATATATACTCGATTTCTTCCTCATGCCCTTTGCATACGAGTACATAGATATAGAGAAGCTGCCCTTCCACATCTGCACGGCCATGTGCGTGATGTGTTTCCTTTCGAGGAAGATAGCGTGGCTGAAGGAATGGAGGACCCATCTTGCGCTACTCGCGTTCATATCGAACTTCGTGTATCTAGTATATCCCGCTGGAGTGATGTGGCATCAGGGGCATCCCTTCTCCTACAGGGTGATACAGACCCTCTGCTTCCACGGTCTGATGACCGTATACGGCTTCAATGCGGTTGTATATGACGGAGAGGATATATCATGGAAGACAGCCTGGAAGGAGCTCACAGTGCTTGCAGGCATGGTAGTATGGGCACTTTTAGGGAACTACCTCTATAACGGCACCGCAGGGAGCTATTCCCATTTCCACAACTGGTTCTTCGTGGTGGAAGATCCCTTCGGCATGCTGGATAAGGACATGGCTCCGTTCATAATGCCGTTCCTGAACATCATAGTGTTCTTCGCAGTGGAGATGGCCCTCCACCCGCTGTTCATGAAGATGAGGGAAAAAGTGAGAGAAGGGGAGGAGATATCATGAAGACGTTTCTTTTGATACTTTCGATAGCTATGATCGTGCTCGGAGTGCTGTCGCTCTTCCTCGGAGCCTTCAGCCTGTATGCATACCATAACGTGATGGACGGCTCGAAGGAACTGTATAAGAGACTGAAGAACAGAGCGACTCTTTTCATACCGGTCGGCATAGCGCTCATGGTGGCAGGAGCGATACTTCTCGTCGTGCGTAAAAGATGAGGACAGGAAAAAAACAACAGGGACCTTCAAAGGTTCCTGTTGTTGTTATCTGTTCATGTATGTCAGTCTAGCACTGGGCCTGCAGCCACAAGGGACTTGCCCTTCTCATTGTACTCGTACTTCCTGAAGTTCTTTATGAACCTTCCAGCAAGGTCCTTTGCCTTCTCGTTCCAGATCTCGGGATCAGCGTATGTATCTCTCGGATCCAGTATGCCAGTGTCCACTCCCGGAAGCTCTGTAGGCACTTCGAGGTTGAAGAACGGTATCATCTTCGTAGGAGCCTTGTTGACTTCGCCGTTGAGTATGGCGTCTATTATGCCTCTCGTATCCTTTATCGAGATCCTCTTTCCGGATCCGTTCCAGCCGGTGTTCACGAGATATGCCTTGGCACCGCTCTGTTCCATCCTCTTTACCAGCTCTTCGCCGTACTTTGTCGGATGGAGCTCAAGGAATGCCTGTCCGAAGCATGCCGAGAACGTAGGTGTGGGCTCGGTGATGCCTCTCTCAGTTCCTGCAAGCTTTGCGGTGAATCCGGAGAGGAAGTAGTACTGTGTCTGCTCTGGTGTGAGTATCGATACCGGAGGAAGCACTCCGAATGCATCTGCAGAGAGGAAAATCACGTTCTCTGCTGCAGGGCCTGCGGAAACGGGCCTTACGATCTTCTCGATGTGCTCGATCGGGTAGGAGACTCTTGTATTCTCGGTGACGGACTTGTCAGCGAAATCGCACTTGCCATTCTCGTCGACCGTTACGTTCTCAAGGAGAGCGTTCCTTCTGATGGCGTTATATATGTCGGGCTCTGAATCCTTGTCGAGGTTGATGACCTTTGCATAGCATCCGCCCTCGAAGTTGAATATGCCTTCGTCGTCCCAGCCGTGCTCATCGTCTCCGATGAGGAGCCTCTTCGGGTCGGTGGAAAGAGTGGTCTTGCCCGTTCCTGAGAGTCCGAAGAATACGGCGGTGTTCTTGCCTTCCATGTCCGTGTTTGCGGAGCAGTGCATCGAAGCGATGCCCTTTAACGGGAGATAGTAGTTCATCATGGAGAAGAGTCCCTTCTTCATCTCTCCGCCGTACCAGGTATTGAGTATCACCTGTTCGCGGCTCGTGATGTTGAATGCGACTGCGGTCTCGGAGTTGAGTCCCATCTCCTTATAGTCGTCCACCTTTGCCTTTGAAGCGGTATATACAGTGAAATCAGGAACGAATTCCCTGAGCTCTTCCTCTGTCGGGCGTATGAACATGTTCTTCACGAAGTGTGCCTGCCATGCGACCTCCATTATGAACCTAACGGCCATCCTGGTGTCCTTGTTGGCTCCGCAGAATGCGTCCACGACGAAGAGCCTCTTGCCTGAGAGCTGCTTTACGGCAAGCTCCTTGAGCTTCAGCCAGTTTTCATATGAAAGGACATGGTTGTCGTTCGGATACTCTGGAGTATTCCACCACACGGTGTCCTTTGAGTTCTCATCCATTACGATGTATTTGTCTTTTGGGGAACGGCCTGTATAGATGCCGGTCATGACGTTTACTGCGTCAAGCTCGGTGAGGACTCCCTTTTCATAGCCTTCAAGTCCGGGCTTCATCTCTTCCTCGAAAAGGAATTCGTACGATGGGTTGTAAACGATCTCTTTGACATCCTTAATGCCATACTGCATCAAATCTAAATCTGCCATAATAAAATCCTCTCTTTTAACTCTGAAGGCAGGGGTGATTCCGAAAAAATCCCCAAATCACTTCAGCGTATATTATATACGAAACCGCTCCTTTTTGAAGGTATTCAAATGTAAAGTTTCGCGAAGAAACACTTTTTTACGGGAACAATGGTGCCCGTTTTCTTTTTTATGCAGCCGCCTCCCTCCTTACTTTTCATCACCATGAGGATGGGTATATAATATTATGGTCTTGAGATGAAAGGGAAGGTGTTTTTCATGATATTCAAGCATGCATTCTCCATACTAAGATACAACAAAGTCAGAACTCTGTTCTTCGTGTTCCTTTACGGATTCTGCATGTTCTCGATCTGTTTCATACCGACAGTCTTCGATGCTCAGTATCTTACAGAAATAAGCGACAACCTCAGGGAATACGGAAAGATGAACTGTGTGCTCACGGACATCACTCCCGAAGAGGTGGAGACCATGGACAGGGAGTTCGGAGGCTTCTTCTACAAGAAGGGCTACGTCAAGACCTACGGAGAGGCTGCGATCGGTCCGGAAACGATAAAGGTCGGCTATATCGACAGCACCTCCATAGAGCTCGGAAACATAAGGGTAGTGGAAGGAAGGCTCCCTAAGGGAAAGGATGAGTTCGCCCTTGAGGAGAGATACAGGGAGACCGCCGGTCTTGCACCCGGTGACAAGGTGAGCATCACTATCGGAGGGACGAGCCGCACCTGCACATTTACCGGATATACTTCGGATTATGTGAAGAATCTCATGTATTCATACCCGGGTGCCTTCTTCGGAGCCGATACCGGAGATACCGTCACCGAATACGACATGTGCGTTTTCTTCAAGTGGGCGATGAGCTACCGCGACATGGCCTGCCTGCGCTTCCCGCAGAACATCATCTCAGAGGCCATGATCACTCCGAAGCATGTCGAATACAACTACAGGGTGTATTCAGCAATGGATGCCTACACCTATGACATGAACCAGACGTTCATGATGTTCGGCATCTTCTTCACCGTCGTGTTCGTGGTATACATCATCTTCACGAGCTTTCTCGAGAATCTCGGAGGAGTGCTGTATGACCTGCGCCTCTTCGGAGCCACGAACAACTACGTCATAAACCTGAAATTCGTGATCAGCATGATAGCCCTTACGGCTTCGGTCCTGCTGTTCTTCTTCGTATATTTCATAATGATACATGTGACCGAGAGGTTCCTCGGAGTCAGGATATATCTCCTGAACGCCACTATCACGAGGATACTCTTCGGCTTCATGATACTCTTCCCTATAGCCATGCTCCTATATTCCAACCATGAAGAGAAGGAAAGGGGAGAAAGGCCCATATCCTTCTCTCAGAACAAGGCCATGAGGTATTCCGAGAAGCATATGGACATAAAGCATACGGTGACAGGAAGCTTTACATCAAGAAGGATCAAGTTCAGGTGGGTGAAGCTCGCATCGTTCGGCTGTGCGCTCGCAATATTCGTTTCAGTGCTCCTCGTCATGACGGAAGACATCAACTACAGGATCCTCGTGAACAGGGTGGGCTATGATTACAAGGTGAGCTTCGATTTCAATGATGAGATCGAAAAGGAGAATATCGACGGATACATCTATTCGGATAAAAAGGGAGGCGCACTTTTCTCTGATGCAAGGGCACTCAAAGGTTTCAATAAGGGAACATACGAGTTCTCCTTCCTCGGAAACGATCCGAGCCTCATAGTGGAGAAGAACAGCCCGTATCTCGACAGGGTATACGACAGGACGTATAAGACGACGGGAGGATTCACGGGAGATTGGATCACCTCTGCGGACGAAGGCAATTTCAGACTGCTCGAGGTCGCTCCGCATGTCAGGGAGCAGCTCGAGATCATGTACGGAGAGGACATACAGAAATATCTGGAGGGCGGGAAGGCCATACTCTTAATGAACCCGTTCGAGATCGGAGAGGATGAGTTCATCGAGAACGATGTGTATAAGGACGGAGACGTTCTGCATTTCGTATGGACCGAGAACGGAGAGAAGAAGAGCGAGGACATAGAGGTGTCCTCCGTATATCAGGGAAGCGTTTTCACGAGGATGGTATTCAAACAGTACAACGACGCCACCTTCCTGGTGCTGGTGAGCGAGGAGAAGGCAGCTTCGAGTCCTCTCATGAGCAGGATAGACAGCTGCATCATGCAGTTCGACAAGTTCATGATACTCTCCGAATACGAGGGCTTCGAGAGCAGCCTCCTGCAGCCGTTCGTTGCAAGATATCCGTCCATATATGTTAACTATCTGGATGATGAAAGGATGTACAGCGCGAATCTCGAGATCAATACGCTCACATTCGTCAAGAACACCATAGTGGGATGCGAATTCCTGCTCGTGGTATTCTCGATACTGAACATCATATTCGAAAAATACAACGAGTTCGAGAAGGTGTTCATGACCATGAGGAGCGTGGGATACAGGAAGAGACACGTGTTCATATCGTACTTCCTCGAATACATAGTGTATCTCGTATTCGAGATACTGATCCTCCTCGTGTTCAACTACATAATGAGCTCCATCTATCTTCCTACGATCTACAAGTTCCCGGTTAGGACGATGCTGAAGGTCAAGATGGCGTTCAACTGGGGATTCGCAGTACAGAACACGATAGTGCATGCGACTATAGTTGCTATATTCATAACGTTGATAATCGCAATACTCACATACATCACGAACAAGAGGAAGCTTGTGAACTTCATAAAGGCAAAGGAATAAGGATATGAGTTTGATTAGACTTGAGAATGTGACAAAGGTGTTCAAACAGGGCACCACGAATCAGAATGCGCTCGACAACATCACGATGGATTTCGATGAGGGCATCCATTTCATATACGGAAAGAGCGGATCCGGAAAGACCACCTTCCTCCATACCATTGCCGGATTTGAGAAGCCTACGAGGGGAAAGGTGTTTTTTGACGGAAAGTCCATATATGACGAGCTTTCCATGCCCAAGCTGCACAGCCATGATTTCGGCTTCGTGTTCCAGGCGTATAACCTGATAGCTCCCTTTACCGTGAAGGACAACATACAGCTCCCCATGAGGTTCGACCGCAACAAGGACATGACGGTGTTCGAGGAGGTCGTGGATATCCTTGGCATCAGGGACAAGCTTTTAAGATACCCGAATACGCTTTCCGGAGGAGAGCAGCAGAGAGTCGCGATCGCTAGGGCCATCTCCAACAGCCCGAAGATAATCTTCGGAGACGAGCCCACGGGAAACCTGGACAAGAAGAACGGGACGGTGGTCATCGAACTCTTGGTGGATCTCTGCAAGAGATACAATTCGAGCCTGTTCGTCGTCACCCACGATATGGACCTCCTGAAATACGGAGAGCACATTTACCAGATGAGCGACGGAGTGCTCACTAAGGAACAGTAAGGAAAGGAAGAAGGATATGATAAGGGCTACCAAACTGGAATTCATGGAAGGGACCACCATAAGGGTCACCTTCAGCGACGGTTCCGTTAAGGAACTGGATCTCTCGACTCTCTACGGCAGGAACCCGCAGCTAAGACAGCTGGAGGACAGGGCGTTCTTCACGTCGGGAAAGCTCGGAAGCTTTGCCATAGCCTGGGGCGAATACCTGGACATCGATGTGGATACGGTATACGAAGAGGGAAAGACAGTCTGAAAAAACGGACGTGAAAACGGGATCCCGGGACATTACGGGATCCCGTTTTTATGTGCCGTCTCCTCTCCATGTAAACAATATATTAACGTCAGCACTTTCATCACTTCCGTAAGCAATATATATATGTGAGAGTTGGTATAATATTATGCGTCAGAAAACGAAAAGGACGCTCATATGCTTCAGATAAAAGGGATTACAAAACAGTATATTACGGGAGATTTCGTGCAGACTGCGCTTGACGGAGTGGATCTGTGCCTCCGGGACAGCGAGTTCGTGGCGGTGCTCGGGCCTTCAGGCTCAGGCAAGACCACGCTCCTTAACGTGATCGGAGGACTGGACAGATACGACTCAGGAGATCTCATAATAAATAACGTGTCCACGAAGGAATATAAGGATAAGGACTGGGATTCCTACAGGAACCACAGCGTGGGTTTCATATTCCAGAACTATAACCTCATAAGCCATCAGAGCGTGCTCGCAAACGTGGAGCTCTCCATGACGATAGGGGGAGTGAAGGGAAAGGCGAGAAAACAGAAGGCTATGGAGGCCCTTAAAAAGGTGGGCCTCGAGGAACACGCCCACAAGAAACCGAACCAGCTCTCCGGAGGACAGATGCAGAGGGTCGCCATAGCCCGTGCCCTCGTGAACGATCCGGACATACTCCTCGCAGACGAGCCCACGGGAGCACTCGACAGTGTCACGAGCATACAGATAATGGAGCTCTTGAAGGAAGTGGCCAAAGACAGGCTCGTCGTCATGGTCACCCATAATCCGGAGCTTGCGGACAGATATGCCTCGAGGATAGTGAGGCTCCAGGACGGAAGGATAATAGCGGACTCTGACCCCTTCGTGCCCGCCACTGAGGAGAAGAGCGTTTTCCGTAACTTCGGAAGGAGCTTCATGAACTTCTTCACTTCCCTCGCCCTCTCGTTCAATAACCTCAGGACGAAGAAGGGAAGGACGATCCTCACCGCATTTGCGGGCTCGATAGGGATAATAGGGATAGCCCTCATACTTTCTTTATCAAACGGAGTCGAAGACTATATTAAGAGCGTGGAGGAGGACACCCTTTCGGAATATCCTCTTACGATAACCGAGACGGCCATGGACCTTTCCACCTTCCTTGACAATGCGAGGGAGGACAATGATCACGAGGACGGAGAGGTGAATGAGATCTCGACCCTGAGCACGATCCTTAAGACTGCGAGCAAAAACGATCTTAAGAGCTTCTTCTCATACATAAGTGACGAAAAGAACGGCATACTTTCACATTCCAAGGCAGTGGAGCTCTCATACTCCGTAACACCCAGGATCTACAGGCTGAGTGGGGACAAGTACAGGCAGATAAATCCTGACATGCTGTTCGGTGGGGGAAACTATTCGGGATTCTCCTCTCTCATGAGTCCAACCAGCTATTTCACTCCTCTTCCCGCAAACGGAAGTCTTTATCTTGAACAGTATGAGCTTCTCCGGGGCAGCTGGCCGAAGGACAGGAACGAATGCATACTCGTGCTCTCAAGGAGCAGTTCCGTCACCGACCTCCTCCTGTACGCAGTCGGTCTCAAGGACAGCGACGAGCTGGACAGGATGGTGGAGAGCTACCGCAAGGGGACCGAAGTCTACATAGCGGAAGATCACGGGACATATAAGTATGACGACTTCATGGGCATCACCTTCAAGGTGGTGGATGCCTTCGAACAGTATGATTACGATCCGGAGTTCCAGGTGTACGTGGACAGATCCGACAATGAGAAGTACATGCTTGACAAGGTGAAGAAGGGCGAGGACCTGAAGATAGTGGGAGTCGCGATCCCAAAGGACGATTCCACCGCAACGATGCTATCGGGCGGCATATACTATCATCCGGATCTCACTCTCCACGTCATAGAGAAGGCAGCCTCTTCCGAGATAGTTAAGAAGCAGCTTTCCGACAGGGACACGGACGTGTTCACAGGCAAGGGCTTCGATGACAAGGAGGATCAAACTCTCGATCTCAACGACATAGTCTCCTTTGACGAGGAGGCCTTCAAGGAGGCATTCAGCTTCGACAAGGATTCTTTCTCCATCGATGCGAAGGACCTGGATCTCGGGAGCATGAAGCTCGATCTCTCTGGAACGGACATTCCCGTATCTGCCGAAGATCTCACGGGTCTTTTGAGCGGCATAGACGTGAAGGTGGATACGGAACAGCTAAAGGCCCTCCTTCAGGACCTTTATTCCGCTTACGAGAAGAGCGAGGGTGCAGTCACCGGAAACGACGTGGTGAACTCATTCAAGGCTTATACCGCATCAGGAAGACCTGAGAAGATAATAAGGGAAGCGCTCTCGGGTATAACGGCAGATATAGATCAGGAGGCTGTCAATGCTCTCATAGACGATATAGGAAAGGGATTCCAAAGCTATCTTGCAGGAAAAGATGATATAGACCCTAACGAGATCGGAACATATTTCAGAGAATACATAGGGACTCAGGAAGTCAGGAACATGGTCTCGAAGTTCATTGACTCAGAGGCTAAGAACATAGACATATCCGATGAGGAGATAAGCGCCATGACGAAGGCCTTATACGAGGACTACAAGGCTTATGCTTTAGAGAACTCTTTTGGAGGTCCGGAGGACATGGTCAAGAGCTTTTCCTCGTTCATAAGAAGTGAAGAAGGAGAGAAGATCATCTCGGAGGGCATGAAGAAGGCGCTCAACTCCGAAGAGATAGAAAAGCAGATCTCGGACAAGCTTAAGGGCACCATGGAGAAATACGGGAGCGCAGTCATGAATGCGATCTCGAAGGATCTCGCCAGAGCCTTCAGGAGGGTGTTCTCGAAGCTTCCGGGCAAGATATCGGAGGCCATGGAAAAGAGCTTTTCCGTAGATCCTGAGAAGTTCCAGAAGGCTATAGTGTTCAACATGGACGCAGATGACCTCCAGGAGCTCATGATGAGCATGGTCTCTTCCGCATCTTCCAGCTACTCGAACAACCTTTACAGGCTGGACTACGTGGATACGGAGGAGCCTTCCGCCATATACATATATCCGAAGGATTTCGAAAGCAAGGAGCTCATCACGGAACTCATCGAGAAATATAACGAAAAGGTGGAGAAGGACGAGCCTGAGAAGGTGATAAGGTATACGGATTACGTGAAGACCCTCATGGGCTCTGTTACCACCATCATCGATACGATAAGCTACGTGCTGGTGGCATTCGTCGCGATCTCCCTCATAGTCTCGTCGATAATGATAGGGATCATAACCTACATCTCGGTGCTCGAGAGGACGAAGGAGATAGGCATACTGAGGGCCATAGGGGCGTCGAAGAGGAACATCAGCCAGGTGTTCAATGCCGAGACCTTCATAATAGGATTGATGGCGGGAGTGATAGGGATAGGCACCAGCCTTCTCATACTGATACCTGGAAACGCGGTCATACATGCACTTACGAAGAATCCCGACATAAGCGCAAAGCTTCCGCCTCTTGCGGGAGTGATACTCATAATCATAAGCATAGTGCTGACCCTCATAGGCGGCATCATCCCGTCAAGGGCTGCTGCAAGGAAGGACCCAGTCGCCGCACTGAGAACGGAGTAAGGAGAGAACATGAATATCATAATAGCTTCCGATTCATTCAAGGGAACTCTTTCGAGCCGTGAGATAAAGGACATGGTGATGGAAGGCTTTCTTAGCGTTTCAAAAGACTTTACCTTTACTCCCTTCATAGTCGCCGACGGAGGAGAGGGCACTATAGATGCGGTAAAAGAGAGCATAAAGAAAGGACAGAGGATATATGTAAAGGTGCATGATCCTCTCATGAGGCCCATTAACGCATCCTATCTCGACATGGGAGACGGCAGGGCCCTTATAGAGATGGCCGAGGCTTCGGGGCTCACTCTTCTTTCCGCAGAAGAGAGGGATCCTCTTAAGGCTACATCTTTTGGCACGGGAGAGCTCGTAAGAGATGCCATTTCAAAAGGCTTTGGAGACATAACCGTTGCCATAGGAGGCTCGGCAACTAACGACGGCGGAACGGGATTCCTTTCTGCACTCGGAGCAAGATTCCTCGACGAGAATGGAAATATGCTTCCGGGCACAGGAGAGGATCTGGAAAAAATAAGGCACATAGACCTTTCGGCTTTTGAGACCGGAGGGGCATCTTTCAAAGTCATGTGCGACGTGGAGAACCCTCTCACGGGAAATAAAGGTGCGACTTACATATACGGCCCTCAGAAGGGAGCGGACAGGGACAAGCTCATGAGACTCGAGGAGGGAATGAAAAACTACCGTGAAGTCATCATAAGGGAACTTGGCACAGATCCTGACCTTTTGAAGGGAAGCGGAGCAGCGGGAGGCATGGGAGCCGCTCTCATGATCTTTATGGGAGCAGAGCAGAAGAGCGGCATATCGTCGCTCCTCGAAATGTACGGATTCGATGAAGCCCTTAAGGATGCGGACCTCGTGATCACGGGAGAAGGAAGGGCTGACAGGCAGAGCGCTTTCGGAAAGGTGCTCTCCGGTATCGGAAGGGCAGCCTGGAAGAGGGGAGTTCCGGTTATAGCTGTATGCGGATCCCTCGGTGAAGGATATGAGGAACTTCGTGAAATAGGGATCACATCATTCTACAGCACCATGAAGGAGAATATGAGCCTTGAATACGCTCTCTCACATGCAGAAGAACTTTACAGGGAGACCATACTTAAGGTAGCGGAGGACGTCATCAGAAATGAGTACTGAGCATCCTGAACGATGCTCTTTTTTTGTTTATACCCTTGACGATTTATTATACAATTGAGACATAGAATAAGATCAGGAGGCCGTCATGGCTATATTCATAATAGAGGAATCGAAGCGCTGCCTTCAGTGCAGGGATCCTCAGTGTCAGAAGGCTTGTCCCGTCATGACTCCGATACCGAAGATCATAAGGATGTTCAAGGACAATGAGCTCATGGAGGCGGGGGAGATACTTTTCGAAAACAACCCGATGTCCGTCGTGTGCTCGCACGTCTGCAACCATGAGGCACAGTGCTCTGGTCACTGCATACTCGGAAAGACGGGGAGCCCCGTTAGGTTCTTCGACATAGAGAAATACATCTCGGATACATATCTCGACAGGATGAGGTTCACCGAAGCGGAGAAGAAGGGCGTCAGCGTGGCCGTGATAGGCTCAGGGCCTGCAGGGATAACGGTGGCTGTGATACTCGCAAGGAACGGATACGACGTCACCATCTTCGAGAGGAGGAGCATGATAGGTGGTATGCTCACGTACGGCATTCCGGATTTCAGACTGCCGAGGTCCCTTCTCACAAAGTATACGAGGATGCTCGAAGGTCTCGGGGTGAAGATAAGGCCGAATACCACTATAGGAGGAGCGCTCAACATAGAGAGACTGTTCAAGGACGGTTACGGCGCGGTATTCGTTGGAACGGGCGTCTGGAGGCCGAAGACCCTTGGAATAAGGGGAGAGACGCTTCCGAACGTGCATTTCGGAATATCGTATCTTTCAAAGCCCGGAGTATATGATCTCGGTAAGGAGATCGCGGTCATAGGTGCCGGAAACGTGGCGATGGACGTTTCCAGGGTGGCTCTCCGCCACGGAGTGGAGCGGGTAACCATGTATGCCAGAGGCAAGAGGATCGCCGCGAATGCTGAGGAAGTCGAATATGCGAGGATAGACGGTGCCGATATAGAGTTCGGGATGCAGATAGTGAGCATAGACAAGGACGGTCCGAACTTCAAGATAGCGAGGTTCGATGAGGAGGATAACCTCATAGGCTATGAGGACGAGATAGTGCACGTGCATGCGGATTCCACTATCATAGCCGCAAGCCAGGGGCCGAAGGACAAGCTGCTCCTGACGACCGAAGGGCTCGAGGGATCCGACAAGGGGCTTCTTGTAGTAAACGAAAAGATGATGACCACAGTCCCCGGAGTCTTTGCGGCAGGAGACGTGGTGCACGGTTCGAAGACAGTCGTACATGCCGTCAAGGAGGCCAAGATAGCCGCCGAAGGCATAATGGAATATCTTGAAAACAGAAAAACAGAAGAGAATACGGAGGAATGACATGAATACACCTGCTGAGATTTTGAACATATGGATAGAGAACGGAAAGAAGAAGACTGCGCTCAGTATCCTGAAGATGCTGCTCCTTGGCATGATGGCCGGGATATTCATCGGCTTTGGAGCATACATATTCATAGTCGCCACCGGAGGAGGATATCCGGACGAGGCACTGTTCGGTAAATTCCTCGGAGCTGCACTGTTCCCGTGCGGACTCATGCTGGTGATACTATGCGGAGCAGAGCTCTTCACGGGAAATAATCTGCTCACCCTGGCCCTGTTCGACAGGCAGGTCACCTTCTTAAAGGTGCTCAGGAACTGGATCACCGTCTATATCGGAAACCTCATAGGCTCCGTCCTTATAGCATATCTCTTCTCACTTACGGTAAACGATGACGTGATAAGGAACAGAGCCATGAGCGTTGCCATTGGAAAGGTAAGCGGAGAGTTCATCCCTTTGATGGTGAAGGGCATACTCTGCAACATACTCGTGGTGCTGGCATGCTGGTTCCAGGCTGGTTCCAGGGATCTTACAGGCAAGGTCCTGGCCATCTGGTTCCCGATAGCCGCATTCGTCTTTGCGGGATTCGAGCACAGCGTTGCGAACATGACATACATACCTCTCGGCATGTTCCTCGGAGCCGATGTGAGCGTCGGAGACATGTTCCTTAAGAACCTTCTCCCCGTGACTCTCGGAAACATGATCGGAGGAGCTCTGTTCGTGCCTGTCATCTATTACATCTGCTACGGGAGGAAGAAAAAATGAAACTCGTTGACATCACATGCCCTCACTGCGGAGGCAGGACAAGATTCATAAAGGGGACTAAGGCCGTCAAATGCGAATACTGCGACAGCGTGCTCCTTGTGGATGACTCTGAAAATGCGACTCTGAAGGACAGACCGTACAAGAATCCGTTCGGCTACAGCAAAAAGGGATATACGAAGAACGAGTATGCTCCCATGTCCAACAATGACCTCGAGAACGCTACACCGGGGCAATATGACAGGAACCATCAGGAATACAACAGGAACGCCGTTTACAGGGACTATGGTCCCGTTAACAACAGGAACACCGCCAACAAGGTGGGAAAGATAGTCAGCATATTCGTGATCATATTCATTATCATCATCTTCTGCGTGATCATCTTCGGCTTTGTAGAGACACTTATGTTCGCAAGGATGTTCCCATAAAGTAGATATTTGGGAGCTCTGCCATATGCGGAGCTTCTTTCATTTTTTCATACAGATTTCTTGAAGGGAGAAAAACCATGATCCATATTACAAGACTTCAGATAGAAGAAATGCCTACGATCAGGATGAGAAGACTCTATGTATCCCTGCCGTACGACTATCACAGGAGTCAGAAGAGGTACCCCGTGCTGTATATGTTCGACGGTCAGAACATCTTCTATGACGACCATGCTACATTCGGAAAGAGCTGGGGGATGAAGGAATACCTTGAGCTCACGAGGGTGGGCCTCATAGTCGTTGCCATAGAATCGAATCCCGAAGGGAACCGGAGGCTCCATGAGTATTCGCCATTCAGATGGGAACTTGAAGATGCAGCCATGGAGGAGATAGGAGAGATAACTCCGATGGGGAAGGTGACTATGGACTGGATCACAGGAACCCTTAAAAAGGAGATGGATTCTAAGTACAGGACGCTCTCCGACAGGGACCACACATATATAGCAGGAAGCTCCATGGGAGGGCTCATGGCCCTTTATGCGGGGATTAAGTATAATGACATATTCTCTGGAGCGGCCGCGGTCTCTCCAAGCTTTGAGGTGGCACCGAAGGCAGTTATGAGGATGGTAAAGGGAGCAAAAGACCTTAAACCCTTGAGACTTTACATGGATCTCGGTACAGAAGAGTTTGAAGACCACAGCGAGCCGTATTCCGAGATGTTCGAGACTGCAGGAGTCCTCTCTGAAAAAGGAGCCGTCGTCGAGGCGAGGATGATTAAAGGTGCAAAGCACAGCGAGGCATACTGGGAGGAAAGGATACCTGAATTCATTAACTTCATCACAGAAAAAGAATGAATAGGAATAAATATGATGTGTATATTTATACATTTAAGGAGATCTGTGGTATAATCACATATATTCCAGAATCACAGGAGGGAACATATGATCATCGGATGTGTAAAAGAGATCAAAAATCACGAGTACAGAGTGGGCATAACACCGGAGAATGCCCGTGAATATATAAAGAGGGGACATAAGGTCCTGATCGAAAAGGGAGCGGGAAAGATGTCCGGCTTCAGTGACGATGAATACCTTAAGAACGGTGCCAGACTCATCGAGTCCGCCAAAGAAGTCTGGGATTCATGCGAGATGATGATAAAGGTGAAGGAGCCTCTTCCTGAGGAATACGGATTCTTCCATGAGGGACTTATACTTTATACATATCTCCATCTGGCTGCTGACAGGGAACAGACGGAGGCGCTTCTTGACGGAAAGATCAAGGGAGTGGCTTACGAGACCCTGCAGGAGAAGGACGGATCACTTCCGCTTTTGATCCCTATGAGCCAGATCGCAGGAAGGCTCTCAATACAGGAAGGTGCTAAATACCTTGAGAAGACTTACGGGGGAGAAGGTATACTCCTCTCCGGAGTCCCGGGGGTAAAGAAGGCAGAGGTAGTGGTTTTAGGAGCAGGGACCGTAGGAGCCAACGCATGCAGACAGGCCATAGGCATGGGTGCGAACGTCACGGTGCTCGACATAGACATGAAGAAGCTCGAGGCGCTGGACAGGCAGTTCGGTTCCAGCTTGCAGACCCTCATGTCCACCGATTCCAACATAGAGGAAGCGGTGAAGAAGGCTGACCTCGTGATCGGCTCGGTGCTGGTGCCCGGAGGCTCGACGCCGAAGCTCTTCAAGAGACAGTATCTTAAGGAGATGAAGGAGGGGGCGGTATTCGTGGACGTTGCCATAGACCAGGGCGGCTGCGGAGAATCCTCTCACGTCACCACGCATGACGATCCTGTTTTCATAGAGGAGGGAGTAGTCCATTACTGTGTCGGCAATATGCCGGGAGCAGTGCCGAGGACAAGCACGATCGCGCTTACGAATGCCACACTGAAGTACGGCCTTATGATAGCCGAAAAAGGGCTCGAGACCATAGCAAAGGAGAACAGGGCGGTATATGATGCAGTGAACACCTATGAGGGAAAGATAACCTACAAAAAGGTCGCTGATGCCCTCGGTATGGAGTACACGGAACTGTCTGCACTCATCTGAAGATACTATAGTGATCTGTGTATGCCCCTTAGGCGGCCTGACCGTTTAAGGGGCATATTTATGGGTATAAAGTGAAAGGAAAACGTCAAACGCATCAGAGATATCCCGTGATGTGTTTTAGGATAAGAGGAAGGAAAGGATGAAAGATGGAACAGGTAATTAAGACTGCTGAGGTCATAGTACCGCTCATAGTAGGGATAGTGGCAGGCTTCTTTCTAAAGAAGAAGGGAGTCCTCAATACTGAGAGCACAGACTCGATAAAGACCCTGATAAACGATTATCTGATGCCCCTGAACCTCGGGTTCTCAATGGCGATAGTAGAGCTCAGCTTCTCGGTGCTGATGATGCCCGTAATAGGGTTCACGATGAATATACTCTGCATCCTTATGGCTTTTGTGATGAAGAAACTCATGAGGGAGGAGAACCACTATTTCCCATACCTTCAGGCTACGTTCGAGAACGGACTTCTGGGCATAAACCTGTTTCCGGTAATATTCCCGTCAATGAACGGAGCGCTCCTCGCTTCCATGGATCTGGGGTTCTGCATTTTCTTCTTTTTCCTGTATCTTCCGCATATGAAGGGATCCCTAAAGGGAGGGGACAGTTTCCTGAACAAGATGAAGAAGGTCCTGTCAAGCAGGATACTCCAGGGGATACTCATAGGGCTACTGATAAACGTGACAGGACTTTCAAAACTCATAATGGGCTCATTTGCAGGAGGAATAGTGACTGCTACGGTAGAACTGTTCACTGCTGTTATCGTACCGATGGCGCTTTTTCTCGTGGGATACGAGATATCCCTTGACAGGAAGACCATGGCACTCGTACTGAAGACGAGCCTGGCAAGGATCCTGACTACAGGCCTTGTATGTGCGGTCATGCTCTTTATCCTGAACGCTCTTGGTATTCTGGACAGGGACATGTCATATGCTATCATATTCGTATCCTCACTTCCCGCACCGCTGATGCTCAGCGTGTTTGCAGGTGATGACAGGGAGTCAGGATATATAAATGCTGAGGTGAGCACATATATCGCCGTCACGATAGTCACGGTGGCAGTTCTGCTTATGTTCCTGTAGGATATGGGTTAACTGCAGCGGTATTAACAGAAACAGAACAGACATAATCATAACCACCCTTCAAAAGGGTGGTTTGCACTGAGGCTATAAGCCTCCGTTACCGGCCAGCGCCTAAAGACGCTGGCTTTCACGTTTTGTTCAAGCCCTATTGCCTTTGTCTCTCGCTGC
>Ga0129307_1000623_pt1 | contig 50913 bp, 62 predicted proteins | sample P1105metagenome_FD_94437 | JGI IMG/M metagenome (GOLD analysis project Ga0129307, IMG submission 94437) | Capybara group fecal microbial communities from Wisconsin, USA - P1105 metagenome | ecosystem: Host-associated > Mammals > Digestive system > Large intestine > Fecal | place: USA: Wisconsin... | reverse complement strand
TTGGAAGAAGAATTGAAAAAAACAACAATTAAGGATTTGATGGGAAAGCTATAATCTAGTGCCCTATCTGAGTAATAGGTAAACAAGGATATTTAGATATATGATAAATGAAAAAGTTTTAGACTTCCTCAAAGCTAAGGGATATGCAGATAGACTCACCGAACACAAAGAAACAATCGACACCGTAGAACACGCAGCACAGCAGATTGGCTGTTCTGAGGCGGAGATTGCAAAGACGCTTTCATTTATTGTGGATGAAAAACCTGTTATCGTGGTAATGGCAGGTGATGGCCGAGTAAACTCGTCAAAGTTCAAGGCTCTCTTTCATACAAAACCAAGTATGATTCAGCGAGACCAGGTTGAAGCAATTACCGGTTTTGCACCCGGCGGAGTCTGCCCTTTCAATGTACCAAAAGAAATCCCCGTATGGCTCGATGTTTCAATGAAAAGATTTGAATACGTTCATCCAGCAGGCGGAAACTCATTTACTTCGGTAAAACTAACTCCCTCTGAACTGGAAGAAGTATCAGGCGCCACCGGCTGGTGTGATGTCTGTAAGGGCTGGGAAGAATAGAAGAAAAAGCCAGATTTTACAACTCCGCAATCTTTCGCAATGTATTTGCAGTACGGATTGTAATCATTTCCCCGATGCCAGGAATCGCAGTCTTTTTCCACCAGTTGGCTTTTGCGTAAAGCTTACGGTCAAATGACCAGAAAGCGGTATTTCCGCAGATCTCAACTTTTTCAAGTTCTGCAGACGGCTCCCCGATTTTATCGGCCACTGTTTCAATACTGTTTGGATCAATTGCAAAAATCAGATTGTCATAAATATCTTTGCTGTCACTTCCCCACCAGGACGGTGCTTTTGAAAGAAGACATTTCAATTCATCCTGAGGTATCACAAAAACTGGAATCTCAAGATGAAAAGTTTCTAAGATGATTGTACTAATTCTTTCTGCAAGTTTTACTACATCTGTCTCATCATCAGAAAAAATCACATTCCCGCTGTTCAGATATGTTTTTACATCTGCAAAACCTTTTTCGCCAAGGGCAGTTTTCAGTTCAGGCATGGAGATTTTATTTTTCCCACTGATATTTATTCCGCGAAGTAAAGCAATGTATCTCACTTTTGACTCCTTATCCATTCCTTAAGGAACTTCATCTCTTCTGTATGTCCCATAACTAGCGGAACTTAGTCATCTTCTGATAATTTTCTACAACTTCTTCCGGGGGCATTTTCATGTCGGAATTAATCCACCATTTGATTGTTTCGCAAAAGCTCCCGGTAAAAAACTGTATAGCAAAAGCTTCTTTGCATCGCAAAATCAGTTTTTCCAGGTAGTTATCAATATTAATGCATTCCATAATACATACCTTGCATTAATTTTCCATAAACTTTTATTAATTTCCTGATGAAGAGCCACCCGATGAACTGCCACCACCATTATGTCTTTGTCTATCGCGAATCATATGCTGCAGAGCTACAAGAATTGCAACAATAATTTTTTCGTGCTCTTTTTTGTAAATATCAACACACCACTTGTCGTGTATTGAAAACATCTTCTGCGCAATTACTGCTATAACTTCATCCGAACTGTCATAAATCTCAAAGTTCAATCCAAGTAGATTTCCTCTGAGCTGCCAGCCGAGCCCCTCAATATTTGTGATATCTTTTATGATGTGAAAAATCTCGTTTGAAAGCTGGAATTCCTTTCCGTCATCCATAACAACAAAACGTCTCTCGTGCAAACTGAAAAGCTTGCGTCTGATGTTTGCCACATGTTCACCATCTGCAGTATAAATATCAGTTGTATCGTGCAGAGTAGGAATCTTGGTATCTGCTTTATAAAGAATCTTTTCTGAAGCATCCATAATATCAATATGATGATGAAGGGTAAAAACCTTTGTGCTTGTAAAAAGCGAAATGGCCGGTGCTCCAAATCTTTCAACATTGTTTACATTTGCATTTTCTCCGGCATTGCGGTATCTGTGAATTTTTGAAAAGATTCCCATTGTGTTTTCCCCCGTTAGGCAGATTTTAGTATTCCACGCGAATACTATCCACCCCGTAAGTTTCTTTGAAGAGTTTTTCGTCGGTGGGAGAGCGGATGAGCATAAGCTCGGTAAAGTGGCCGTCGGCTTTGTTTTTGAAGCCGGCGACTTTTTCTCCGGTGCAAATTGAACTGCGGATTACGGCATACTGAGTTTCTGGATCAAACTGTATTGCAGGTTCCTGCTTCTTTTTGCGACCGAAGAGTTTCATTTTTGTATCCTAAAAGTTCGAGCCATTCCAACCCCAGTTGGACGTGCCGAAGTAGCTGACGTAGACAGCTTCGCCTGGGATGCCGAGTTCCTTTTCAAGAATCTCGCAGACCTTGGCGGTCATCTTGCTGCTGGCAGATGAATCAACAGAGCCGAGAACTTTTACTTCTACGTAAGCACCCTTGTCGAGTTTCTTACCGCCGAAATACAGATCCTGATTATCAGCGAGATTAATCATCAGGTAGCTTTCTGGTTTATTCATAAGGCTGATTGCTTTTCCAAACTCAGCCTTCAAAACATCTCTTTTTTCTGCAGGCAACGAACCGGTTACCTTTGCTTCAATCATTGGCATTTTAAATTCTCCTTTTGAAATATAGTAGCATAGAATTTAGATTTTAAGAACAACGGCTGCTTCCCACTTGCTTCCTCTGCGCTCAAAAATTGTGATGTTATCAACCGGGAAATCTTCGATGAGATTCAGCTCATTCATAACCTGAAGTGCCTCTGTTGTTACTCCTGCAGGAATATCACGATTGGCAACCGTAGCATGAGGCTGGAATGGTCGCTGGTCCTTTTTTGTACAGCCAGGACAGGCATTCAAAACTGCCTTCACAGTTTCATCGCGAAGCTTTGTCCATTTTTCATTTGCAATCACTTTTCCAAAAAGAGTCCTGTCTCCAAAGGCGCCAAAGTTTTCGATGTGAGCGGAAAATCCAAGACCCTTAGGCAAGACTTCTTTTTCTATCGCGCGAGCAAGATCTTCAGTTGAATACTCTTCCTGAAGTCTAAAAGGCGGAACAAGCGTTACGTGAATAGGAGTGCCGTGGCCACTTTTACAGCCATAAGCCTCGTTCATATAGCGACGGCAATCCTGCAAAGTCAGTGTCAAATCTTCCGGCAGTAAGGCGCCGATAAAATGTGTCTGTTGTGTAAAATTATTCTGTTTCATTTTTTAGTCCTTATACAACTGATACTTCTTGCTTATTGAATGTGCAACTTCATCTTCAAGCGGCTTGAACCAGATTCCAACTGTACAGCGGCCTTCACCATTTTCGTCTGTCCATTCTGGAGTAAGCTCTGTGAGGCAGGCATCATTAATCATTCCAAAATCCTGATTCTCAACGAGTCCAAAAGCCAATGCCATGTCGCGGGCTTGTAACAGTTTATTTAAGTTTTTAGCTTCGCAAACTGTTTTAGTTATTCTGCCGCACAGGTAGCCCTCGTAAATATCTTTATCTAAATCAAAAGAAACATGAGGCTTGCCGTCCACATCAGAAATGTTATTTTCAATAAGTCTGATCCAATAACCTTCCGCACAATGAGCAATCATCGCAGCAAGTTTTCCAGAAGATAAATGTAAGTCTTTTCGTATTATAAATAATCTTCGCATTCCCATTGTTTTAAATCTCAGTCCTTCTTCTCTTCATACTCACTCTTCAGTCCGTTCAGCAAGTCCTGCATTTTTGCGAACTTTTCTGGCTTTGTGAGTTTCTTTGTTTTGCCTTCGTCTTTTTTGATTTTGTCCCACTGTGTGTGGAGCTCGTCCATGGTCAGCTGCTTTTTCTGGAAGACGTGTGGATGGCGACGAATCATTTTTTCGCTTGCAGAATTTACGATATCTTCTACAGAGAAGAGGCCCTGCTTTTCGCAGAGAGCTGCAATCTCAACCACGTTCAAAATCACATCACCGAGCTCTTCTTTCATGTGCTCGGCGTCGCCCTCGTTGATTGCTTCGAGCGCTTCAAAGCTTTCTTCAACAAGATATTTTTTCATACTCTGTGGTGTCTGAATCGAGTCCCATGGACAGCCGTCCGGAGCAATGAGAGTTTTGATTACATCATAAAGTTTTGAAAAAGACTGATCCATTTAATTTTCCTGCAAAAGCTTTGTATTCCTTGAGTGCGGTATATTCACGACGGTACAAGCCGTAATCAGCTATGTTAATTTTTCTGAGCGATTCATATTTTCCAAAGATTTCCAGCGCTTCATCCAGAGGCTTCCAGACGCAGATGCAGCCGGCTTTTTCTTCCTGTTCAGTTAGATGGAAGACTCCGGTATCTTCAATGAACTCGCAAACAAAATAGTGATTGATATGATTCCAGACATCAAACTTCTCTGCAATTTCCAGATAATTCTGAGTCGCACGAACACGAAGCCCTGTCTCTTCAAGCATCTCACGTTCGCAGCATTGTTCGAGAGTTTCACCCTCCTCTACTCCACCGCCCGGGATGATATATTTTTTTCCAATTGTTTCATAACCCAAAAGAACGTTTCCATCACGAATAAGAATGCCTCTGCAGGCGTGACGAAGCTTTTCGATACGTCCTGTAAAATCATCATTTATTAATTCAAGTTGTTTCATGTTTCTGATTTTAATGGTCTTAAGATTGATATTCAACTGACGCAGATATGTAACAGTTTGGTTATCCAGAAATGTTTCAGCGGATTATTTTTGAACAAGCGCGAAGCTCTTTTTTGTGAGCTCGCAGAGTTTTTCGAAGTCTGTCACAGCTGTAAGCAGCACGGTGATCCAGTATTTTTTGTTCATGTGATATGCTGGGAAGATTGATTTCTTATCTGTGATTGCTTCGACATTTTCTGCTTTCAGATTCACAGCCCAAACCGGTTCATCACTTTCAAATCCAAGATTCTTAAATTTGATTTGCATGATAAGCGCGAACCATTTGTTATTGGGACATCGATAAACTGTGCTGCTGTTGTCCCCCTGCTCTACCCAGGGAGTATCTCCAGGAGCATTAAAATACGAATTCAAAAAATCAACATATTTTTCTTTGATGTCCAGGCTGATAAAACACTTCTCACGGATTTCCTCAATCACATCCTGGACTTCACTGCGTATCTGACCGACAAAAGCCCCATGTGCAGAAGCAACATTAAAGAGCACATACTTTTCATTGGTCGCAGTCTCAAAAACATCAGCTGTGAAAGTCTTTTCTGAAAGTTTGATTTCAGCATAAAACTGCCCACCAGCGATTTCTTTCTTGAGCATCAGATTGCCACCTGCCTCCGCAAATCCAAAAGCAAGCAGTTTGTCTTTTTGAGGAACTGATGTGTTTAAGATATAGCTGTAGTCCATTCTTTATTCTTCATGCACCCAATACTCGTGACAGTCCGCAGTCCGGTCAATCAGGAAGTTATCATACAATTCACGACGCAAAAGAGAATGATCTCCAAAGGAATGCCAGCGTTTTAGAATCATATTTACTTCAAGTTCAGAATATCTCTTTCCCTTTTCAAACTTAGTAATAAGATATTCCAGCACTGCCCTCTTCTCTTCCTTTTTCTTAGGCCAGCGGATAATTATCCCGTCTGCGTTTTTGATTGATTTTAAAATCTCTTCACTTTCTGTAATAGTCATATTTGAATTGTAATGGTCTTGAAGTGACTTTTCAACATATGTAACAGTTTGGTTATCCTTTCCTTAAATGAACTGTTACATTTCGATTTTCTTAAACAAACTGTTACACCTTTTCAGCATGTAACAGTTCTGTTATCTAGAAAACTTTATTTTTTCTTTATATCCATATAATTTCTTTATTTCTATAATTTTTCCATATATTTATATATCTTCTATATATAATCTTTATAGATTCTTTATGTTTTCTTTATCATTTCTGTATATTTTCTATATTTCAAGAAAAAAACTATATATCTTTAATTCTTTATTTCTAGAATTAAAGATATGTAACAGTTCAGTTATCCAAAAGGCATATGTAACAGTCTTGTTATCCATACAGACAAAATTGATATTTATCAAATCCTTAAATACACTGTTACATGCATTCTTATATAAACTGTTACACAACTTAATCAGGTAACAGTTCTCCTAAACTTCTCACTAGATTTGGCATTGAGCTTTCTGCATTTGATCCACCAGGGGAAGGTAACAGAACTCCTAAACTTTGTTACCAATGCCCAAAATCTTTCTTAAAAAATAAATAGGGGAGTGCATTTTTTTTAAGCATTTAAAAAAAGGCCTAAAACGGCCTCAAAACGGTTCGGTCGACATATTACTCGATTTTCGAATTTCGACGCGTCTACGCGAATCCTAGAGCGTATTGTATTTACTAATACTTTTACTAATATTACTAATATATTTACTAATATATATTAGTAATATTCTAACTCTATGTATTAGTATTTTACTTATATCTTTACTAACAATTCTAATGTTTTTTATAATATTTATAATATTTATTAGTTGCATTATTAGTAATTTCATAATATAATTTATTAGAACGTAAAAGTTTTATTTTAGAGGGGAAATATGAAACGTATTACTATTGCCATCCAGAAAGGTGGTGTCGGAAAAACTACTGTCAGCGTATCTTTAGCTGCAGAATTAGCAAAATCAAAAAAAGTATTATTAATTGACGCAGACCCGCAGGGTAACTCAACAAGTTCTCTTTTGGAGAGCTTTGATTATGAACTCGCAGATGTTCTTAACGGAGTTGTAACTTATGATAAAGCAATCAAAGAAACTCCTATAAAGAATCTCTTTATTATCCCGACAGTTGCAATCGATGAAAAGAGTAACAATTCTCTTAAAGTATACCGTCAGAATCAGGCAGCTAGAGAACCATTCATTTTCGTTGAATTAACTGAAGAACTGGCAAAACTTGATTTTGACTATTGTATCTTCGATACATCTCCAAATTTTGACCTTTTTGAAGAAAATATCATGAAAGCCACCGATGAAGCTGTTCCTGTAGTAAAAGCAGACGGTTTTTCACAGGATGGACTGGAAATTTTCCGAAATAACCTCAAAGATTTCAAAAAAAGACAGCATTCTCAGAATCCAGAACTCAAAACTATCGTTTTGAACGAGGTTAACCACTCTTACAAGCTTGCAAACGGTATTATTGAGGCTCTTAAGTCTACAGAATTGAATATTGTTGAAATTCCACAGGATCAGAACTTTAAAATGTCTCAAATTCTGAGAAAAACCATCCAGCAGCAGGGTGCAAAGCCAGAAACACTAAAAGCATTTACACAATTAGCTAAATTAGTGAAATAAGGGAGGATTTTACTATGCCATTAGCACATAAAACAACACCAGTAGCAACTTCTACTTTACCAGACGTTCTGAAGAATCAAATTTCTAATAATTTCAAGAAAGAAGAGACATTTAGTGAAACTGTTACCTCTGAACCGGAAACTCCTGTTGTAAAAACAGAAACCGCTTCTAAAAGGAACTATGCAGATTCCGTAAATCTTCGTCTTACTTCTGGAAAAAGAAACGAATTCAAGAAATTCTTTACAGACTGTGAAATGTCAATGAATCAGGGCTTTGAAATGGCCGTTGATTACATTTTACGCGAAACAAAGGCCGGAAGAATTCATGTATCAAAAAGCGGAATTACAAAAGTAGGGGAGATGTAATAGTTTAAGAGAACTGTTACCTTAAAATCATGGGAAGAAAAAAAATAGCAAGTATTTCAGAAGAAAACAGCCTTGTTCCTTTAGACAACACTGTTTCTGAATTATTTGAAATAGATAGTACAAGAGACAAAAAACGGCAAATTGCATATTTACCAAGTTTTTTTACAACAGCTTCTTTGCCATTCAAAAATATGCATAAAACTGTTTTTGTCCGAAAAGGAAGCCAGGGACTTACATTAACTCTCACATCACCTAAAAATGTTCCTTTTGGGAAATATGGTCGTCTTCTTTTATCAATTTTTACAACTCACGCAGTAATTGCAAAAAATTCTGAAGGTCCTGTTCTTCTGGAATATGCCTCGTTAGCTGATTTATTAAAAGAACTTCAGCTTCCAAAACAGCGCGGTAAAGATATTCGTGAACAGATTGAATGTTTCTCAAATGCAGCATTTACTTTTGATCAGAAAATCGAAGAGCAGGTTCAGGGACATTTGTTTAAGGATCTTTATGAACCTGGTGAAAAACTTCCGAAAGGGGATGTTACTGTTAGAACCGTCACAACAGGAAATATTCGTTTTACTACAGGTGTTCAATATAAAGAAATCAATCCTGATTCAAAAGAATCTGTAGTAGGGCGTTTTAAAATTCTTCTTTCTGATGAGTTTACAGCATTTTGTCAAAAGCATGCTGTTCCAATTGATTATGAAATCTATAAGGAAATCGGAAGTCCAATTGGAAAAGATCTTTATGCCTGGCTGGTTTATCGTAATAATGCAAAGTTTGAATCTGTTTTTATCCCTCGACAAAAACTTGTTGAACAGTTTATTCCGGTTGAAGATGGTAAGGATCCAAATCTTGTAAACGTTAATTATGCAAGAATTGTTGAACTTCTGAATGAAATAAAAGAAAAATATTACAAAGAAGTAAAATTTGAAGTTGATAAAAATGGAACAGGAATTACTTTATTTAAGAGTCCAACTCCAGTTTTAAAAAACGATCCTCGTTATGCTCTCATTACTTCAGATTTGTAATATAGGAAAAGGTAACAGTTCTACTAAGGAAAATAGGGTAACAAAACTCTTAAAGAATAAGCAGTTATCCACTTTTCCACAGCTTCTATTACTAGTTTAATAAATTTAATAGTTATTATTAGATATAATAGAAGATTTAATAAGAGTGTTACCTTTTTTAAGAATACTGTTACCAGTATAAAATGAATCGCGATTTTCTTCTATATATTCATATAAATTCAGAATTCAGCTTTTTTAAGAGAACTGTTACAGAAAAACCGGGTTATCCACAGGAAATTGTGGACAATTTTAAGAGTTGTGTTACCTTTTGTTTAGGAAAAGTGTTACCGATCTAAGAAATTGCGGCTTGTGGGGCGGGATTGTTATTTAAGAGAACTGTTACCACTTATAATAAGGGGAGCACAAAAAAGGAGATTTAAAAATGAAAGAGTATAAGTTTTACGGCTGGCAGACAGCTGATTGCAAACCTGCAGATTCTACTTTTGAGAAGATTGAAAATCCTCGACACCTCTATGATATCCTCAGTGAAATCTGGTGTGTCGAAACTTGTGCTCCACGTCTCCGCGAAAAATGGAGCCGCGAAAATCAAACTGTGGGCCAGTGCTCAATTACAGCATTCCTGGTGCAGGATATTTTCGGCGGCAAAGTTTACGGCATCCTCCGCGACGGCGGAAATTATCACTGCTACAATGTTGTTCCGCTACCTGATGGAGGAGAGTGCCTCTTCGATCTTACAAGCGAACAGTTCGGTGACGAAAAACTCAACTACGAAAATAACCCGGAACAATTTCGCGAAGTTCATTTCGCCAAAGAAGAAAAACATCTGCGCTACAATTATTTGAAAGCCGAGCTTTTGAAGAAAGTGGAAGAGCTTTAATAAACAGACTGTTACATCAGTTACAAATCAAATAGATTTTTTATCTCACACTTCAGCGGTACCTGCTTATACTTATCCAGCTTTGCCAGGTACTGCTTTCTTGTGATTTCGCGGGCACCGTAGCGGGCCATGTTTTCGGTGTAGGTCTGGCAGTCGATTAGTTTGCCACCGGCTTTCTGGAAGGCTCGGGCGAAGAGGACGAAGGCGCTCTTGGAGCTGTTGGGTTCTATCGTGAACATGGACTCGCCGCAGAAGACGCTGCCAAGTAAGATGCCGTAAAAGCCGCCGACCAGCTTTCCGTCCTTCCAGGCTTCGATGCTGTGGGCGTAGCCTGCCTTGTGAAATTTCTTGTAGGCCTTAATCATCTTGGGACCAATCCAGGTGCCAATCTGGTCGGGTCGTTTCTGCTTTGCGCAGTTTTTAATCACATCACCAAAAGCCTTATCAATCGTGTAAGTATATGGATTATGCTTGAGGAATTTTTCAATCGATTTTGAAACGTGCAGCTGGCGGATCGGAATCACAAAGCGCTTCTTAGGAGACTGCCACAAAACCGGCTCGCTCTGGTCTTCGTTGAACCAGGGAAAGACTCCCTGATTATAAGCCGAATAAAGCAGACGCAGAGGAATGTTATCCGTCACGAGGGAAATCTCATCATAACCATAAATCAGGCCGGGGGCGGGGAACTCGAAGATATCGCTGGTGTCAATTTTGCAAGAGCGAGCCCCCCGTGATTTTTCATCCTCAACCCGCAGATAATTTTCCAGAACCTGCGGACATTGCTCCAGGCCCGGGCTGTTAGTCCAGATTCTGTTGAGCAGAAGCTGGTAAGGCTTGTAGTTGGCCTTGTAATTCATCTTGCGGCAGTGGGGCAGGTAAAGGCCCAGATAGTAATAAGGAAAATGATTCTGCAGACAAAAGTTGATTTCCACAAGAACGCTGTAAACGCCAATGCTGCGTTTAAGAACTTCCTCGCTGATATCATAATAAAAATAGTTGGAAGAAAGTCCGGTGATAAATCCCTGCGCATCAAAAACATAATCAAGGATACTCACACCAATCAGCTGGCCCTTAAGCTTATAATCAAGATTGATAACCCCGCTGTAGCCGCCGTTCATATTTTTAAGATCCTCGGCAGCCTCCTGCAGAGAAAGCCGGTTGAAGCCCGCAGTCCCCTCATTATGATGATTGTAATAATTGCGGTACATGAGGGCTTTTTCATCCGTGCAAAAATCAGCCGGGTTCGCAGTAATGATAACTTCCACATCCTCATTTTTATGAAGGATTCGTCGCTGACTTTTTGAAGGCGCAAATGTCTTTACAGGGATTCGGATAGGAATACACTCACGGCAATTCTGGCAGCGGGTGTTGTAGGCCATGGAAGAGTAGCGGCGAAAACCTTGATGAAGCAGCCTTTCATAAACAATGCAGTCCAGTTTTTCAACAGCGGGATTCGCAGCGGCACTCGAGTCAGACCTCGCGGCATTCTCCGCATCCGCCGCCCCCGCGTCCAGCCAGTCAAAATAAGTCAGAATATTTTCAGCCTGCCGCTCAGGAAAATAACCACACTCGGTCGTGTTCTTTCCGAACATCATATTTTTGAAAACTTTCTCAATGTTGATTTCTGCTTCAGCCATAGTAGTCAGGGAAAAATAATCAGAAGGTATAAGTGCCAAACGGCATAAGAGCAACCTGAGCCAATTTGAAATGCTGCTTCCCAAAAGGAATGCCTACAATTGTGATGCAGAAGATAAGTCCAATAATCAGATGAGCAACTGCAAGCTCTACTCCGGAAATACAAATCCAGAGAATGTTTAAGAGAAGAGACATTGCGCTGCCGTTATTCACAACCTTTCTTCCAAAAGGAAACATAGCAACGCCGGTAATCTTAAAGCACTGGATTCCAAGCGGAATGCCGATGATTGTGATGCACCAGAGAATCCCGGCAATAATCCAGCCGAGTCCAAGAAGAAAACCGCCCAACAAAAACCAGATAAGATTTCCAATAAAACTCATTTTTTTTACTCCTGATTATAATTTAACGAGATTTTTGTGGATATGCAAATTTTCAAAAAAGTTCTTTCATCGATCGAAAAGTCCACTTCTTGAATTTTGATTTTTATGATTCTATAATGATTGGGTTAGTACAGGCTAACGACAAAAGTCAAAAGAATTCGAGGGAAAAATATGTTGAAGAATTATATGAAAGAAGGACAGAAGCTTCCGCTGTTTGGAGTAGGGCCTTACATTGTTTATGGTATTGCGATGGTCAATCTTATAGGAATCATATTGTTTGGATACGTTTTTAAGATTGGAATTCTGCAAAGTCCGTGGACACTTATCTTCCGTATTGCCGGAGCTTTGCTGATAATTCTTGGACTTGTTATCTGGTATATTGGAGCCCTCCGCTCGGATATGGATGCATCAATTACAGAGAATAAACTTCAGACAAAAGGAATATATGCCTGGGTAAGAAACCCAATGTACAGCGGATGGTGGATTGCCCTGACAGGAATTACCCTCATGTGGCACAACGCATGCATGCTGAGCCTTCCACTCATCGACTGGGCCATCATGACCATAGCTCTCATCAACACCGAAGAAAAATGGCTGCTCAACCTTTACGGCGACGAATACGCCGAGTACAAAAAACACGTGAATCGTTGCATACCGTGGAAGAGAAAGTAAAGCTTGATATAGGGTAGGGCGTTCCCGGAGCTGGCTTTGCCAACTCCGGTCGGCTGTTCCGCACTTCACTACGTTCATCCTCCTCACTCGCCCTTGGCTCGTTGCGGTGGACGCTTCGCGGTGCTCCATAGCCTAACGCTAGAAAAGCATTAAAAATGTGTAAAAATCAATAAAAATTAGCAATAAAAATGTGTAAATTTTACTCTAAATTCCTTTATTTTTGTGTAAAAAATTGTATAATATTCATGTATGTATAGAAAGGCATTGAATAAACTTGCAGAATGGAAGTCGTCTTCTCGCAGAAAACCGCTTATTTTAAAGGGTGCGCGTCAGGTTGGAAAAACCTGGCTCATGAAAGAATTTGGTAAACAGAATTACGAAAAGACTTTTTATTTTTCTTTTGAAAATGACAGTGAGCTGCAAAAGATTTTTGCAACAAATAAAGATCCCTGCAGAATAGTTTCGCTTTTAGGAACAATTAAAAACGATAAAATCGAAAAAGAAAAACACCTTATTATTTTTGATGAAATTCAGGAATGCCCAAATGCCCTTAATTCATTAAAATACTTTTGCGAAGATGCCAATGAGTACCATGTAATAGCCGCCGGTAGCCTTCTTGGAACATTGCTGGCAGAGCCGATGAGCTATCCGGTTGGAAAAGTAAATCTTCTTGATGTTTATCCAATGGATTTTGAAGAATTCCTGGGCGCTGTAAATCCACCGCTTTTGAAATATCTTGAAGAAACTCCACCGCAAGAAATCATTTCTATTCAGCATACAAAACTTATAGAACAATTTCATAACTATCTTATAGTGGGAGGCCTTCCTGAATGTGTAGCAAGCTGGGCAGAAGATCAGAATTCAGGAACTGTTTTGCAGATACAAAAAGAACTCCTTTCTTTGTATGAAAATGATATAGCAAAACATAATAAAAAAATTGATGCGGGTCGCATTCTCCTTGTGTTCAAAAGTCTTGTAACCCAGCTTTCAAAAGAGAATGAAAAATTTATTTACGGTTGTGTAAAACAGGGTGCGCGTGCACGCGAATTTGAAGTGGCCATAGAATGGCTTGTAAGTGCAGGTCTTGTTCTTAGAATTTATGATGTAAGAAAGCCTGAACATCCGCTAAAAGTATTCGAAGATTTTTCAAGCTTTAAGCTTTTCTTTTTTGATGTTGGCTTAGCAAAATGTGCAGCCCAGGTTGAGAATAAACAGATTGTACTGGATTCTGACTTTCAGTTCAAAGGTGCTCTTACAGAAAATTATTGTTTGCAACAGTTTCATGCAAATCTTGAAAACGACATACATTATTATTCTCCTGCACAGAATTACGAAGTAGATTTTCTTTTGCAGAATGAAATGCAGATAATTCCTGTTGAATGTAAGGCAGGCGGAAATGTGACATCTGCAAGTTTTACGCGCTACCGAAGAGAACAAAAGCCTGATCTTGCAATAAGATTCTCGCAACTGGAATACAAAGAACAGGAAGATATGATAAACCTTCCACTGTATCTGGCGGACAGGATAAATAAAATTAAATGAAACACATAACAGTCAGCGGAGCAATTATTCTCCGCACAAATCTAGAAACAAACAAGAAAGAAATATTCGCAACTCAGCGTGGTTACGGCGACTACAAGGATGGCTGGGAATTCCCTGGCGGAAAGCTTGAACCAGGCGAAACTCCACCGCAGTGCATTGAACGCGAAATCCGCGAGGAGCTTGCAACCGAAGTAAAAGCCGAAAAGATTCTTGGCATTGTTGATTATGATTACCCAACCTTCCATCTGACCATGCATTGCATTTTGTGCACAATCGTTTCCGGCGAACTGAAACTCCTGGAGCACGAAGCGGCCCGCTGGCTTTCAAAGGAAACTCTGCGTTCTGTAGACTGGCTGCCGGCGGATTTGTTGATTTTGGATAGAATTGAGGAGATTTTGTAGTAGGGCGTTCCCGGAGCAGGCTTCGCCATCTCCGGTCGGCTGTTCCGCACTTCACTACGTTCATCCTCCTCACTCGCCTATGGCTCGTTGCGGTGGACGCCTAACGTAAGAATGTATACATATCAAAGAACATGAGGTCATTTTTTACATTCTATCTTTTAGTTCATTTAAATGAATTATGTTTTTTGATATTCCAGAAAGTATTTCTTCTTTTGCTGCATAGGTGGAGTCTTTAATTGTAATCTGTACATCTGATAAATTAGTTAGGGATTTATCGATTTCGGTAAGAATATTATTTTTTTCTTCTTCCGTAAGAGTTAGTCCTTTGCTTAAATATATTCTTTTCCAAGATTTCTCAAGACTGTTCAGTCTGTTTAAAGTATGCGATTCATCGAGAACTTGTTCCTGAACATTTTTTTGAAGCATTAACCCATCCAAGTGAATGCAAAACATACTTATATCAATAAAATATGCCCAAAGCTTGTTATTACTTTTTCTGATTGTCATGTCTTTATCAGATACACTTGTAAGAAGAGATACTGCATCTACAATTTTATCAAAGTGCTTAAGCATTCCTTTTGCATCCACCGAAAGCTCCTTTTTTATTTTTGATGTTATGTTTTGAATATTAAAAATAGCTTGATCAAGAGCTGTTTCAGGTACATCCGATGCGGCATTAAGAGCAGTTTCATTCAAGTCATATTTTACAGAGTATAAATAGCTTAGATGAGTTAAGGCTGACTGCAGAGCTAGAAAATTTGCTTCTTTTTTTCTTTTCACTCTTCTAGTTTCCTGTAGTCCGCTTAGCAACACCTCAAAGCTGTAAGGGACTAGATTTCCCTGTTGTTCTATATTATCTTGACCATCGCGCTCACTTCCTGAATGTATATGATGAAGAAACTTCAGACAAAATGAACCGCAACATGATTTATACCGCTATCACAAGAGGAAGAGAACTCTTACTCATATTTATGCTCAAGGATAGTACCTCTGGTCCAATAGATGATTTGCGGAAGATTTTGAATTAAAGATGTAAATCTCCTTTCGATAATTTATCATCTAGGAGTTTTACTTTAATCTTATCCTTATAAGTCGGAATAACTTTCTCAATTACTCCCAACTTTCGGAGAATCTCTACAATTTCGTCATTAAGAACAGAGAAGTTCTTTTCAAAGTTTTCGCGGGTGCCATAATCTTTTATATAGCGGCAGGGTTTTCTTACTACCATGAAGGATCGTTTTTCCGTAGGGCCTATATAAAGGCCTTCAATTGACTCGTTTAGTTTGCGACCATTATATACCCAAAAGGATTCTAAAACTCTGTACATACTGCTATCCTCCCATTTTAGGATTCACTTGATTCTACAGACCGAACAACATTTCCATTGTTATCCACTTCTTCTACATGCCAAAAACTTATCTTTTCGGGATATCTACAGCCGAGATTTCTTAAGATATCAAAGAACTCTGGTGCAGGCTCGGGTTTTTCTTCACCTTCAAAAAATTCCTTATAGTAAAGCCAACATAAGCCGTTTTGTTTTCTACGAACTCCAATTCTTTTTACTGGTGCATGATTCCTATTAAAGTCTTCGTACATACTGTCAGTTATATGAGTATATTTTTTACTTTTATCTGGTCCTGTATATGTAAATGGGCCACTGTAATATCTAACAAGTTTTTTCATTCTGAATCTCCAATACTAAAGAACCAGTTATTCCAGATAGTCTGCGGAGAGTAGACTTCTCCAATTCTTTTTTTCATACCTTTAAGGTCCATGTTATCTAGGTATTTGTGACGATAAGGGTTTCCAACTCCCATTAAACTATCTACATCATTCGCATTGTAGTTTTGTACATATCGCTTAAATACGTCATAGTTGAATACTACGGTAAGTGGGTCAAGGTTGTATTTATTATTTATTTCAGAGGTTCCATAACCTCCATTCGCGAGGTCCCCGTCTGCCCGGTATAGATAATATATAAATAATTCTCCAGCGCGTATTTCTTCGACGTTTGCATACTTTCGGTCTTCGTAGACAGTTTTTCCATTCTTACTATTTGGAAAAAGGTCATAAGTACGGTCTTCTGCAATATAGTAGGTGTAACGAATTGCGATATCCTGCCAGAGTTCATAGGCCTGTTGTACATTTGCTGCTTCGATGACAAAGAATTGCCTTGTTCCTGGACTGTATAAGACAACCTCACAGGTGTTTTCATAAAACCTTAGTTCAGAGATATCATTCAACCTGTGTGGGCGATATCTTAAAGTTGGGTTATCTTTTGGGAGTGCATTATATTCGGGAGCTGTTTTATCTGGAGTCCAGGTTGCAATAAAGGTTGGTTTTGCATATCTGTCAAAGGCAAAAAGTTTAGGTGTACCAATTAGTAATAAAATTACTAGGATACTTATAAATAAGCGGTTTTTTTTTGTATTCATTTATACCTCCGTTATGCAGCGAACTGTTTACAAGCACGATATACAGAAGAGAGTTCATATTGCAATTCTGGAGCGCCTTTTGAGTCACAGTAGGTTGAGGAACTTGTCGAAAGTACATAGTCAAAAAATAATGGTGTGTTAAATTTCTTTGCCCTCTTTTTGAGTCCTTCTTTTACCTGGTCTTCAGAACAGAAGTTTGCCTTGATATTGTTTATTGTATAGAAAATGAATTTTTCGATATCCGGGAATAATAATTCTTCGGAATTTAGAAAGGTACTAATTTCTGAAAAGAAATCATGTACCTTTGGTGTAATATAGTCTTCATAAATCCACTGGGTAAAAGCAATATCCCTAAAATATGGAGTTTTATTAAAGAAGTTTATTTCATCGCAAGTTCCAAACTTTAATGCACCATTTTTTTCAAACACAATAATGCAAAGACTGCCGCAGTATTCTGTTACCTTTTTGTACATGTCAAAGAAATATTTATTAAACTTTACGTCTTTATTAAGACTTACCATAATAATATTCAGGTGGTTGTAGGCCGGTATTGCAAATGGAAGTTCCATATCAGACATAATGGCAAGGGAGGTAATTTTTTTTACCGAGTATGTTTCTACTTCTTCATTTGAGAAAACATAGTTTAGGTTTATATCCTCGAACCTTCTTTCATAAGAAGGAAGTTCCAACTGGTCTAACAGACTAAAATTTGTGTTTTTCATATTCGATACCTCCATGAAATATCAAAATTTATATGTGATTAAAAACTCTTTTTGGCAAAACTTTTTTTAATTTACGAGGTGAGTTATTTAAAGGTGTTTCCTCTATGCAACAAGATTTGTGAAATTGTAATTATCGTATTCTCCAGAATAACCTTTGCCATAAATAACTTTCAGGGGCTGTTTGTGATAACCAAATTCTGGAATTTGTTTCAGGTGTGTTGTGTGATATCTGCCACAGTATTCACATTTGTAAGCACGTTTTGGGATATTATTTCCGCGATAAATGTGACTTGCTGTGTGGTGTCTTTTGCGACCATTGATAATTCTTCCGGCCTCTTCACGAGAGTAAGAGACCTTACCAGTAGCATTGCAGATGTGTGTGGATTTGTTAGATAACATGAATAGTCTCCTTTTAGTCGAATTTTTGTAACGGTTTTGATCCGTTACACCGCATGACAAGTAGAGTTAAATCTGCGGTTTATGTATATATTATATAGCATAAATGTAGTGCAAAATCCCAAAAACAGCCTAAAATAGGCGTGAAAATTTCTTCAAAAAGCTATACAAAATGACGGATAAGTGACCTACTTATTTCTTTGAAATAAAAACTTTATGCGTCTGTCCAGGTAAATCCTTCGACTCCATGACTATGAATATATTTTTGATATAACTGTTTTTCAAATTTCTCAAGGTTTTTGAAGACTCTTCTTAAATAGAGTTTTGAAGGTATTTTGTTTATTGCCCTAAAAAATTCTTTATAACTTTTTGGGTCTAAACCATTGATATCGTTAAACTTAACATACAAACCAAGCAAGCTGTCCTGCCAAGGGATATATTGTTCATAATTTAAATTATCATAAAGAAAGTCTTCTAAATTTTCTTTCAAAAAATAGAGGAATGGAATATAAGGGTATTCAGTAATTGCCTCAAGATATTCTATAGAAAAATAAGTTTTCTTTGTGTGGAAGTGTATATCACAAAATGGAAGATACAGAGTATTTCCCGGTTCTTCGCCCTTAATTACAAGAGGGAGAAAGTCTTTTATTCCTTGAAGACGACGAATTTCTTTGAAACAGAATTTCAAAACTTGGTCTGGAATAATTTCAAAATTTGGTATTACTGGGAATGTATATTCATTCTCCAAAATTTTTGACTCTCCTTTAGAAATATCAAATACCATAGTTGTTAAAAAAGGAAGTTCTGTTACGTCAAGTTGGGTTACGTGTGGGGTATCTATCCAATAGGAACGTGTAAAATAATATGATAAATAAACTACCTTTTCTTTTTCGTATGTTGTTACTGAAAAAAGGGGACAATTAAAAGGTGTCGTTACTCTATCTCCCTTTGTAGGTACAACATATGTTTTTCCACAAAAGTCAAAAAAGTAATGGTATTTCTGTGTCTTGAGTCTTCCGGTTGGTTTGTCTTTGTTTAATTCCCAATAGAAGACGGTTATGTTAATATTATTTTCTGTATTCATATTTGCCTCCGAATAATTTCAATAAGGGTATGTGTTTATAAAAACTTTTTGGCAAAACTTTATTAAATAATTTTGAAAAAAACTTATGCGGCTCTGCCATACATTGCAGTCTGAATTTTTACTTTAAGTGCATTACGACGGTTATTGAGGGTTCCTCTTCCAACTGAATAGCCCATTTTTGCAAGACGACGAATTCCCTCTCTTTCGGAAAGCAGGGCATAAGTATCCTTATCTACCCAAGAAGAAAATATGGCATTTTCGAATTCTGTAAAGGAATTGAGTATATTACGGTATTTTCGGTTTTCGTCTTCTGTTTCGAGGGAATATCTTTTGTCCTCTATGGTATCTTCCAAGGTTGTTTGACTATCTTCACCTAAAGTGTCGTTAAGAGAAAGAGTGTTGTAAATGTTTTCTCTTTTAGCTAAAAGGGTGTTTTTAATAACCTTTACAGAGAGTCCACAGAGATATGAAAGTTCGTTTAACGAAGCTTCAGTTTCGTACCATTCTGTATTATGAATACTCTTATATTCTTTCTGTGCATTATAAATTTTGTTATAGTTTCTAATTTGGGTTTCTGTCATTCCTTTGTTTGTTTCCATAAGGAGTGCATGGTCTATAGCATGTCGGGCATAAGTCAAAAGGTTTGCATTACTTGAATGGGTAGGGGAGAACTTATCTGCATATTGAATAAGAACCTCAAAACAGATATCCATAAGGTGGTCTATATCTTTACTCTCCAGGTTAATTTTTTTGCCATAAATATTTTTGAGTTTTTTGCAACAGATACTAAAAACTTTATTTTCAAAACTGTATACCAGTTTTGTCTTTGCATTGTTTCTTTCTTCTTCTGTTTTGCCATTGTGCATAACAAAGCACAATTCTTTTTCCTCTTCTCTAGTAATTGGTTCACAAGCAAATTTTCTCATACAATACTCCTTGACTGTCTCCTCAGCCGTGTAAAGGAATGTCTGAAATATAATTCAGACGAGGGAATAACAACTGTTAAAAAGGCAATTGTTATACAACGAAAATAAATTGGATCAAAGGATTTGGGGTTAGTACAAACTGATAGATATCAGAAGACTCTACCCTGAGAAAAGATTTGTGTGTGTTGGAATAAAAACATGATATAGCTCCTTTAGTCGTATTTTTGTAAACAGTTTTTTAGACTGTTTACACCACCAGACAAGTAGAGTGTTAAATCGGTGGTTTGTAATGAATTACAATATATACTTATATTATAACACATGAGTTTCTCAAATCTTGAGAAACTACCAAATATTTTGATTTTTTTTTCAAAAATATTTGGCTTAAACATAGAATATAAAACAAAACTTGTTTCATTTTCTATATTTATTATATAGCACAAATGGGTTGCAAAATCCCAAAAAGTGGCAAAAAATGACAGAAAAAAAATCTTAAACCACTACACACATGTACGAAATTTTTGAATTTCATAAAAATCCGTATCTGATTAACAACCAGATACGGATTTAGGGAAGGTGTAATAAAAAAGACTTTTTTAATTGTGGTCGTTAGTTATTTCATTATATATATGTGAGAATTTTATTGTATTGGCAAATTTATTTCAAAAAAAAATTAATATTTTAAGGATTTAATTAACCACTTATCAAATCTTATTTTGCTTCTGATATCTATAAATTGAGAATTATTTAATTCAATTTGTATATCAATTCTACAAGGTTTATCTTTACGAACTGTCATTTGGTTTAGACTAATGGCTCCTTTTGGTATATCAAAAACATGCAGGGTTCTTGTATTACAATCATTTAGGATAATCCACCATTCGTCATCAAGATAATTAGTATTTGGATTTGCCCAATATACTAAAGAATTTGAATTTGTTGATGAAAAGGTAATTTTTCCAGCAATATTTATTCCTGCATTTTTAATAAGGGCTATCGCTTCATTTTTAGAAATCTTTTTAGCTTCTTTTATTTCTTCAGTCATTTTTTTCTTGGAAAATTCATAAAAGTATGGAAATGCAGCTTTTAGATGGCCTTTTGTTAAATATGAAGCTCGCCCTTTTTTCTGTAGGTATTCTAAAAACTTTGAATACAATTCACTGGATTTCGACTTAAGATCATTTTCGTTTTTCTTTATTGAAGCCAGGTCAGTCTTTTTAAAAGAGTACAAATCAATATTCAAATATTCACATAAATATCGAAATGCCTTTTCGTATGAAATTCCTTTTCCGGTTTCACCTTGTATTGGGTCAGTACAATATTCAGCAAAACCAGTTAAAAAATCTCCATTTGATGATTTTTTTTCTACTATGTTATTCTTAGTTTCCATTTTTTTTCTTCATAATTTTTTTTAGTTATATTATTATGTGCCAATTATTATGAAATGGCAAATTTATTAGAATTTCTGATTGCAAAACTCATAGAAATAAGGCAGAGCTGCCTGTACATAACCACTTTTCAAATATGAAAGTCGACCCTTATTTTGAAAATCAATATATACGGCGTTATAGAAGTCAGAGTACTTAGTTTTAATATCGTTTTCTTTACTCTTTATAAGAGCTAAGTCTTCTTTTGTAAATGAGTTCAAATCAATATTAAGGAATTCACATAAGTATTGAATTGCCTTTTCGTATGACTTTCCTTTTCTTGTTCTTCTCATTTCTGGAGTCACACAGAAATCTGCAAAGCCGTCCAAAAAGTTACCAGAAGATGAATTGAGTTTTGGCTTGATATCTTGTGTTGAAGACAATTTTTCGAGTTTTAAAGGTTTAAACTGTTCGTATGGGATTCTAATAGAAGTTGTCGTTTTAGAAATCTTCATTCCTTGTTCTCCTTATAAATTCATTTACTTATTCTATGTGATAAATATGGGTTTTGTCAAAAAAAGTTAAAATACTGTAAGAGCACACTTTGCTATTCCAATCCCCAGCCCAATAACAAAGAAGATGATATGAGCCCCATGGGACATGACGTCTTCTTCTCTTAAAAGCATGAATTCTGAAAGAAATAATGCAGCCGCGAATCCAAATATCAGCCAGTTTCCAAGGATGGCAGTTAATCCAATCAACATAAAAACAACGCCACTTAAGCCGCAAAGTCTCTGGCCTGATAACAAGCCGTAGATTCCTGTTAGAAGTAGGTTTGCAAACACTATAATTGTTATAAAGGGCTTTCCTGCAAACTTATCTGCATAAATCCAAACAGGGATAAGGCTTTTTATTTAAGACTTCAAAACAGGCCAAATCTTTTCATTTTTGCATTTTTCACTGAATTTTTGCGTAACAAAATCTTTCCCCAGTTCCAGTTTAATATCTTCCTTTCGTATACCATCTGCCAGGTATTTATCCCAATAGTCAAAAAATTTGGCTGAAAAATGGATAGGGCTTATTCTTTCAGTAGTATTTGATTCTTTTATAGTTACAAAAAGAAAATATTGTGGTTTATATCCCTTGCCGTCTTGAAAGAGAATTATTTTATCATCTTCATACAAAAGATATTGTCCATTCTTTAGAAGTTTGTCACGGTTCTTGTAAAAATCTACTCTCATATATTTCTCCTTAAAAGTTTAGCGTTGGTGACGCGGTAGACGCGACGCATTACGCACAAAAACCAACCTTTGGAGTGTAATTACTATTCTTCTTTTCCTTCTGCAAATTAATCAATTCGGAAATTATCACAGAAGAATTAATTGTATCCTGGTTCATAAATCGTATGCGCGAAGAGAGTGAACCGAAGTCTCCGGGTGTTACAGAACCACTTTCTTCAAGGTTCTTAATTTCTTCACAAGAAAACTGATATTCAGGAAAATATTTGTACAACATTGTTTCAATTCCATCCTGTTCCAGAGGTTTAAACTCTACACAGAAATGAAAGCGACGCTGCATGGCAGAATCCATTATATTTTTAAGATTTGTTGTACAGATTAAGATGCCCTTAAACTCCTCCATTTGTGTCAAAAACTCATTAACAATGGTTCTTTCCCAGCTGCGCTGAGCATTTGCTCTGTCGGCAAAGAAGGAATCAGCTTCATCAAAAAGAAGAATGGAATTAGTTGACTCTGCCTCCTCAAAGGCTAATCTAATATTACGTTCATTTTCTCCAACAAACATTCCAAAAATGTCTGACGCACGTTTTAAAAGAATATCTTTTCCAAGTTTTTGTGAAAGATAACGAGCAAGCTCTGTTTTGCCGGTTCCACTTAAACCGTAAAAAAGCATGCGGATTCCGTTATTTGCATTTTCATGGCGTTCTGCATAAACCATAGCGTTCTGAGTCATTTCAACAATTTGCTCTGCGGGAATAGAAGTATTCAAAACCGACAAGTCATATTCTTCGCCTACAATTTGACGCATGGTCTTTTTGCCATAAATCAACTGAGAATTTTCATGGAGGATATTTTCTACAGTTGAGAGAAGGGTAGCCTTATCGAGTTCCCGCATATCATTTGCAATGGCGATACTGTTATCGACCGAAGAACCGGTTATCTTATACTTTCCGAGCAAGTCAAGAATTGCAGTTTCAACATCTTCGTCAAAATGCAGGGTATGAAGTTTTGATGCAGCAATTGCACGTAACTGCTTTTCTGTCATTGCTTCAAAACGGCAGGAGTAACTGAAACGTCTTTTTGTTGAGATATCTATCTGATTAGAATAATTAACAATCCAGATAGTTTTCATATCTGTGTTTTCCAGCATTTTGTTTACGGTGCCCTTCATTGCGTTTGGCATTATTCCCATAAAGGAATTGCCATCCTTTGTCTGCAAAAGCTTATCGGCTTCATCAACTACAAGAATTGTAGAATTTCCTTTCATTGAAAGATAACAGTTCAAACGGAGCAGAGCCTTGTTTACACCATCAAGCTCTGTTTCATTTTTGAATATCACAATTTTCCGGTCACTGTCTTTGAGCAAGGCCTTTGCATATTCTGTCTTTCCACTACCTGGTTTTCCATAAAGTAGTAGAGATGCTCCTCTTTTACCATTAATAAAGCGCTTCATAATAGTGGTAGTTTCTTCTGGCACAGAGAAGGATTTACAGTCAAAGGCCTTTGAGCAGTCCAGGTCCTGGATAAAGTCTGCAAAGAATAAATCTATATTCCCTGTTGTTATACAGTCTTTCAAATCAGGTTCAAGCAGGCCATCCTTATTTATAAAACCAAAGGTCCGGAGCTTGCTGTTTCTATGAGTGAGCATATTAAATTCTTTGCTGTTTAATTCAAGAATTGCAGCCACTATGGTAGAAGAAACTGATAAATTACCTTTATAAATTCTTGCGAGTTCACGAATTGTATTACATCTGTACAGAATCAAAAGGTAGTTTGCTTCTTGCTCAGAGATGCCTACCATATCTATAAGGAATTGAACCTTATCTAGATTTTTAAGAGCATTGGCATATTTAACTTTAAAATCTTCTAAATACAATTGATAATTTTGGCCATAGTAAATATCGAAGGCTTCGTTATTTTTTTTCAAAAGTGCAGGGTCCAGAAATAAATGACGAATTATTTTCCCTAAGAGTTGAACCTTGTCAACAAGATATCCTTTCAGGCAACGATAGAAATCAATTACACCTTGTGTAAGAGTCATGCCTATAAGCTCAAGGCTTATATCTTCTTTCCAGAGTTCAAAATCTTCTTTATATTTTATTTCTATATTTGTGTCAGGGAAAAATTTTTGTTGTGGTTTATCATTATCTTCAGCTTCGTCTCGTGGGGTAAGCCAGCCATCCTTTTCAAAACGGCTAACTAGCTCTGCAGTAATGTTTGCTAATTGTTCTTCTTTTTTATATCTTCTTACGATATACCAAAAAAAGGAAAAGCAATTGTCTATATCACTAAAATCTTCGCAATAATTACAGAAATAGTAGAAATAATAAATGCATGCAAATAATTCATCATCAGATAAAGCTGAACACGGAATTAAATCTGTACCGGTGGCGACGGTTGTTTTTGTAATATAAGAACGTAATCTTCTTCTACTCATATGCAAATCCTCCGTAAAGAAACACTATAAATAACGTGTGAGAAAAATTAATTTTTGGCAAAAAAAATTCCCACAAGATAAATTGAAAGGTGAAGGATATTTATCTTGTGGGAAACGAGGTTAGTAAGGAAAGACAATTATTAAATGTTATTTCACAGTACACTATATATATGTGTGAAAAAGATTATTTTGGCAAAATAATTATATAGATAAAATAATTTTTAATAATCCAATTACAATTCCAAGGATAAAGAAGACTATATGCGCTCCATGACAGGTTTCGTCCTTGTCGCCCAGCAAACAAAACTCTTGTCCAAACATGATTACAGCAAAAAAGAAAAAGAGCCAGTTGCCAACAATTCCGGCAATTCCTATCAGCATAAATACAATGCCACTAAGGCCGCATAAGCACTGACTTGAAAGCAGCCCATATAAACCAGTGGAAAACATATTAAAAAGTACGACTATTATTACAAAGGCTTTACCCAGTTTGTTGTCCAGATAAATCCAGAAAGGAATCAGCAAAATAACGTTGCCTACCCAGTGGCCCCAGTCCTTGTGAGTCAGAGTTCCACAAAAGGTACCCAAGTTAAGCTCTTGGCTTATTACTAAATTGTCAGAAACAAAAAAGGGGGCACGATAGGCCAAGACGGTTGCAAAGAAAGACAAAATTAAAACAGCCAATAAAACTGGATGGTTTAATAAAATAGTCATAAGCAGCCCCCTATACAAGTTTGAATTGGGAAAGATTTTCCTGCCAGAGAAACTCTTCTGTATTTTTTAACTGTTCAATATCTCCCAGAGTAGAGTTGAGTGTTCTCAGAACAAAGTCCAGTTTCTTTGTTATATCAACTGGAACGTTAAGTTCCTGCTGCAAGTCATAGGTACGACATATTGTGTTATGAGCCCTCACTATTTCCTGTAATAGGGGGTCATATCTTTCATAAGGTTTCTTGTTTTTCATTATTGCCTCTCTAGAAGATACATGTGTCTTTTCTAGTTAAATGGCAAAACAATCTGAAAACTCGATACCTCTTTTTATATAAACAGCTCTAAGTTTTTGAATAGCATGGTTTTCTATTTGTCTGATTCTTTCTCGAGTTACACCAAAATAATGACCTACTTCTTCTAGTGTTTGTACTGCTCCATTATCAAAACCATAACGCATTCGTATTACCTGGCCTTCTTTTTTCGTTAGGAAAGAGTCCATATCTTTTTGTAACTGATAATTAATCAGGTTATTACAGGTAGTTTTTTCTGCATTTTCATATTTATCATCTTCCAAAAAATCTGCGACAGTACATTCTTTATCTCCACTACCGCAAGAATCTTCCAGGTAGATTGTTTTGACACTTGTATTCCGAACCTTATTCAGCAACTCCTGAGTCCAGCCCAGACTTTTTGCAATTTCTGAATCTGTTGGTTTTCTGCCAAGTTTCTGAGAGAGATAAGTAATTTCGTTTTTGTAGAGATTGACTTGTTGCTGGCGATGAATAGGAATCCTAATTACATCCTTTTTATCATCTAGAAATCTAGTGATCGCCTGTTTAATCCAACAAGAGGCATAGGTTGAGAACTTAAAGCCCTTATCCCATTCAAACTTTTCGGCAGCACGCATTAAACCGATACTTCCTTCTTGTACCAGGTCTGAAAGAGGAACTCCATTCTTTATATAGGCTTTCGCAATAGAAACAACAAGCCGCAAATTTGCCGAAACCAATTTATCAAGAGCCTGTTTTCCCTTGAGGCCGCCTTTTTTAATTTCTTTTGCAAGTTCAATTTCTTCTTCCTGACTTAATAAAGAAATGTTGCCAATGTCATTAAAAAATTCTTTCATTTTATTTCCTGATAGTAATATAGTGTCTCTATATCTATGTGTTAAAACCAATTTTATGGCAAAGACTACCGCTCTTTTTTTCTTTCTGCAGGTCAATTAATTCTTTTGTTATTACAGAAGAATTTACTTTATCCTGATTCATAAATCGTATTCTTGAAGAGAGAGTTCCAAAGTCGCCGGGAGTTACGGAACCACTGGCTTCCAGGGTTTGAACATCATCCTTTGTGAAATGGTATTCAGGAAAGTATTTTTCAAGCATTGTTTCAATGCCATTTTTTTCCAGCGGTTTAAACTCTACACAAAAATGGAATCTTCGAAGCATTGCAGAGTCCATAATTTTTTTGAGGTTTGTAGTGCAAATTAAAATACCCTTGAATTCTTCCATCTGAGTTAGAAACTCATTTACAATAGTTCTTTCCCAGCTGTGCTGCGCATTGTTTCTGTCTGCAAAAAAAGAGTCTGCCTCATCAAATAGAAGAATAGAGTTTGTGCTTTCTGCTTCGGCAAAGGCCTGACTAATATTTTTTTCACTTTCGCCAACATACATGCCCAGAATATCCGAAGCTCGCTTTAAGAGAATGTCTTTTCCAAGCTTTTGAGACATATAGCGAGCAAGCTCTGTTTTTCCAGTTCCACTGAGTCCGTAAAAAAGCATTCGGATTCCCTTGCTTGCCTTTTCATGACGTTCTGCGTAAACAAGCGCATTTTGAGTCATTTCAATAATCTGGTCAGCCTCAATCGAGGTGTTTAGAACCGACAGGTCATATTCTTGGTCGACCATCTGGCGCATAGACCTCTTGCCATTAACAAGCTGGGCATTTTCTTGCAGAATATCTTCAACCACAGAGAGGAGTTTGTCTTTTTCAAGCTCATGCATTTCCTTTGCGATTTTTACGATGTTGTCTACAGAAGAACCTGTTACTTTATATTTTCCGAGCAGGTCCAGAATTGAATTTGATATAAGAGCATCCATTTTTAGTTTCTTCAATTTGTCTGCAGCAATAGAACGTAATTGTTTTTCTGTCATTGCGTCAAATTGAAAGGAATAGGTAAAGCGGCGTTTTGTAGAAACATCAATCTGGTCAGAATAATTTACTATCCAGATAGTCTTAAAGTTGGAGTTTTCCAACATTGTATTTATGGTACCCTTCATGGCATTTGGAATTGTTCCTATGAAAGAATCCATATCTTTTGTCTGCAGCAGTTTGTCGGCTTCATCTATAATCAGAATGCGGTCTTTGCCTTTCATCGAAAGAAAACAGTTCAAACGAGATAGAGCCTTTTCTTCACCCTGCAGTTCAGATTCATTTTTGAAAATCAGGGCCTTACATTTACATTCTTTTACAAGTGCCTTTGCATATTCAGTTTTTCCAGCGCCTGGTTTTCCATATAAAAGAATTGAAGAATTCATTGTGCCACTAAGGAATCGTGTCATAATATCTGTTTTCTCTTTTGGCACCGAAAAGCTTGAAGACTTGTAGGACTTTGAACAATTTATGTCACGGACAAAATCTGAAAAAAATCCATCTATAGAGCCACTTCTTATGCAGTCTTTTAAGTCATCTTCCAGCTTATTGTCGCGATTGATAAAACCATTTGATTTTAGTTTTCCATTTTTATGAGTAAGCTGATTATATTCTGAAGAGGATAAACCTAGAATCTGTTGAATTATTGGATTACGTGCATCAATAGCATTATTGAAATGGGAAGCAAGAAAATTTATTGTTGTAAATCTGTAATATACTAGTAGGTATCTAGCTTCGTCTTCCGAAATTCCAACCATATCAATAAGAAATTGAACCTTGCTTAAGTCTTTCAAAATTCTTGCATACTTTGGCTTAAAATCTTCAGCTCTTACTGTGCCTTCCAGCAGAATTTTTTTTCTAGGAACAAGAAAGTTATCTGACAAAATAATTGCGTCTCTACCTTGTCTTGTTTGTTTGAATTTATCTTCAAAAAAAAGCATTCTTATAAGTAAAAGAATAATTTCGGTGTTATCAACCAGAATACAACGGTATAAATCAATAGTTGTCTGGTTCTTATACTTGTTAGGGATTTCTCTGTCTACTTCTTCATCAGCATCATATTCCATTGGAATTTTTGTGTGTCCAAAAGTTCTTCCTTCAAAATCGAAACTCTTCTGAAGATGATTTGTTTTTTTATAATGACTGACAAGCTTGCTGACAATTTCGCCACACTGTTTTTCTTTATTAAATCTTTTTACAAGATACCATAAGGAATCAAAATATTCGTATTGAAATAAATCTGAGTCCATAATAGAACAGAAATGATAAAAGTAAAAAATACAAATAAACATTTCTTCATCATTCAGATTTGAAGAGTAAACTGTATCATCATTATCGAGGAATTCATTTACAATATGTTTTCGTACTGCCATATATATTTTGTATGTGAGAATATAGGAAGATTGGCAAAAAATAATTATTATAACTTAAGCTAGGGTGAGAAATTGTAAAATTCCACAGTATCTATTTTTGACACTTATACACTTTATAATGTAAACTATAAAGCAGTAAAAGGAGGCAAAAAATGCCAGAAAAAAAATCTCCAAAACTTGTTTTTGAATATGACTGCAGGGCTATTTCGTATGGTGGAAGTTATAAACTCATCCTTTTTGAAGATGGACAATTAATAAAGGAAGATCATGATGGTATGGTGGAATACTTAGAGAGCAACCATCCAGGAGAATTTGGTACTGAAATAGTAAAGAGTCCAGCTCTGGCAAAAGATATCAAGCAACTTATAAAAGAGAATGAAGAGGCGTTGAAGAAGCTGCCAAAAGAAATCTCAAATACTAATGTCATTGATGGTGGCTATGAAACTTTCAAATTCGGTCGGTTAAAGATAGAAGGGGCAAATATTCTTACCTATTCACTGGAAGGCTACAAAGAGTATCTCAAAAAAAATAATGCCATAGAAATGGGTTGGGAAGAAGATCTCTTAAAATTCCAGAGAATCTTTAAGAAGTTCCAGGATAAGTTCCACGAATATGTAACAGAACCACTTTTTGATGAAGACGAGGAAGAATAGAATTGTATATTTCTATAGGGCTTCATAATATGATCTGGCTCTTTTTTTGATTTCCTGGTAAGTTACAAGTATGACAAGTTTAGATTCTACCCAATTATTACAAAGTTTACAGACTGGTTTTATTTCAAAAGCCCATCACTCAATTAATGAGCTGGCGCCATCTCTTTTAATTAACGACTATCATAGAGAAAAGAAAATCCTGACTTCTCTTATTGAAGAATTATCAAATTGTAAATCTTTTGATTTTTCTGTCGCATTTATAAACAATGAAGGTCTTGCTGCAATAAAACAAAAGCTAGACGAACTTGCAATATATTCTCAAGCTCATCCGGAGAATCCTATTAAGGGAAGAATCCTAACAACAAATTACTTGAACTTTACACAACCTTCTGCATTAAGAGAATTAATGCAATTTCCAAATATCGAAATTAGGGCATATACAAAAGGTGGCTTTCATCCAAAAGGTTATATCTTTGAGCATAGTAATTATTATTCAATTATTATTGGAAGTGCGAATTTAACTGCATCGGCATTAACACTTAATCAAGAGTGGAGTGTAAAATTTCTTTCTTGCACAGATGGGCAAATTGTATTTACAGTACGTGAAGAATTTGAAGAAATCTGGAATCAAGCAGATGTGGTAAATGAAGATTGGCTACAATCTTATTCGGATAAATATGAAGAAAAAAAGCTTACATTAAAGCTTGTTAATAAACAAATTAAGGAATTAAGAAATCAAAAAAAAGAATCAAATAAAACAGGTGAACCAGATCCAATCATTCCTGCATTAAGAACTGAATTAGAAGAGACTCAGTTTGAACAGTTTACAGAATCTCCATCAGAATTCGAAGTTGAAGACGATGATGTAGAAATGGAAATTGTTCCCAATGCTATGCAAAAAGAAGCTATGGCAGCTCTCGATAATTTACGTGCGGAAAATCAAACTCGTGCACTTTTAATAGCGGCCACTGGAACTGGAAAAACCTATCTTTCTATTTTTGATGTAAATCAAGTAAAGCCAAAGAAGGTTTTATATGTGGCACATCGTGATATGATTCTTGCTAAGGCAGAAAAGAGCTTTAAGAACATATTCACAAATATAAAAACAGGTTTCTTAAACGGAAACCAAAAGGACTTAAAAGCAGATTATCTGTTTGCATCCATATTTACATTAGCAAAAGACGAGACCTTAAAGTCTTTCAAGAAAGATGAGTTTGATTATATTATTGTTGATGAAGTTCATCGTGCTGGTGCAGATAGCTATGTAAAAATAATAGATTATTTTACACCTAAGTTTCTTCTTGGACTAACGGCAACTCCAGAGCGTACCGATGGCTTTGATATCTTTGCTATGTTCCATAATAATATTGCCTATGAAATTCGACTTCAAAAAGCAATGGAAGAGGATCTCCTTTGTCCATTCCATTATTATGGATTATCAGATTTAACAGTTGATGGAGAAATCATTGATGATAAATCTGATTTCAAAAAATTGATTAGTGACGAACGAATAAAGCACATTGAACGTGCTATTAATCTTTACAGAAATTTTGCATATCCAGTAAAGGGGTTAATCTTTTGTAATCGAGTAGATGAAGCGAAGGAGTTGTCTAAAAGACTAAACAAGGATGGATATTACACAAAATTTCTTGATGCAGACAGTTCAGCTGCAGAGAGAGAGCGGGTTGTTCAGGAATTGGAATCTGATGATGATCCTCTCCAATATATAATCACTAGAGATATTTTTAATGAAGGTGTAGATATCCCTTGCATAAATCAAGTTGTAATGCTTCGTCCAACTCAATCCGCTATTATATTTGTTCAGCAGCTTGGACGAGGATTAAGAAAATTTAAGGGAAAATCATATGTTTCCATAATAGATTTTATTGGAAATTATGAGAACAATTTCTTTATTCCTATTGCACTTTACGGCGATAATTCATACAACAAAGATAATCTACGTAAAGCAATGAATACAGGATCATCTGGATTAGCAGGATCATCAACAGTTCAAATAACAGAAGTTGCTAGACAGAAAATTTATCAGGCAATTAATGAAACAAATTTTACACAGCTTAAATTCCTCAAAGAGGAATACAATAAGCTCAAAATGCGTTTAGCAAGAATTCCAACTATGATGGATTTCGTAAATAATGGATTTATTGATCCATTATTGTTTATTGATTATAAGGGGTCTTATTACGCATTTAAGTGTAGTATAGAAAAGAAAACGGAAGAACTTTCTATTAAGCACCTTTGTTCATTACAGTTTTTTTCAATAGAGTTTGCGCATGGTATAAGATTACATGAGTTATTGCTTGTTTCAATTCTTCTTAAGCAAGAAAAAATTAGTCTTACTGATTTTACATCAGAATTAGCCAAGTACAAAGTGAAGCTAACAAAGGGAGATTTTAAGGGAATGCTAAATCTTCTTTCACCTGATTTTTATACGCAAAGTGATAAAAAGAAATATGGTGGAATTAAATATATAACTTATGAAAACCAGGAAATAAAAAGAACAGAGGAATTTACAGATTTATTAAAGTCAGATATTTATATTTCAGAGTTGTCTGATTGTATCGAGTATGGAATAAAACGAGCAACTCTTAAGCCTGATGAAAGAATTGTAAATGATAATTTAGTTCTTTATAGGAAATACTCAAGAAAAGATATATGCAAATTGTTGAACTGGAAGTCAGATTGTTCATCAACTATATATGGATATAAAACAGAAACTTCTACGGAGGAATATACTTGTCCAATATTCGTAACTTATGAAAAATCTGATGATATTTCTGAAACTACAAAATATGATGATGGATTTATTGATAATACAAGATTCAGCTGGATGACTCGTAGTAGAAGAACTTCAGCATCAGATGAAGTTGCAGCTTTAATTAATCAGCCAAAAAACAATATTAAAATTTTGCTTTTTGTAAAAAAGAATGATGGAGAAGGTTCTGATTTCTACTATATGGGGCAGTTGAAATATAATTCATTTACAGATACAACTATGAAAGATAAAGATGGGACTTTTGTTCCAGTTGTTAATATACAATTTGATATGGAAACTCCTGTTCCTCAGAACTTATTCAATTATTTGGTGGCCTAAAAAATGAAGCAGGTAACAGTCAGCGGAGCAATCATTCTCCGCACAAATCCAGAAACAAATAAGAAAGAGATATTTGCAACTCAGCGCGGTTATGGCGACTACAAGGATGGTTGGGAAATCCCAGGCGGAAAGCTCGAACCTGGCGAAACTCCAGAGCAGTGTATTGAACGCGAAATCCGCGAGGAACTTGCAACAGAAGTAAAAGCAGAAAGAATTCTTGGAGTCGTTGATTATGATTATCCAAACTTTCATCTGACTATGCATTGTATTTTATGCTCTATTGTATCAGGTGATTTGAAACTTCTTGAACATGAAGCTGCAAAATGGGTTACAAAGGAAACTCTGCGCTCTGTTGATTGGCTTCCTGCTGATCAGTTGATTCTGGATAAGATTGAAGAACTATTATAATTACTAATTGCGAAAAATCTTCAAAATAATTATTTTTTCCTAGACAAATACAACCTTTAACAATAAACTGTAACGATTTGGATTTTCAAATCCAGATGGGACGGCCTGGGACAGAAGGAGTATTACTATGTCTAAAGAAAAACATTATGAATTTGTCTCATGGAAAGATTGTCAGGTCTACCTTTCAAGAACTACAAAAGTCACTAATCTTTTAGTAAAACGACTTAAGACAAAGGGAATAAGTTCAATAACTTATACAATTGGAAGCGCAGGAAAGAGGCATCTTGTAACTCGATTAGTAATTGATGGAAAGAAACAGCCTTTCGACATTGATGTAAATTTAGAAATTGATGAAACTAGTTTACCGCAGAAGTATAAAGATTTAAGAAGTCTTAAGGAACTTGTCCGAAGTGAATTGAACAAGTCAATTAAAGAATGTGGAGAATCATTTTCTGATGGTTGTAATTCTACATCAGCTATAACGGTTCCTTTGTATAATAAGCAGAAGATCTTAGAATTTAGTTTTGATCTTGGTATTGTATCGAGAAATCGGAATGATGATTTACAGAGACTGGTATTTAAAAAGAATAGAAACATATATAAATGGGAAGTAATTAGTACAACAGAATTGGACTTCAAATTTAAGGCGATTCGTACTAATGAACAATGGAATAAATTAAGAGATACATATCTACGTTTCAAGAATCAATTTATCAATGATAAAACACATCCGTCATACGTGTGCTATAAAATGGCTATTAATGAAGTTTACCAACAGTTTACGGAAGATGAAGTTCTTGATGGAATGGATTTTGATTTAATAGTTGAATGTGTAGGTGACTTTTCTGTTGATAACAGTTTAAGTAAATTGAATTCTTTATATCAGAGAAAAATGATTTCGAAACCTATGTTCAAATTCCCAGAACCAGAAGAGGATAGTAATTTTGATTATAGATGTGAATGTTTCATATCATCTATAGAAAAATTAGATGGTTATTGGGATAGAGGTATTGGAGAAGCTGAAAGTAGGTCTGATGCAAGAAAAGAAGCAGCTTATGATCTTCTAGATTTCTTAATTAATGGGAATGACGACGACGAGGAAGAAGAAACTCCAAAAGTGTATACATGCCCTTATTGTGGAGCTGAAAAATCCTCTGAAGATGAACCATGTCCTGTCTGTTTCGACGATGATGATACTGACTAACAAAATTCTTCGAAAAACTAACCAAAATGGCTTATAATGTAAGATATGATTTTTGGTTTTATCGGAACAGGAATTGCTTCTATAGCAGTTGTTATTTGCATTATTCTCTGATCACGTAAAGCTGCTAAGAAGCATTTTCTAGAACTTATTGATCAATCCAAAATAGATTTACCGAGGATATAGGGCTAAAACAATGAATAAGATTCAATGTGTTGAAGGAAGGGATTGCTATCATATTAAAGTGATTAACGAGTGAAAGATGGAAATAATCGTAAGCGCCTGTACTGCCGGTGACTTTAAGATAGAAGAAAAGTCTCTTTTTGACAAAGCATTAAATATTTTAGATTTTTAGGAGAATTAAAAAATGATACAATTTATAAAAGAGCAAACTGCATTATATGTTGATTACGAACCAGACGGACAAGAAGCAGCTATTAATCAAATAAAAAGTAGAATATCTTTGGAAGGTAGTTGTCAAATAAAATATACTTTTAATATAAAATCCACTGATATTGTAGATTTTGAACAGGACACAGATTCTCTGAGATTTAAGATTGGAGATAAAAATGATGAGGGGTATTATTTATTAAGTAAAACAATTTTATCTATAAATTTTAATATATTTATATCTGAAGATTGTAATATTAATAAATCATATTTTATAACAAAAAGAATGACCTCCGTATTTAAAATAATTAACGAAATAGGTGATATTCCAGAAATGTTTGTCGGAGGCTCTCATTCAGATTGCATAACAGAAGAAGAATATATAAAAATAATTAAATCTTTACCAACTGAATATGAACATCGTTTTTATGATATGAACAGAGTATATGAAGCATTCAGTAGATATTTTAAAACAAAAAAGGATGTTCATTCAAATTTTGAAAAATATGTTGAGAGAAAACAATTAAACCCAACCTCCTTAAATGAAACAGACTTTGATGACTTTAATTTACAAAGATATAAGCTTTTATTAGAAAAATTAAAAGATATGCTTAATAATCAGCAACGTTATAGCGAATACAATTGGCAAATAGAAATTCTAAAAATATTACCAGTTTTATTTCCTAAATATATTACTGTTCAAAGAGAAGCTCATGTACATGATTTTGAGAACAACACTGATAGACACATAGATTTTATATTAGGTGATTATGATGGCAATCTTGATTTAATTGAAATAAAAAAACCATCGGATGAGATAAAACTGTTACGTTCTCATTTATACAGAGATAATTATATTCCAAGCAAAGATCTTTCAGGTGCAATAATGCAAGCAGAAAAATATATTTATTTTCTTACAAAAAATGGAAAATCTGCTGAAGATTCAATTAATGAACAATTTGATACTCAATTGCCAACAAATTATAAATTTAGCATTATTAGTCCAAGAAGTATAATAATAATGGGACGCACAAATAATTTTAATTCTTTCCAAAAAAAAGATTTTGAAGTAATAAAACGAAAATATAAAAATATGATAGATATTATTAGTTATGACGATTTAATTCGTCGTTTTGAGACATCGATTAATCTACTGGAATTACAAAATCAGAATGGTAATTCAGGTAACTCCTGAATTACCATAGATATTGCTGTTGGTGACAATTGAACATAACATCTTAGCAGAATAGGTAAATATTATAATGTATTTGAAGATATCTATTTTTATAGTGGAGCGGTTAAAGCTAAAGAGTATTTGAAGTGTGAAGATTCTGACTGTGATAAGTATAAACTAAATCCTAATACATAAATCATTTATTTTTAAATAAAAGTATAATATAATAAAAGAAAAAACGAGAAAAAAAATGTCACTAACTTTCAAAGTAATTCCCATTAGTTATCAAGATGCAACATCTTTTGATGACTGTACCTCTGATTTTTTGTTAGAAATGGATAATTGGAATGATTATAATTACAGAACCCTTTACCATTTGCATGCATCTAAAAAATTAACAAAGAAAAAAACAAAATATCTAGGATATTTGCATATTATGAAAATCAGCCAGAATACGGATGAACCTCAATTATTTGACGGCTTATATGCAAATAACAAGTATTTTACACATTTGCCAGAAAACTTTATCTCAATGTCCTTTTCATTAGATTTATATAGAGGAGTAGTACAATATCTTAAAAATAAAGATCAAAGAGATGCATTCATCAATTCATTACATTTAATTCTAGATTCTAATGATGAAAAATATTTTAAAGTAAAAGATGATGATTGTTTTAATAAATCGGTTTTACGTGGAGTTAATATGGACAATTATTCTTTACGTAAAGGTAAAGAATTGTTGTTAGAAAATGGAACTTATTATGATTTAGAAAATAATAATATAAAAATAAAATTTCAGAATTCAAATTCTGAGTTGAATCTTTTTTTTGGTAAACCAAATCCAGAAATAAGAGATAATACAAATTTACCATATGGAGTGATTGCACTTATTGGTAATAATGGCTGTGGGAAAAGTACCTTTATGTATGATTTTGCAAAGGCCCTGTACATGGAACCACATGCGAGAATGAAATTTGATAAAATTAAAATTGAACCCCAAGATATTGGTATTACAAAAGTTTTATTTTTTTCATTCAGTGCTTTTGATAATTTTATGTTTCCAGGACAATCATTAGAAGAATACAAACTAATGGCAGAAGGTGTAAAAAATAATGATGGACGTTTTGTATACTGTGGTATTAGAAATATAATAAAAGAACTTGAAGATCTAGAACATCAGGAATTAGAGAAAAAAAAGCTGGTCGAGCAAAAAAATAATGATGAAAATACACAACATGAGATTAATATAATTGAAAACACTTCAACTGAAATCAGAAAAATAAACTATTCTCCAATTCATTCTAAAACATTTTTAAAAAATGATAGAATGAAAAAGACGTCACTTAAAACGAATGATTCATTAAGAAAAGATTTTAATAATGCCATGAATGTTATTATTCAAGATAAAATAAAAACTCAACGCTGGAATAATATGGTAAAAAATAGTTTAACTGTTCTACCTTCTTTATATACAGAGTTAAATCAATGTGCCTTATTTCTAAATGAAGAACAATATAACAAACTATCTACTGGAATAAAATTTTTTATAAATTCAATGTCTTATATTTTTGCTTATTGTGAAGATAATAGTTTGCTTTTATTTGATGAACCTGAAAATTATTTACATCCACCTTTATTATCTTTCATGATCAATGAAATTAAAAAAGAAGTACGTAATACTCATAGCGTTATTCTTATTTCGACACACTCCCCTGTAATTATCCAAGAATTATTTTCTAAGAATGTATATATAATAAATCGTAAAGGTGATGAATTAAATTTTAGACATCCTGAAATAGAAGTCTATGGTGAAAGTTTCGGTGAAATAAACAACATAGTTTTTGGTTTGAATACAGATATTAGTAATTATTATCAAAGATTTGATGAATTATATGATGAATGGAAATGTGATGAAATAACAGATTTTGATAAATTGCTTAATACATTTAAAATAAATTTATCATGTGAACAGTTAAGTACACAAATTGTATCTTATTTAGCAAATAAGTTTTATCAAAAAGAGGAATTTTAATGTGGATACTAAATAAACCTTCATTACAACAAGCTATAAATGATCTTCCTTCTGTTATAAATGAGAGCAATGGTCAACTTAATTTATTTGATAAAAACTTATTAACAAAAGTATATACTTCATATGATCAACAGAATGGAAAAATAAATAATAGTTCTTTTCCATCATTAGCAAATCAAAAACAAGATGTTCTATATGATCTTTATAATAAAACATATGAAGAAAAAGGCCTTTATTTTATAAGAAAGGAATTAATGCAATCTGTATTTAGATGTCCAATTTGTGGTATAGGTGAACCTGCACAATTGGATCATTTTTATGCAAGATCAAATTATAAAGCACTTTCTGTTTGTAGATTAAATTTAATACCAGAATGTAGCGTATGCAATCAACATAAAAGTGCTCAAAGTGCAATATTATTTCTGCATCCTTATTATAACCCAAGTTTAGATAAAAATGTCTTTTTTTCAATTAAAATACGTTCAAGAAATAAAATTCTATCTTGGATCTTTAAGATTAATGAAACTAACCTAACAAATAGTGAAAAGGAGCAAATTATTCATCAGATTAAACAAGTCAATTTATATAAACGACTATATAAAGCGACAACTAATCTTTTAGCAGAAATTTTAGCTACAAAAACTAATTGGACTACAATACAAGTTCTTTATAAAATATTATACAATCAGTATCAAACTGCATTAAATTCAAGAGGTCTGAATGATTGGCAAACTGCTTTTTATAAAAGTTTATGTGAGGCTATTGATTCTGGTATTTTGACTATTGATGAAATCAAAACCTTTTTATTACGAAATACTTACAAATATAATATTAAAATAAAATAACTTAATTAAATAATGGTACACTTCAATATTATATTTAATCTTTTCCAGAGATTATGGATTGTATATACGGTTTTATAGAATGTAAAAACTGATAATACTAATTATTAAAACACATTTGATGAGGTTAAATTGAAAATCCTGGTCAGTGCCTGTCTTGTGGGCGACAATTGTAAATATAACGGTGGGAACAATCTTAATGAGAGGCTGGTGGAATTTCTGGCGGCTAATGAGGTGGTCAAGGTTTGTCCGGAAGTTTTGGGCGGGCTGCCTACTCCTCGGGCTCCGGCGGAAATTCAGAAGGGGCAGGTTGTAAACACTGAAGGCAGGAATGTCACTAAGGAATTTGAGGCGGGGTCTTTGAGGGCTTTTAAGATTGTGGAAAAGGAAAAACCTGATTTGATTATTCTCCAGAGCAGGAGCCCTTCGTGTGGGATTAAGCAGATTTATGACGGATCTTTTTCCGGGCGGAAGATTGAGGGGCAGGGGATCTTTGCGGCTCTTTGCATTAAGGCGGGATATAAGGTTCTGGATATTGAAGATTTTGAGTGCTAACTGTCCACAAGCCTCGTGTTATGCTATACTTAATTAAATGGCTGAATCAAAAAATCCTTTTGAAATAGACTTTGACTCATACATCCTCCAGAGTGAACCGGAACAACAGGAGAACGGAAAGCTCTGGCAGACTGCAATCGGCCTGCAGCAGGTGGATGGGCTTACTCCTTCTAAATATCTTTACGAAACTGCTAAGCGTAATATTGATGGCGAGATTACTATTGAAGAAGCAAAGCAGCTTATTGATTCCTATTATGAAACACGGCAGGGGCGGGCAGATGATGAGGATGATGCAGAAGAGGCGGATAAGGTTTCTGTCCGCATACGTGAAATTCTTGCTGAGAAGACTTTCAGCTTTACGCCGGATTTGCTGCTTTCGATTCATAAAAGACTTTTTAGTGGGGTGTTCAAATCCGTAAGGGCTGGGTACTTCCGTGATTATAATATTTCAAAACGTGAATGGGTTTTGGATGGTGAATCAGTTTTATATGCAAATGCAGATATGATTCGCCAGACTTTGGAATATGATTTTGGTCAGGAAAAGGCTTTTGATTATTCTAAGATTTCGAAGGAAGATGCAGTTGCGCATCTTACCCGCTTTATTGCAAATATCTGGCAGATTCATCCCTTTGGGGAAGGGAATACAAGAACGACAGCCGTGTTTACAATCAAATATCTGATCTCTCTTGGCTTTGAGGTAAACAACGAACCCTTTGAAAAGAACAGCTGGTACTTCCGTAATGCTCTTGTTCGTGCAAATTATACTAACATGAACAAAGGCATTTACATGAATACGGAGTACCTGGAAAAGTTCTTCCGTAATCTCCTGCTTGGTGAAAAGAATGAACTTAAGAATAGGTATTGTCATATTAAGTACAATGAAAAGGTAGCTGATGCGGTTACTCCAAAGGTTACTGTAAACGTTACTGTAAAATTCACTGAAAATCAGAAAAAGATTATTAAAGTAATAAAGAAGAATCCTTTTGTAACGCAGGAAGAATTAGCTGAGAAAATAGGAATTACCCGAAAGAGTATAAATGAAAATATGAAAAAGCTTCAGGATCTGAAGGTGATTACTCGTATTGGCGCTGATAAGAATGGGCACTGGGAAATAACCGGGGGCGTTGCGGGGGCCAGCCCCCGCTAGAAGGGGTGGCGGAAAACGCCGTTAGGCGGTTGGAGCCAGGGGGAGACTTCCCCCTCATAAATAAAGAGGGTGAAAATGATTGAAATACGAACTGCTAGGCCTGAAGATGCCGGACGGCTTTTGGAAATATATTCTTATTATGTAAAAAATACTGCTATCAGTTTTGAATATGAGGTTCCTTTGCTCGAAGAGTTTCGCGAGAGGATTGTAAATATATCGGAAAAGTATCCTTATATCTGTGCAATTTCAGATGGTGTGATTATCGGCTATGCATATGCGGGTGTCTTTCATGCGAGGGAGGCCTACAAGCATTCGGTTGAGCTTTCTATTTATATTGATTTGGAAAGACGCCGAGGTGGCTGTGGCCGGGCTCTTTATGACGCCCTCGAAGAGCGGCTGAGGGCTCAGGGAATCAGAAATCTTTATGCCTGCATTGCGGTTCCTCCAAAGAAGGCAGATGAGTATCTCACCTTTGACAGTATGAAGTTCCACAAAAAGATGGGCTTTAAACTGGCCGGCCACTTCCACGCCTGCGGCAAAAAGTTTAACCGCTGGTATGATATGGTTTATATGGAAAAAATAATATAAGGAAATAAAGTAAAAAGATGGACTCGAAGCACAGTTCTAAAATCGGCACCGCCCTCATCATTCTTGCAGGATGTTTCTGGGGAAGCATGGGCATCTTTGTAAGAAAACTTGGTACATATGGATTCAGTGCCATTCAAATTGTTTCAATCCGCATTACTTTGGCGGCTCTGATTTTTTCTCTGGTCCTGCTGGTAAAAGACCGCAAGGGCTTTAAGATTTCGGCAAAGGATATTCCGCTTTTTCTTGGCCTTGGTTTTGGAAGCATTCTCTTTTTTACCATCTGCTATTTTACAGCCATCACAATGATGCCGCTTTCAACTGCCGCGATTCTGCTTTATACCTCGCCTGTCTGGATTATGCTCATGTCCATTTTCTTCTTTCATGAAAAGCTGGACAGAAGAAAGCTGATTGCGCTGGCCCTTGCTTTTGCGGGCTGTGTACTTGTTTCGGGAATCTCTGGAGAAGGGATGACTGTGACTGGCCTGCTTGTTGGTCTTGGTTCTGGAATCGGCTACGGCTTGTACAGCATTCTGGGGAAGGTGGCTTTGCGTAAATATTCTTCCTACACTGTTACAACTTACACCTTTATTTTTGCGGCGGTTGGTTCATGGATAATTTCCCGACCTGCAGATATGATGGGGAAGTTCTCGAGTGCGCCGGATCTGGGTTTCCTGATTTTCTTCTGTTTCCTGACTGCCTTAATTACCGCAGTGATTCCTTTTTTGTCATACACTCTCGGCCTCGAAAGTGTAGAAGCGAGCAAAGCGGGAATCATCGCAACTATTGAACCTATGGTAGCAACTCTGATCGGAATCCTCGTGTTTGCGGAAAAGCTGACTATTATGTCGGGCGTAGGTATTCTTTTGATCCTGGCATCGGTTGTAATTTTGACAAAATCGAGCAAATAAGGCTTGTGTTTTTGACATTTTTGGTTTTAATCTTGATGTAGCATTAGGGCAAAATAAGGAAGGTGTAATATATGAAGATCGAACACGTTGCTTTATATGTAAATGATTTGGAAAAAGCCAGGGATTTTTTCATAAAATATTTTGATGGAAAATCTAATGACGGCTATCATAATAAGACAACGGATTTTCGTTCATACTTCATTTCTTTTGATGATGGCAGCCGGCTTGAAATCATGACAAGACCTGAACTTGCTGATACTCCAAAAGAATTGAACCGCACAGGCTTCATACATCTTGCCTTCAGCGTGGGCAGCAAAGAAAAAGTTGATGAACTCACTGCCCGTCTGAAAAACGACGGCTACGAAGTTCTCAGCGGTCCAAGAACCACCGGCGACGGCTACTACGAAAGCTGCATTCTCGGCATCGAAAATAATCAGATTGAAATTACGGTTTAATATTACTAGCAAATAAGAAGGCCTGTGGTGTCTTAATTATAAACAAGAAAATGAGGATATGTTCGATATGATTTTGGAGATTACAGATTCAGCTGAAAAACAGGCTATTGCAAGAAAAGTACTTGAGGCTCTTACCGAGTGGTTTGAAGTCGAAGAGAGCAGGGAAGGTTATATCCGCGATTGCGCAAACTGGACCTTCCTGGCCGCAAAGGAAGATGACAAGATTCAGGGATTCCTGTGTCTGAAGAAAACAGGAAATGCCACAGTTGAACTTGCCGTTATGGGAGTTATGAAGGAGTTCCATCGAAACGGCATCGGCCGCCAGCTTGTAGAGAAAGCCAAAGAAGTTGCAAAAGCTCAGGGATTTGAGTTCATGCAGGTTAAGACTGTGAAAATGGGAATGTATGAAGATTACGATTGGACCAATCTCTTTTACATCAGCTGCGGCTTTAAGGAACTCGAAGTATTCCCTCTCCTCTGGGATGAGGCCAATCCCTGCCAGATTTATGTGATGGCTTTGTAAATAATTGCAACTAAAGCTAACATTTTTTCTCTAAAAAGCATACTTTAATTGATAGACAAGTAAGATTTTCCGTCTTAGAATTAATGTTAGGATTAATTGCGAATGTTAGATTTGTTATACAATCGCAAACGGAGTTTTGGAGGAAAAAATGAGAAAACACTGGCTTGATAATATCAGATGGGTTACAGTTCTGATTGTCGTTATTTATCATCTTTTTTACATGTACAATGCAGAAGGAATTGTTGGCGTCGTTGGAAAAATTACTTCCATGGACGTTCAGTGGTTTGATATTTTTATGTACATTGTTTATCCCTGGATGATGGTGCTGCTTTTTATTGTATCGGGAATCAGTTCGCGCCTGTATCTTGAAAATCATACAAACAAGGAATTTATGCGAAGCCGCACTACAAAGCTTCTGGTTCCTTCCACAATTGGACTTCTGGCTTTTCAGTTTATTCAGGGTTATGTAAACATGAGTCTGGGTAGATACGGCGGAGAGTTCGATCAGGCACCTCTTTTCTTCCGTTACCTGATTTTGGCTCTTTCCGGAACGGGAGTTCTCTGGTACATTCAGGTTTTGTGGTTACTTTCTTTGCTTCTGGTTTTAGTAAGAAAAATTGAAAAGGATCATCTCTGGAATCTATGCGGAAAAACTAACGTGATTGTCCTGATTCTTTTGGGCGCACTTGTTTGGGGTGCCGCTCAGATTTTGAATACGCCTCTTATAGTTGTCTACCGCTTCGGCCTTTACGGCTGCGTCTTCTTCCTTGGCTACTTTATTTTCTCTCACGACGAAGTTATTGAGAGAGTGAAAAAATGGTTCCCTCTTTTTGCAACTGTTGCTTGCGGTTTATGCCTTGCTTTCTGTATCGTTTATTTCGGACAGAATTACGCCGACGTTCCTATAAACAGAAGTCCGCTTTTCACACTTTTTGCCTGGTTTATGAGTCTTGCCATAATCGGAGGTTTTGCCCGCTTCTTTAATTTTGAAAACAATGTTACAAAATGGTTCAATAAGCGAAGCTGGGGTCTTTACGTTTTCCATTATCTTGGTCTTTCCTCTGTGGCTCTTTTAATCGGAAAGTCTGAAACCATTCCTGTATGGGCAATTTACATTTTGAGCCTTGCGGCAAGCTTTGCACTGGGCTACACGTTGAACGAGATTATAAGCCGCATTCCATTCTTCAGATGGGCTGTATTGGGAATCAGTAAGAAAAAGCCCGTAAAGGTTAAAGAAACAGAAGAGAATAACAATGTTCAAGGATAACTTAATTCACCTTAGGAAAGTGCAGAATCTCACACAGGAAGAGGTTGCCGAAAAAGCGGGTGTTTCCCGGCAGGCGGTGGCGAAGTGGGAATGTGGAGAAACCGTTCCCGACATCGAAAAATGCCGCCTTCTTGCCGAGCTCTTCGACGTAAGTCTCGATTCTCTTGTGAATTATGAACCTTCCGGCTCTGAGGACCTGGGCCTTCCTCCAAAGGGAAAACATATGTTCGGTGTGGTAACCGTGGGTGATAAAGGACAGATTGTTATTCCTGCAAAGGCCCGAAAACTTTTCGACATAAAAACCGGCGACCGCCTCTTTGTTTTGGGTGAAGAAGGGGAAGGTCTTGCCCTTATAAGTGAGGAAAAGTTTCTGGCTATGGCAGAAATGATCAGAAAGGCCGCCGGAAAATAAGGGACTCCCTGCCAGATTCATATACTTGACAATACTACGTATACGTAGTAAATTCGCCTCGATGGAGGTGAATTGTGGGTAAGTTATTTCGATTCAATTTAACAAAAGAAACTGCTGTTGCATTTTATGCCGGGGCAGGAATGATTTTTCTCAGTTTGATAATGCTGCTTTTTAGCGGAGATTCTTTTTTTGATAAAGCAATGTCTTTTGTTCTCCGCGACCTGCTGATGATATTCGGTCTTGGGATTGTTTTTGTTTCGCTTTATGTAAAAGGAAAAGAAGAAGGACTGAAAGCAATCGGTTTTACCGGGCGGAAAAATATCTTGAGCCTTGTGCTGGATTTGGTTCTTGGAGCAGCTCTTCTTGCAATGTTTCTGAAAGATGAAAAGCCTGAAGGAATCCTTGAAATCAAAAATCTTTATGCGGCTACTTATATTCTGGTTGCAGGTATATTTGAGATGACCTTTATCTACGGATATCTTCGCGTAAGTTTTGAAAAGGCATTTGGAATTATTCCTGCAATTCTTTTGACCAGTGCATTTTATTCTTTCCATCATGCGGGTTTTCAGCCGGAGTTTCTCCATCTCTTTTTTGTAGGGCTCATGTACTGCTCGGTTTATTACATCACACAAAATCTTTTAATTATCTTTCCATTCTTCTGGGGTGTCGGTGCCTTGTGGGATGTGATTGTTTCTTCGGAAGCGGGCGACGAAATCAAAAATCTTGAATCCTTTATTATTGCGCTTGTGATTCTTGCTTTGTCTGCAATCTGGATTTTTATTGTAAGGAGAAAACGCAATGCTGTCTAAAACTTCAATTGTAATTACCGGAATGCTCTTGCAGGGCGAGATGAACGCTTACGACATGCTCAAGATGATTGATAATATGAACATGCAGTACTGGCATCCGATTGGCGCAACTACTCTTTACGAATCCTGCCTGCGTCTTGAGAAGAAGGGCTTAATAGAAGATACGGGGAAATCAGATAACAAAGCAGTTTACCGCATAACAGAGGCTGGTCGTGTAGAATTGAAATCTACAATCTGCGAACTTTTTGAACGCGTTGATTATGATTCAGTCTGGTTTTGTCTTGCCGTGATGTATTCAGGAATTCTTTCAAAAAAAGAACTGGAAGAAGAAAAGCAAAAACGTGCCGCACTTCTTGATGAATACGAAAAAGGAACAATCGAGAACCGCGACAAAATGCTCGCTGCTAAAGTTCCCTACATTGATATCTGCGCAATTGATCGCATGATTCAGATAGTTCAGATTGAAAAAGAAACGTTGGAAAAATTATGATTGACTGAGACCCCGAACTTGATTCGGGGTCTCAGTTATAGATGCTGAAACAAGTTCAGCATGACAAGAGGGAGCTATGACAGAAACTGAATTGTATAAAAAACTCGGTCAGCTTACAAAGAACAAGGATGAATGGGAGAGTAGCATTTCTGATGTTGCTTATTTGCTGAAATCGGATTCTGTAAAAATCCAGGCCAAGGCTTTATGGATGCTTGGGGAGATGGGGCTGTTATATCCATCAAAAATAGCTGAATATGTTCCGGCAATTGCTGATTTCTTGGAGAGTTCTGAACCGCTGCTTCGTGAACGCGCGCTCAATGCTCTTGGAAGAATTGGTCGTTCAGATTTCAGTTTGATCAAACCTTACTGGAATGGCTTATTCTCTTTTGCAAAAGACCAAGCGCCGAACGTCAGATTAAACTTTATCTGGGCATCAGAAAACATCGCAACAAACACTCCGGATATTTACGCCGATTACATGGATATATTTGCAGAGCTTCTTCATGATTCTGATGACAAAGTTCGCATGGAATCGCCGGAAATATTTCGTGTTCTCGGAAAACGCAAACCAGAATTCATAAAACCTTATGTCGAGCTTCTTACAAAAATATCCGAAAGCGACACGAACAGAGTTGTAAGAATCCATGCAAAGGGTGCAATCAGGTCTCTTGCCTAGTCTTCGAAAAAAACTATAATTAAGGTATGGAAAAAAAACTTATCTTCTCGCAGGAACGCAACATTTCCTCGGCTTTTATCGACAGTTCACTTAAAATGGGAATCGCTCAGACTGTTCTTATGATTCAGGACAATCTTACTGAGTGTTTTAATAAACTTGATTGTGACGGCGTAATCTACCGCGAAAGATATAACGCTTTCTGGGTTTTCACAAAATCAAAGATTCATTTTGAAAAGCGCCCGACCTGGCGTCAGAAGATTGATGCTGCAACTTTCCCGATCGACAATGCAGGATTTAAGACTCACGTAAATACAGTTTTGCGCGATAAAGACGGCTCTGTTTTGATAACAGCAAATCAGGAAGCCTGTGTTCTTGATCTGGAAAAACATCGTCCGGTAAAGATCACAAACCTCAATTATCCAAAAGAAGGTTTCCCGGAAGCAGCTTACAACGAACCTTTCGAAAGATTTGATTCAGATTTTACAGAAGATGATTTCAAGTACGAGCAGGTAATCCGAAGTCAGCACATCGATATGTCTCATCACATGAACAATATTGAGTACATAAAGCTTGCCCTCAATGTTTTCACAGACGATTTTCTTCTTGCTCATGAACCGGATTCTCTCGAAGTTCATTACACCGGCGAAAGCAAGGAAGGTCAGACTCTGCGTGTTTATTCCAGAACAAAAGATTCTTCAACTCAAATCATAATCAAAGAAAGCGACAGAAGCGTATTTGAGATGAAGATTCAATTCAAATAATGGAAGTAAACTACGTAATCCTGAAATCCCGACGACGCTCAATGAGTATCCATGTGGCAGATGATAAAAAAGTCATCGTGAAAGTGCCGCTTGGAACTCCGACTTTTGTCGCTGAAAACTTCATCAAAGAAAAGAAAGACTGGATTACCAGGCAGATGGAGAAGGTAGAAAAGCAGACCGCACTTGCCGATTCCATGGGCCCGCTCACCGAAGAAGATATCAAGCAGATTAAGAAAAAGGCGAGGGAAGTGATTCCGCAGAGGGTAGAGTATTATGCAAAACTCGCCGGCATTTCCTACAATAAAATCTTTATCCGCCTGCAGAAGTCTCGCTGGGGCAGTTGCTCGGTAGACGGAAATCTCAACTTCAACTGTTTGCTAGTGCTTATGCCGCCGGAAGTTCTGGACAGCGTCGTGGTTCACGAACTCTGCCACCGCCGCCACATGAATCATTCCCGTGAGTTCTATGACGAGGTGCTACGCATTTTCCCAGATTACAAGAGATGCAACAAGTGGCTCAAGCAAAACGGTGGCGCGTATTTTAAGAGAATAGAAGAATCTTAGCATCTATGTTATGCTTTATAAAAAGGTGAAATTATGCAAAAAGGTCTTGTGATGGAAGGCGGAGCTATGCGCGGCATGTTTACTGCCGGCGTGTGCGATGTGCTTCTGGAAAATGGAATTGATTTTGATGGTGCGATCGGTGTTTCTGCGGGAGCGACTTTTGGCTGTAATTTTAAGTCTAAGCAGATTGGTCGTGCCATCCGCTATAACAAACGCTTTTCTCACAACTGGCGCTATTGTTCCTTCCGTTCATTTTTCCTAACCGGCGATCTTTACGGTGCCGATTTCTGTTACAATCAGCTTCCAAATAAACTTGATATTTTTGATACTGAAACTTACGCTGCAAATCCGCTGAAATTTTATGCTGTTGCTTCGGATTGCCGCACAGGACAACCTGTTATTAAAGAACTCAAAACCTGTGACCAGAATGATTTGACCTGGATGCGGGCCAGTGCAAGTATGCCCCTTGTTTCTCATGTTGTGAAAATTGACGGCTACGAGCTTTTGGATGGCGGTATGACAGAATCAATTCCGCTTAAGGCTTTTGAAGATATGGGATACGAAAAGAATCTTGTTGTTCTGACTCAGCCACGCGACTTTGTAAAAGAGCCGAGTTCTTCGCTTGCTCTGATGAAGTTCGCTCTTCGCAAATATCCAAAGATTTACGAGGCCATGACAAAGCGCCACGAAGTTTACAATCAGGAGAAGGCTTACGTCTTTGAACAGGAAGCCGCTGGAAAAGCTTTTGTAATCTGCCCGGAGGCCCCTCTCGGAATCAGCCGCACCGAAAAAGATCCGGATGAGCTGCAGCGCGTCTACGACCTTGGCCGGGCAGAGATGCAGAAAAAATTCGAGGAACTCAAGGCATTCTTAGTCTAGTGCCCGATCATAGTATTTGCCCGGTATTCTGCATTGAGCTGGGCAATTTCTTTTTTACCGTCTATGTACTGCTGATAGTCGATTTCCATTCCGCCACAGGCACAGCACATTGAACAATCACTGCCACAGCCAAGTGCATCAGCGACAATCTTTTCGCGTTCTTCTTTTGTTGTGTCTTTTATCAGAATACTCTTCATTGACTGCATGTCCTCTTATCTGTATTATATACCTATCTTTATAATAGGTAAATAAATAATATGAAACCAGAAACAGCTTTTGAATTACTTGGAAAATATGTTCATGGAGAAACTCTTCTCCGTCATTGTAAAACAGTTGGAATCACAATGCGCTATTTTGCAGAAAAATATGGTGAGGATGCTGACTACTGGGAAAGTGTAGGAATCCTTCATGATATTGATTTTGAAGTTGCGCCGGATGTTCACTGTACAAAGTGTGTAGAAATCTTTGATTCAGAAAAATCAAGCTATCCTGAAATTGATAATCAGCTTGTTCATGCCGTTCAGAGCCACGGCTGGAATATCACTGTTGATGTAAAGCCTGAGCACATCATGGAAAAAGTTCTCTACACAGTTGATGAACTTACAGGTCTGATTTTTGCCTGTGCTATGGCCCGCCCAAGCAAATCTGTAACTGATATGGAAGTAAAATCTGTTACAAAGAAATTCAAAGCTCTCAATTTTGCCGCTGCCTGCAACCGCGAAGTTATCAAAGCCGGCGTAGAACTCATGGGCGTAGAGCTCAACGACGTAATTCAAGACTGCATCCTCGCAATGCGCACCAAGCACGAGGAAATCGGATGTTAAACCAGTTTTCAAGAACAGAATTAATTGTCGGAAAAGAAGCCATGGAGATTCTGAATAACGCACATGTTGCAGTTTTTGGAATCGGTGGAGTAGGCGGATATACTGTTGAAGCCTTAATCCGTTCTGGCATTCAGCATATAGATCTTATTGATGATGATAAAGTCTGCCTTACAAATCTTAACCGTCAGATTATTGCAACAAGGTCCAGCGTTGGAAAGTACAAGGTTGATGTGATGAAAGAACGCATTCTCGATATCAATCCTCAGGCAGAAGTTAATGTTTTCAAATGTTTTTATTTGCCTGAAACACGCGACCAGTTTGATTTCACAAAATATGATTATGTTGTAGATGCTGTCGATACAGTTACGGCAAAAATTAATCTGATTATGCAGGCAAAAGAAGTAGGAACAAAAATCATCTCCAGCATGGGGGCGGGAAACAAGATGGATCCAACTCAGTTTAAGGTTGCTGATATTTCGGAGACTTCGGTTTGTCCGCTTGCCCGCGTTATGCGCCAGGAATGCAAAAAACGTAAAATCAAAGATGTGAAGGTTGTCTATTCTACAGAAAAGGTTTTACGTCCGATTGAAGATATGGCAATCAGCTGCCGCCTTCACTGTATCTGTCCGCCGGGAACAAAACATAAATGTACTGAAAGACGTGATATTCCGGGAAGCAATGCTTTTGTTCCTTCTGTTGCAGGATTAATCATTGCAAGTGAAATCATAAAAGACCTGACACAGGAAGCTACTGCAAGAGCAAGAGCTGCTATTGCATAAAATATAAGAGAGGAAAACTATGGAAATTATTTCAACAAAAGAAGCGCCTGCTGCAATCGGACCATATTCACAGGCAATTGTTTCTGGAAATCTGATTTATACTTCAGGCCAGATTCCAATCAATCCGGCAAGCGGAAATATTGAAGCAAGTGACATTGCGGCTCAGACAGAGCAGGTTATCAAAAACCTCAAGGCTGTGCTTGCAGCTTCAGGTTCATCACTCGAAAAAGTAGTAAAGACAACCTGCTTCCTCCAGCATATCCAGGATTTCGCAACCTTCAATTCCGTATATGAAAAATACTTCACAGTAAAACCAGCGCGAAGCTGCGTAGAAGTTGCAGCCCTGCCAAAAGGCGCACTGGTTGAAATTGAAGTAATCGCAGAAAAGTAATTAATCTACGATAATTTCTCCATCACGGCT
>Ga0129307_1000620_pt1 | contig 51103 bp, 42 predicted proteins | sample P1105metagenome_FD_94437 | JGI IMG/M metagenome (GOLD analysis project Ga0129307, IMG submission 94437) | Capybara group fecal microbial communities from Wisconsin, USA - P1105 metagenome | ecosystem: Host-associated > Mammals > Digestive system > Large intestine > Fecal | place: USA: Wisconsin... | reverse complement strand
GTAGCAAAATTGTAGCCGGTAACTTCTGTATCTGTAGAATCTTTTATTGTACACTCATAAGTAACTGTACCCGAACCAAGAGCCGAAGGAACAACAGTTCTCGCAGAACCTGCTTTCATCAAACTAAGAACTTCGGAAGGCATTGCACCGTCAGTCTTTAGCGCGCCGGTTATTGTTGCAGTTGGAAAAACAGGAGCCGCATCACCGCCAAACCAGGCACAACTGTTAATAAAAAAAATAGATGAAAAAAGTAATGAAATTAAAAAAAGACGGGTAACCTTAAAACTTCGTGTAATTAATTTTGAAATCATAATAAACTATCCCTCAACGATTTACAAATTATAACACAGAATTATTTATTTTTCTATATTACTATAGATTGCTTCGGCTTCGCCTCGCAACGAAGCAATCCATATATCAATCATTTATCGACCAAAGAAAGATTTCACTTTATCCCAGAAGCTCTTCTTCTGTACCGGAGCAGCCTTGTTCTGTGGACGATTATCACTACGGTGGTTGTTCTTGTTATATCCACCTTTTCCGTTCTTCTTATAATCACCCTTCTTATAGCCGCCCTTCTTGTAAATATCTTTTGCACCCTTTGAAACTGTACCAGAAGCATAAGCATCCTTGTACATCTTCATGCGCTCTTCGTAAGAAAGACCAGCGAGTTTTGCAGGATCAATATAAGGTTTCTTTCCGCCCTTCTTGTAGTCACCCTTCTTTCCGTCATGAGATTTTTTATAGCCGTCACGTCTGTCATCACGGCGTTTATCATCACGTCCATGTCCACTATGTCCGTGTCTGTCACCTCTGTCATCACGACGTCTGTTGTGAATATCACCGTCCTTACCCTTTCGGTAGCCGCCGCGGTTATCATAATCATCGTCGCCACGCCAGTTTTCTGTCTTAATATACATACCGGCAGACTTATCTTCTTCCATCTGATCCGGGTAAGCAACAGTTGCTGGAATCTGCATTTCAATATAGCGCTCAATTGCAGGAAGATTGTAAACATCCTGTTCAGAACAGAAGGTATAAGCCTTACCAGATTTACCGGCACGGGCTGTACGGCCAATGCGGTGAACATAGTTTTCAGCTTCAACCGGAAGGTCGTAGTTAATTACCATTGCAAGGTCATCAACGTCGATACCGCGGGCAGCAACATCAGTTGCAACAAGAATCTTAATCTCGCCGGCCTTGAACTTCTTCAAAATTGCAAGACGCTTGCTCTGTGGCAGGTCACCAATCATAAACTCAGCGCCAATCTCATTGATTACAAGACGCTTTGCAATAACTTCGCAGGAACGTTTTGTATTACAGAAGATAATTGCAGACTCAGGATTTTCATGCTTAAGAATACCAACAAGAAGCTTCATTTTTTCATCAGAAGAAACGTGCAAAAGCTCCTGCTGAATCTCGCTTACAGTAATATTTTCTGCTTCAATTGTAATTTCGATTGGGTCGCGTGTATATTCCCAGGCAAGATTCTTTACATAAGTATTAAGAGTTGCAGAGAAAAGCATTGTCTGACGAGTTTCTGCTTCAGGGAGCTTCTTTAAGATTTTGCGGAGGTCATCATAGAATCCCATATCAAACATGCGGTCAGCTTCATCAATTACGCAGAAGTGTGCATTGCTAAGATCAAGGTTTCCGCCTTCGTTCAAGTCAATTACACGGCCAGGAGTTCCGATTACAATATCAACACCTTTTTTCAAAGCCGCAATCTGCTTTTCGTAACCAACACCACCATAAACCGAAAAAGCCTTAAGTCCGCTTGTACCAACAAGTACCTTTGCTTCCTCTTCAATCTGAACTGCAAGCTCACGGGTTGGAGCAAGAATCAAACACTTTTTACCTGCATTCTGCTCTTTAAGCATTTCACCAATAACAGCAACAAGATATGCGCAGGTCTTACCAGTTCCAGTCTGAGACTGAACATACAAATCAGGGCCCTTAGCGCCCTCGTTAGCTTTAGAAGCCTTAATTACCTGTTCCTGAACCGGTGTACAAGTCACATAACCGGCGGCTTCAATTCCCTTCAAAAGTCTTTCATCAAGACCAAATTCTGTAAAATCCATTAGATTTCCTTTTCCGGCCACACAGGGCCGCATAAAAAATATAATTGCCCGCGTACACACAGGCCGCGGGATTCATTCAAAATATGAGACTACAATTATAATGTTTTTTTTAATAAGGGGGAAGTCTCCCCCTCGGCCGCACTTTGTTGCGGCCTACCCCCTCTCCTAGGAGGCTGCGCCCCCTAAAACCCGGCTTTTATTTATCTGCCTTCTTTTTATTCAAACTTGCACCCAGAACAAAAAGTCCAATTCCAAGTACAGCAGCAACAAGCCCGTAAATCTTCATCTGTCCAAGAAGAGTTGAAACAAGACTCCAGATACCTTCGTAAATTCCCTTTGGAAGTGCATAAGCTTCAAGTGCAGACTTAATGATTCCAGGAAGAATACCGCCTGCAATGCATCCTGCAATAAAAATAAGCAAACCATCAATAAAACATGGCATAAATACATACTCGAGCCAAACAAAAATATTGCGGTTAATCAAAAGAATAAGCAAAGCAAGAAGAAGACATACACCAGCACAGATAAGGAAGAACTTAATAGAAAGGAAGAAATCAACCTGCTTAAGAGCTTCGAGACTTTCTGCATTTTCTTCTTTTACTGTATCAAGGCTTTCCTGAATACTTGCTTTTGCTTCAGCAACGTTACTTTCTACAGCTTCCTTCATTCCAGATCTGTCAACAACTTCGCCGGTATGCTCTTCATACAAATCAAGAGACTTATTCATAACATTTAAAACATCATCAGTATTAATATTAAGTTCCTCAGAGCTACCGGTTACATAATCAACAATCTCACCAACATACTGATCAACAAATTTTGAAACCTCAGGAGAAGCAAGTACTTCTGCAATAAACTCAGGTTCTACTTCAATTCCAGCTGCATCAAGGTAAGATTGTACAATCTCATTGATATCCATATTTGTAAGATCAATTGAGCTCAAATCAATACTGCTTAAATCAAAATCACTAAAATCTCCAAGTTCTTCATAAGCAGCAAGAGAATAACGGATGTTACCAGGATGGAAAAGTCCATCTTCAAGAGGTGCCGCAGAAACCGGCTTCATCATTTCCCCAGCCATTTTTACAAGCTTAGAATAACTTAAGTTATTGCGCACAACAGAAAGTAAAAGTGTGCCTAAAAGACAGATAGCAAAAATAATGCTAAGCAAAATAGAACAAAATTTTTTCATTTTTTCTCCCTCGACTTTACTTTGTTCAAGTCCTTATAATAATCAAGATACTGACACAAAATACCAAGCGCAGCCTCAACTGTTTTTTGAATCTGTGGATCTTCATCTTCTTCTACTACATTACTCTCGTAAATAGCATCACGCAGTTTGCAAAACTCGTTATTCATGGCAAGATATTTTTCGGTTGCAGTCATATTTTAATTATAACAGATATATGTTAAAATCGCCACATGAATAATTCAAATAATACGGAAAACAAAATTTCATATCAGGCAGAACTTTTTTCAAACAGATTAAAGCGTAAATACAAAGAACTCCGCAAGCAGATGCGTAAGAATCGTGTAAGCTGCTACAGGTTATATGACAGAGATATTCCAGAAGTTCCTGTATCACTTGACTTATATGAATTCTTGCCGGATGGAGTTGATTCAGTCCTCGAAGCAGCTCGCTTTATGTCAGCCCAGAATGAAAGACTTTCTGCAAATGACCCGGCCATAGAAAAAGAAATTAAAGAACGCACCTGGGCCGTACTTTATTTATACGAACGTCCTTACGAAAAATCTGAAGAAGAAGAAGCACTTTGGCTTGAAGCGATGGCAAAAGCGGCAGCCGGCGTAATTGGAATTGATATAAATCACATTATCAAAAAATCCCGCGGACATAAGAGCCACAAGGAAGATGAACAGTATCAAAAAAATGACAGTCAGATAGCAATTGAAGGCCTCGTACAGGAACAAGGCCAGCTCTTCCGTCTGGACCTTACAAGTTATCTGGACACAGGACTCTTCTTTGACCACCGCCCTCTTCGCGCAAAGGTTCGCGATACATGCAGCAAAAAACGAGTGCTTAATCTTTTCTGCTACACCGGAAGCTTTTCTGTTTATGCCGCACAGGGTAATGCAAAATATGTAGAATCAGTTGATTTATCTAACACATATCTTTCCTGGGCAAAAGATAACATGAAACTCAACGGCTTTTCAGATAAAAAGCAATACGAGTTTACGCGTGCAGACTGCATGCGCTTTTTACAGGAAAAAGCCGTAGCCGCAAAAAGCGGAAGTCTCACAAAAGAAGAATTATATGATTTGATAATCCTGGATCCGCCAACCTTCAGCAACAGCAAGGCTACCACAGACGTTCTGGACATAAACCGAGACTGGCCGCAGCTTGTAAAAGACTGTCTCAACATTCTTGCCCCAGGCGGCAGGCTTTACTTTTCAACAAACTCAGAAAAAATCAAATTCGACATCAGCAAACTCCCGCCAAAAACCGCAAACGGCACCGACTTCGAATGTAAGGAAATTACAGAACAGACAATCCCGGTAGACTTCGCAGGAAAGAAACCACATAAAGTCTGGCAGTTCATATTAAAATAGAAAAAAAAGGCTTCCGAAATCGGAAGCCTTCTTCATTATTCAAGCATGAACTATTTGTTGTCTTTGATACCATAGCGCTTGTTGAAGCGATCAATACGACCTGCAGTATCAACGAGCTTCTGCTTACCAGTATAGAATGGGTGGCAAGCTGAACAAATTTCAACATGAATGTCTTTTACAGTTGAACGTGTTTCGATTACATTTCCACAAACACATGTAATCTTTGTAAGCTGGTAGTCTGGGTGAATTCCCTTTTTCATTTGTATAACTCCTATATTCTTGCCCGATATTACGCCCAGCAGCCTCTAGCTTGTGTACTAAGCACTTCTATCATTTCGCCACTGTCAGCCAAAAATATAAATAATATCACAAGATAAAATAATGCAATAATTATATAAATTTCACACCTAGCCGTCAATACCTGCAGTACCCGCATTCATGGAAGCAAGGAAGGCTTCGTTAGTCTTACTCTTCTTCATGCGGTCAAGGATGAGCTCGGTAATATCAACATCTTCCATCGGGTTAAGAACCTTACGCAGAATCCAGATTTTCTGGAGTTCGTTTTCTGTAAGGAGAAGTTCTTCTTTACGAGTACCAGATTTCTTGATGTTGATTGCCGGGAAGAGGCGGCGTTCTGCGAGTTTGCGGTCCAGGTCGATTTCTGAGTTACCTGTTCCCTTGAACTCTTCAAAGATAACTTCATCCATTCGCGAACCGGTTTCAATCAAAGCAGTAGAAATGATTGTAAGAGAACCACCCTCTTCTACATTACGTGCCGCACCAAAGAATCTCTTTGGCTTAAAGAGAGCATTAGAATCAACACCACCAGAAAGTACTTTACCAGAAGTCTGAACTGTCTGGTTGTAAGCACGGGCAAGACGAGTAATTGAGTCGAGCAAAATTACAACATCACGCTTATGCTCAACAAGTCGCTTTGCTTTTTCAAGAACCATTTCTGCAACTTGAACGTGGCGGGTAGCCTGCTCATCAAAAGTAGAAGAAATTACTTCACCCTTGATAGCGCGTTCCATTTCGGTAACTTCCTCAGGACGTTCATCAATCAAAAGTACGATAAGGTAAACTTCCGGATTATTTGTTGTAATTGCATTTGCAATTTTCTGCATGAGGATTGTCTTACCGGCTTTTGGAGGCGCAACAATCAAAAGACGCTGACCTTTTCCGATTGGTGCAAAAAGGTCAACGATACGTGTTGAAACTTCGGTTGAAACAGTTTCAAGACGGAGCTTTTCATTTGGATAAAGCGGTGTAAGGTTTTCAAATGGAACTCGAGTCTGAGCTACGCGTGGTTCATCATAGTTGATTTTTTCAATGCGGAGCAAAGCGAAAAAGCGTTCACCTTCTTTTGGAGAACGAGTCTGTCCGTATACAGTATCACCGGTTTTAAGGTTGAAAAGACGAATCTGACTTGGACTGATATAAATATCATCAGGTCCTGGAAGGTAAGAGTTCTGAGGGCTGCGTAAGAATCCGTAACCATCAGGCAGAATCTCGAGAGAACCTTCAGCAAAAATAATTCCACCGTGTTCTGTATGAGCCTTAAGAATAATAAAAATCAAATCCTGCTTTTTCATTGGAGCAAGGTCATCAGCTGTAAAACCAAACTGAATTGCGCGCTCACGAAGTTCCGGCATAGATTCTTTTGTAAGTTCATTGATTAAAAGGCGTGGTTTATTTGCATTTTCTTCTGCAGCAGCCGCAGCTTCTGCTGCCATCATTTCTGCAACTTCTGCACTTGGAGGTGTATAAGAATTGCGGCCGTATGGCTTTCTCATTCCCTGTGCTCTTCTGTTATTGAAGTTATTGTTTCTGTTCTGATTATTCTGATAACGATAATTGTTGTTATTATTCTGACGTTCTTCTGAAGGAGCACTACCTTCTGTTTCTTCTGTTTTGCGAACTACGCGGCGACGTTTTACAACTACACGTCCAGACTCTGAACTATCTTCCTCGCCAGCTTCTTCTGTTCCTGCTTCTTCGCTTTGTTCTTCCTGAGCAGGTGCTTCCTGTGCTGAAGGCTCTTGTGCCTCCGGTGTTTCTGCAGTTTTCTCTTCTGTTTCTTCTGATGAACCAAAATCAAGAGTAGCCTGTGCTTCTTCTGCAGGTTCTGAAACATTTTCTTCGTCTGTACGACGTCTTCTTAATGCTGCCATTAAAAAATCCTCATAAAATAATTAGAATATATTTTGATTTATTTGAAAAAAATATTAAACACCAGATTTTGTTGATTATTTAAGGAATCAGAAATGCGAAAAATCCCTTTCACCTTTATTATTACAGTTTTTTTTTGAATATGTCAAGGAAAATGTAGATTGATTTCCCGTAGAGTCGGCAAGCACAGCTTGCCTCTGAGCCATTTTTTCGATGAACCTAAATTGGCCTGCTGTTGCAGCCCAATTTTTAACGGTTCTTCGATTTTAGGCTGCTCGCATTGTCTCGCAGCTTGAGCCGTTTTTTCGATGAACCTAAATTGGCCCGCTGCCGCAGCCCAATTTTTAACGGTTCTTCGATTTTAGGCTTATTTTATCACATCACTATGAATAATCATTGCCTGCTTGTATTCTGCCGAAGCAACAGAGAACAAATCCACATCAGGCTCTTTATCAAGCATGCTTACGTCACCACTGAATTCTACATTATTTGCAATGCGGATTTTAGCAGTTGTAATGTTTCCAATAACCTTACTTCCCGAACAGATTTCTACACGCTCAGCCGCATTCATATCACCGTTTACATCGCCACCGGCAATAATGATTGAATTCGCATCGATTTTATCTACCTTACAAACTGCATTTTTTGCAATCTCAAGGTCTCCAGAATGTGCATTGATTTTTCCGCTGAATTTTCCAGTAATTACAAGACGATCGCTGAATTCAAGAACCCCATCGAATTCTGTTTCTTCACCAAAAACCGTGATATTTCTTTTTTCATTTTCGTTTTTTTCAGCCATCAATTCACCTGTAAAATCTATTTTCGAGTTTTAATAATTATAACAATAATTGTTTGTATTATCAATATTAATGCAGAAAGCCCTGCTGCAACACTTCCGGCAATATCTCCGCTTCTTGTATACAAGGTCTGCTGTCCATCATCAATTACAGGCACCCTTCCAATCACATAAGCCTCACAGAATTCAGGAGCAGCCTTTATTACTTTTCCATTAGGATTAATTACACAAGTTACTCCGCTAGCTGTACTGCGCACAGAAGGAAGTCCGTTTTCTACAGTACGAAAGACCGCCATTGCAAGATGCTGTTTCTGACAGGCATTACTTTTTGACCAGGAATCATTACTAAGATTTATAAAGCAGCGTGAACCATTTAAAGCCATGCGGCGGCAGATAGTAGTAAAAGTATCTTCAAAACAAATTGGTGTAGAAAACTTAAGGCCACGGTAATCAAAAACCGTATACTCATCCCCCTGCTCCCACATATGATTATCACCATTCAAAAGTTTCATATAAAGATAGGGAAAAGTGTGCTTCCATGGAAAGCTTTCTGTAAATGGAACAAGCTTTATTTTTGAATAAATACCAGGCTCCGGTGGATGCACATTTTTCCCGGATTCAAAAACAAGAGCACTGTTATATCTGGCTCTTCCGGCATTTTTTAATTCAGTTTCATGAGAATTGCCGATTACAAAAACAGCATTATTTTCATCAATAAAATTCAGCAGCTGGGAAATAAGAAGAAAACGTCGCATGTCAGTTCCATAATCATAATTATAGATGATTGACGGTGCCACAGCAGTTTCCGGCCATACAACAAAATCAATTTCATTTGAAAGAGACTGGGCTTCTTCTGTAAGCTGAATCAATTTATTAACATTTCGAGAATATTCTTCTATTCCATTTTTCCATGGGCTTTCATTATTCTGAATCGCTGCTACCGTTACATAGTCCTTAGAATTAAATTTTCCCATTACAGAGATACCGTAAATATATGAAGCCGCAAAAATAATCAGCCATAAACTTCCACAAATAAAAGTAAGTTTTAGTGATGTATCCGAAAGAGCCTTTTCTTTTTTTACATAAGCAGAAATGCTTGATTTTCTTGCATTATCAACATGATTTAAAAGTCTGCTTCTTTCCTTCTTTTTTGAAATCAAGCTGAACAAAAAAGCAGACGGAAATATCACAATATAATTAAGTGCAAATACTCCGCCCAAAGAACAGATCTGAATTAAATAAGTATTCTTCCACTGGGTATAAGCCGTAACTCCATAATTCATTCCAAAGAAACCAAGAGTCTTTAAATATTCATACCCGCAGATGATTACAAACTGAAGCAGCCATCCGTTTTTTGACGTAATAAGATCTGCCCATTTAAGAACAGAAAAAAATACTGCACAAATCAACAGATATCCGATGCAGACTATAATTAAACCGAGTGGATGAAAGCTATTGAGCCAGTAACCATAAAGACCGTAAGAAAGAACCCCATAAAGGGCTCCAAAAATTACAGTCTCAATAAAACGTGATTTTTTAATCAGGAATAATAGCGGAAGATAATTTATAAAAGCAAGCCAGCCGAAACCGTCTTCAAAAAAAATATTTGGATTAGAAAGCCAGAAAAAAACTGAGGATAAAAGTAACAATACAATTTTGAATCCGATTCCTTTAGAACCTGAAGACCGGGCTTTTTTATTATTCATCTTCATCTATCTGCAGATTCCACAACTTATCTTTTAAAATCTGACCAGCGCGGAAAACTTCTACATAGTGAGGTTCAACTTTGATTTTTTCTCCGGTTTTAGGATTTCGGGCTGCTGCCCTTCCTTTACGAAGTCTTTTTTCAAAAGTACCGAAACCACGTAATTCTATTGTTGAGCCTTCTTCCATCACATTTCGCATATTCAGAAGAAAACTGTCAACAACCTGTAAAATAACTTTTTTTTCAATATCTGTAGATTTATAAATTGAATCTACAAGATCACTTTTAGTAATTTTTGTATCTAACATTATTCTATTATAATATATAACATAAAAAAAACCAGTTGAAAATAATTCAACTGGTTTTCCAGATCAATAATCAAAAATGTTATTTTGCTGCAAATGTAGCATTGTAAAGATTCATCATTCTTGACTTTTTGCGAGACACAGCGTTTCTCTTAAGAACACCCTTACTGCGAGCGCTGTCGAGCTCTTTCTGAAGCTGCTTGTATTTTTCTTCAGCAAGTTTCTGATCCTTTGCCTGAACAGCTTCTACGAACTGCTTTGCATAAGTTCTGCAAGTGCTCTTGATTGCTTTATTATGAAGTCTGCGAACTTCGCTCTGTGCGTGTCTTTTTTCTGCAGATGATTTTTTGCCTGCCAATTGGAGACCCCCAAAAAATATAGTTAACTGTCATTCATAGTATCAAATTACATATTTTGTGTCAATTAAAGTTTTGAATTTTGTGACTTGAATTATTGACACTAGAGGCTTATCTCATTATTATATTTGATACGAATATTCGATTGGAGGCACATAATGGCTGGAGCTAGTAAAAACTCTCGTACAACTGTTGCAACACAAAAATTCATTTGCCCTGACTGTGGTGGCGAAATCATAATGAAAACAATGATTGAAAATGGCAGACTTAGAAATCAGGCAGAATGCCAGAAATGCAAACGTGTTGAAAGAAGACCTAAAGACTTTAAATAAGTTTTAGTTTTTACTTATTAAAAAACCGTACGGAATCATGAACCGTACGGTTTTTTTTTATTTTCTCAGTTTTATTTCTTATTAGCCGGTAACTGTCGCCAGTATTCAATCTGCTGCTGCATCAATACCTTTGATTCATCAAGAATTGCATTACAATCTTCTTTTGTTTTAGGCGGGTCATAAACACGAAGAATCTTTACCCTGTAACAGCCATGCTTAAGATTTGTCATAAGCTTACGAAGATCTCGAAGCTGCCAGCCACCGTCAAGCGCACACACAACAACAGGAAGCCCAGTAGATTCAGTTAACTGGCGGAAACCTGCAGAAAAGAATTTTCCGACATTTCCGTCGCGGGTTCTTGAACCTTCAGGAAAAAGAATCGGAACCTGTTTTCGCTCCACTACTCTCTTTCCAAAATCAGAAATATAGCGCATAGCTTCCATAGGCTTAGCCTTTCGAGGAATCAAACAATGCTCCTGAGCTCTAAGCATTTCTGAAACAAGAGGCACATGACGACCAAGAGCATCTTTTGCAATAAAGCGAACTTCTTTTTCCGGGAAATATTTCATAAAAACCGGAATATCAAGAAGGCTCTGATGATTTGAAATAATTATAAAATCTTCCGGGAGCTCAGTTTTATTATCATCATAACCCCAGAAATTAAATTTTCTATATTTTCGAAGAATTGCAAAAAGACGAGGGGCCAGTACCCTTACAATATAATTAGAAATTCTAACACTTAGTTTTCTACTAACCGGATAAGCAAAAATATTAGCTATCGAAGCCGGAATTACCATAGAAAATAAACATACTAGCGTCAGAAAACTAGACATATAACCACCCGAAATATCTTATTTTTATTACAAAATATTATAATGCATTATCAGCCAAAAATAAAGGAATTTATTCTACGGGAAAGCTCTGAAACCGGTTCATAAGCCTTTTTACACTCAGGCATGCTCGCAATAAAAATTGAACCATAACGTTTTTCATAAATTCTACGGTCCAGAACAACAACAACACCCTTGTCGTCGGAACGGCGTATGAGACGGCCAATTCCCTGGCGGAATTTAATTACAGCCTCAGGCACACTAAGTTCCATGAAGGAGCTTCCGCCGCGCTTTTCAATCGCCTCCGCCCTCGCCACAAAAACAGGGTCATTAGGTACCGTAAAAGGCAGTTTCACAATTATTACCTGCGAGAGCGACTCTCCCGGAATATCAACCCCCTGCCAGAAAGAATCCGTCGCAAAAAGCACACTCTCGTTTTCTTTCTTAAAAGCATCAAGCAGTTTCGCGTTATCATCATCCCCCTGTTTCATTACGCGGCCGGGAAATCCCGGCATACTTGCAACCGTTGTGCGGTATGCACTCTTAAGCGACTCATAAGAAGTAAACAAAACAAGCGTACGCCCGGCCGCCGCCTGTATAAGACGCGGCAAAGCCATCTCTACATACTGCTGAAACTGAATGTTATCCGGCAGAGGCGCATCACTAGGAACTGCAAAAAGCATGTTTTTATTATAAGGAAAAGGAGAAGGAAACTCCCCTTTTATTATTCGCTCTTCGCCGGCAAGAGAAACTCCTGTACGGCGCATCCAGTATGAAAAATCACGGCCGGTTTTTAGCGTTGCCGAAGTACAGATAACACTTTCCATTGGTTCAAAAACGCCTTCATTCATAAGGTGTGAAATATCAAGCGGAGTCTGAGTAAGAATTACATATTCCGCATCTCCGGCATTCTGAACCATATCAGGAGGCAAACGCTTTTTCTGAATCCAGAAAACATCATCTCTTTTTTCATCCCAGACAGAAAAGTTTTTCAATAAAATGACATAGGACTCCAGATGACGAAGAATTACCTTTGATTCATAGTAACATGGGGCTTCCTTATCATCATCATCAATTCCTTCCATGACTTCACGAACAATTCCTGTGAAAGAACCAAGTGCACGGGTAAGTTCTCCAATTGCTACAAGAAGTGGTCCAAAGTTACGGGCAGTTGCATCATAAAGACGCATTGTATACTCATTCTGCAAAAGATCTTTTGATGCAATTTCAACATTTGTCATTGCAAGCTTGATTTTGTTAGTTACATCAAAAGCTTCTCCGGCTTTTTCCTCGTTTGAAGAAAGAATTGCAAGACTGCAAAGATGACCCGATTCAGAATTCTTTCTGTGGCGGTACATCTGATTTATAAGCTTATTGAGTTTAAAGCGGTTTACACTTTCACTGAAAAAACTTGTAGCTGCATTTTCAATTCCATGAGCCTCATCAAAAATAATATGACTGTATGGAGGAAGAACTGCAGCATCTTCATAACCTGCTCCACTTAATCTTGATTCAATATCTGCAAACAAAAGATGATGATTTACAATTATAAGATTTGCACTGGCAGCTTCTTTGCGAACCTTCATTACAAAGCATTCACCAAAAAAAGGACACTTTTTTCCCATGCAGGCATCACTTTCAGAATTAACCTTTGTCCATACACTTTCAGAAGGCATAAAGGTAAGATCACTTTTACTTCCTGTATCAGAGTTTTGAGCCCATTCTGCAATCTTCTTAAGTTCCTCCGTTTCCCCTTCAAAAAGGTCCAGAATAGAAGCAGCGTCATTCAAGCGTCGCATACAAATATAATTCTGCCGCCCCTTCATTAAAACATATTTGATTTTTTTACCAATGATTTTTTCGACAGCAGGAAGGTCTTTTTCACAAAGCTGCTGCTGAAGGTTAATTGTTCCTGTTGAAACTATGATTTTTTCATGATTTAAAAGTGCCCAGAGTGCAGACGGAATAAGATAAGAAAAAGATTTTCCGACACCTGTTCCCGCTTCAAAAACTGCAATCTTATTTTCATTTAAAGCTTTTACAATTTTTTCAAGAAGCTCAACCTGAACAGGACGCTCTTCAAAGGAATCAGAAAGCTTTGAAAGTGGACCACCTTGAGAAATATATCCACCGGCCTCTGCTTCATTAACTAATTTGTGTTCGATTTTGTTTTCCGAATCTTCCACACCCACCACCATAAAAAAAAGCCTTGCAAGTTTCCTTACAAGGCTTTGAGCATCTCCTAGCAGAATTGAACTGCTGTTGTCGGGATGAAAACCCGATGTCCTAACCACTAGACGAAGGAGACATAAGTCATTTCTGACTTTGGATAATATATCAGTTCAGACAATTTTCGTCAATAGCTAAACCCTTGATTTTTTAATTTTTTTTTTACATATTCATACCGAATTTTTTTACAAGCTTTTCCTGCAAAGCCTTGCATTCATCCGGATTCATTCCAAGCTTAAGGGCAACGTCCAGGTCATTCATAGACTGTTCGTATTCACCAAGCTCATAATATGCCATGGCACGACGGAAATTAGCATGTGCCTGGAATTCATTAATCTCCAGAGATTTAGTATAACACTCTACAGCTTCTTTATACTGTTTAAGGATTGAATAAACAATTCCTTTATAGTAATAAGAGCGGAAGGCTTTCGGATCAGCTTCAATACTCTTCTGAAAATTCTCAAGAGCATCTTCGAGTTTATTCATTGCGAAGAAAGCCATACCACGGTGCTTGTGAATTACAGCAAGAACATTTCCATCTGAATCTGGCACTGCCTCAAGAATCCTTGTATAAATATCAACAGCCTCTGAAAGATGACCGTCATTATGAGCTTCAATAGCCTTAAGCAGAAGATCATCAATAGTTCCCTGAACAAAAGGACTTACCCTGTTGATATCTTCTTCTTTTTTCTCTGTTTTTTCATTTAAGAAACCATCAGCAAGGGAATAGAAGGAACGACGGCGTTCGTCAAGCTCACGCTGAAGTTTATTCTGATAATCACGGATTTCCTGGAAGGTAATATCCGCCAGTGTAAGTGAAGCATTAATTGAAGCAAGCTTACGGCGAAGCGGCATATCAAAAGGATTAAAATCAATCTTATAAATTAATTCATGTTCAACTTCAGCCCAGGCATCCTGCAAGATTGTTCTTATTTGAATTTCACATACAATCTCATCTGAAATTGGAGAGAGGTCTTTATATTTTCCTGTAAGAGACGGCTTAAAATCATCAGGAATTTTTACAAGAACGTGAACAGATTCATAACCGAATTCAGAAAACTTCTTTTCAGCTCCCTTTACTTCTACTTCCTTAATTTCAAAAAGTTTTTTGATCTGCTCAAGGCCAAGATTTATATCTTCGAGGAAGGCACAAATCATTCTGATTCCCATCATGTCTGTGAGGTAAATAAGAGACTTGTTTTCTTCCAGCTGCTCTAGTTTTAAGCGCAGAACTTTTTTATAATAACTGTCAAAACTTTTGACACGGCTTTTATAAGTTGGCTGTGCTGAAAGCTTTACATTTTGCTGAAGTCTTTCAATAACCTTAGACATAATTTCGTTAAAATAATCAGTATATGATTCATAGATTTCACGAATTTGTTTTTTTGAAATTAAGTTTGCTGTTTCCATAAGAAAAATCCATTGAAGTTAAAAAAAAATACGCCCTGGAAAATTACCATTTACAAATAACTTTCCAAGGCGTTATTCAGCTTTAAGCCGGATTAGTCAGCAGCCTGACCACCGTTGCTCTGAGCGTTAGATCCTGAACCTTCGTTCAAGCTTGATGTAAATTCATCTTCTGTAGCAAGCTTAGCCTTCTCGAGGTAGCGGTTAACCTGCTTGTTACCGAATCTCTGCATTTCAGCATTCTGGCGAGCCTTTTCTTTCTTACCAATGATTCCCCAGAGGTCTTCATCAGCAATGTCGCGGTCGCTTGTAAGGAGAGCCTTGTCGTAGATAACCTTTACATCTTTGAAGTATCCGATGAAGTCTCCACCAATGTGAGCTGCATCACGAGTAATCTGGAATCCTTCGAACTTTACAAATGGAAGTCCGCGAGGGTAGATTGGGTAAACGCGGATTTCGCGGTTACGGATTTCAGAGATGTACTGTGGGTTGTTCCAGCGGAGTTCTTTCCATCCGTCGAAACCAAGGTAACCCATGAAGTAGCGGCGTTCAACACCGTCGTTATCAGACATAAGAACATAAAGTCCGTGTGGATAGTTCATACCCATTGTTGTAACAGAAATAGCCTTTACTGTTCCTACGTTCTTAATAATACCATAATTGTCTTCGAAAAGAGTCTTACCACTTGCTTTCTGTTCATCAGTTGGTTCCTGGCGAACACCATTTTCATCAGCGTCAGCCAATGGTTCGTAAGCAGGAATGTCGAACGGTGGTTCGATGCGAGCGTTTGCATTTGAGTTCCATGTAGGGAATACGATGCGAACACCCATTACATTTTTACCAGCAAATGGAACATCTGCCTCGCCTTTTACAGGAGCGGCAACAACTGTTGAGTCAGCCAAGCTAGAAACTGTCTTTGCAGATGAGTTTAACTTAACTTCCCATTCTGGCAGTGCCAATGAAGTTTTCATAAGATCCTTCTGATCTTCTGTGAAAGTTGCACCAGCGCTTACAGAGTAGTCCATAACTGTGCGACTGTTCTGTGTCGGATTTCCATTATCATCTGCACAGCAGTCAGCATCCAGAAGTGTAAAATCGATGAGGATTGCTTCATCAGCGAAAGCAACGCCACCAACAAGCAGCATAGCAGCTGCAATTAAACCAAAAGTCTTCTTCATTTGAAGCTCCTTTTTTATACTATTCGATGTAGCCTTGTATTATAGATAATTATCTAACAAGTACATCGTTTTGTCAATGTTTTTTATTTTTCAAAAGCAGATTTTCCTTCGATATAAATCTCTACGGAGTCTATTTCTGAAAAATTTTTCATTATATTTTTTTTGAGGAGCTCTGTCCCCTCTCTGATTTCAATTACACCATCTCCCATCTGAAGAATATCCTGTGAGAGATTCAAATACAGTACATGCTCACGTTCAAAGCAGGAAATTACCTTTGTTCCAGGGGCAAAAAGTCTTTTTGTACGCTCTACAGTTGACCCAAGCATTATTTCATCAACATAAAGCTGGATTTCTCCCTGATGAGGCTTTTTGTTAAGATTTCGGTATTCTATAATATATTTTCCGTTTTCTGCTGAAGGAAAAATAAAAGTTCTTCTATGATAATCTTTTGCAACCGTATACCAGAAAAATGAAAGGACAAAGACTGCTATTATAACAAGAGAAATTATAAATATAGGTAAACTTTTATTTTTTAACATATTTATTGTAGCTTTAGCTGTCATTTTATCGTAGTAAATCCTTGAGAACGTTCAAAGTGAGTAATAAACGCTGCAATTCCATTATATATTCCAAGTGTTGCTTTTTTCAAGTATCTTTCATCATTTAAAAGAAGAGCTTCTTTTTCATTAGAGACAAAGCCAAGTTCAATAAGAACGCTAGGCATGTTCGAATTACGTACAACAAACCATTCTTCTGCCTTGATTCCGCGGGCTGTTGATTCTTTTCCAATCTGTCCCTGTAAACCATCCATAATGAACTTTGCAATCATAATACTTTCTGTTGTATATTCTTCTTCCAGCATAGAATTCAAAATCGGGAATAAATTAGGATCACCATCTACTGCTGATTTATCAAGAACATTTCTTCTGTAGCCAGGCGAAAGATACCAGACTTCATAGCCGGAAGAAGTTTTATTAAGTGAGGAATTTACATGCACAGAAATAAAAAGCACTGCTTCATTCTCCCCTACCTTTACACCGTTAGCAATATCAGTACGTTCTCCAAGTGAAAGGAATTTATCTGTACTTCTGGTAAGAATAATCTGTTTTCCAGGATATGCAGTCTTAAGGCGTTCTGCCAGCATTTTTGAAACTTTAAGGGTGATATCTTTTTCCTGAATGGTTACATTCTTTCCGCCAACCTTATAGGTTTTAAGAGCACCAGGATCTTTTCCGCCGTGTCCAGCATCAATAAGAATTGCACCTACTTTAAATGGAAGTTCTGATTTCTGATTAAAAAATTCTTCACTATCATCAAGGAATTTTTTAGAAACATAAAGCTGATTGTCACGAAGTTCCGGAGCATCAGTTATCATCATTCTGATGCTGTCTAACAGAACCATGCGTTCACCATTTCTGAAAGAAAGCTGATGGCCGTTTTTTTCTATCATTCCTGTTTCAGAAAGAGAATCCCAATAAATGGTCATTCCAGAGTTTTTACATTTATCTAAGAGTGCAATATCATTTGCCGCGAAAAGAGAGGCAGAGAGAAAAATCAAACTGATTACAGAAAATAATCTTTTTAGCTTCATATTAAATCCCGTTATTTACCAAGTTTTTCTACAGTATCTGAAACATAAACTGCTGCCTGAATTCCACCGCGCATTACAGCCTTCCAGAAGCGCTCTGAATTTAATGCCGGATGCTTTGGCCGCAGAATATCAAACTTCTGAGCAGTTGTTTTAATTGTATTATAATTCCAGTCTGTCTTATTAATATATTCGGCACTTTGAAGAACTTCAGGAATAAAATCTGAAACTATTGAGTTTGCAGGAATTTCAGTTTTTTCTGAAAGAATTTCTTTCAACTGAGTATCATTCAATTTTCCAAAAGCATCAGGGGGAAAAGCAGCTTCATCTGTAGCCTGAGCTCCTGCAAGGAAAGCTTCTGTTCGAGGATTGTCAGCTTCGAGTGTAATAAAAACATCAGAAACAGCATCTTCTGCAACAGTAATTGCAGCTTCGCGGCTATGGCTTACAGCAATTACATTTCCGCATTTTTCTACGTTATTGCGGGGAAAATCAACTTCACTTCCTATGCTTACAGTGGCACGAGGAAGTACATCAAATACAGCCCTGTCTGAATAATCTTTTATATTCTCTATATATTTAACAGTTCCGGGAATACTCATCCAGGCCCGTTCTGCAGAAGTACGCAGACATGGAACTTCAAAAAGCTGATATGGCTGATCCGAATTTTTACAAAGTTCACTTGGTGTAAAAGCTACCGGTACACGGCGTTTTATTAATTCTTTCGGCTCCTGACCTGAAGCAATAAGGATCCCCTGCTTTGTAAGATTTAAATCTGATGCATAAGGATAAGTCCAGCCAGACATATAACCGCCGGACAAGCGACCGGCAATTTCACCAATCATAGGACCTTTGGCTGTATATTTGATATCTGCTTTTGCAGCTCCACAGGTAAGCCCCAGAGCCTTAGCTCCCAGTGCAAAAACTGATATAAGCTCGTCATGCATTTTTTTATCGAGTTCAGCTGGCATAGTGTGGCCGACTTCGATAAAGTACGGCTCATACTTTATATGCCGCACGGCAAAGCCTGTAACGGTAAAAGTTCCGTTTTGCACAAGCGCATCAATTGAGAACTCAGGCCCTTCCATATATTCTTCAACGATTGCATATCCTGTGCGGCTGCATTCAACTGCACATTTTACGGCAGGTAAGAACTCCTCTTCGCTTCGAACCATGCGGCAGCCGCGGGCTCCCATGTTGTCTACAGGTTTTACAACCAGAGGGAAAGTCATTTTCTCAAGGATTGCCTTCAGTAAGCTTTCAGGATCAGAGAAGCTGAGATCTTCTCTGCTTACACGGACAAAAGCCGGCGACGGGACTCCTGCATCTGCAAAGCACTGGCGCATAACGGTTTTTACGCTTGCGTTGATGGCGGCCTGGTGGCTGTGAGCCGGAAGGCCAAGCGCTTCACAAACATAACTTACGCTTGCAGAAAAATCTGTACCTGCAGTAAAAACGGCAGAAAGTCCTTCTGGAGAAGCTTTGAGCTCCTTTGCATAAGCTAAAATACCATCTTTATCTTTTAAATCAATTTTACGGAATGTATCAGCGTAAGGAATAGCAACAGCTTTGTCATCTGCATCAATTACATGTACAGTAAAACCTTCTTCCTTTGCGCTTAAAATTGCAGGCTTTTGCATAAGGCCTGCACCAAGAACTAGTATATTCATTATATGAACTCCATTTAAAAATGTTGCATGGAGGCAACGTCTAGCAGTTTTGCCAAAGGCAAAATCTGCTGGTTGAAAAATTACATGGATGTAATTTTTCAACCGTCCCACCTTGAAGAATTACTCTATAGTTTCTTGCAGTAAATTTCTACAGTATCGCCGAGTCTTTTTGCATGGCTCTTTGCATCTATAAGATTCCATCTGAGACTTCCAGGTTTTGCCCCTGTTTTTTTAATATAAGGGAAACGCTCCGGATGATGTCCTGTAGAAACAATTCTTTCAACCTTAAAACCAAATTGCTGCAAAATCGAGTCAGCGCGGCTTGGTTCCCAGATTGTATAATGATCTGTCGGACTGATCTGATAAAAATGATCTTTATCGCTGACTGCAGAAATTCCTTCTCCACTTGGGGTTGAAAAGGCAAAGATTCCGCCTTTTTTTACAAGCGAAGAAACCTTTCGCAATACGCTTCCCAAATCCTTAAAATGCTCAATTACATACCACATAGTTACAACATCGAACTGAGCAATTCCAAATTCTTCTGCTGTATCAATTTCAGGAAAAGCAGAAGATACAGCTGGAAGCTTTAATTTATTCTGAACATAAGAAACAGCATCATCTGCAATATCAGTTCCAAAAGCATTGAATTTCAAATCTGTAGCTGCTGAAAGGAAAGGTCCATATGCACAACCAATATCAAAAAGATTTTTTTCACTTCCGGAAGCAGTAATTCCACAGAGTGACTTGATTATTCCAGCCCGTCTCATACCCTGACTTTTGATTGCTTCAAAATCTTCTTCATAGGTTTTGCCATACTGTTTTTTATAATCTTCAAAGAAATATTCTTTCTGATATTTTTTATCTTCAATTGTTGTAAAGGCCATGTAAATCATGCCGCAGGAAGCACAGCGTCTGTAAGTTCTTGTTTCGTTTCGAGAAATTACTTCATCCGGCTGAGAAGGTATTCTTCCGCAAACAGGACAGCACATTCTTTTTCCTGCAGAAAGCAAGCGAAGGAATCCTGCAAGAGATTTTCTTTCTTCAACTGCCCCATTACTGAAAATATTTTTTGCAAAAAGATTTTCTGAATCAAGAGCTGACTGCAATGAAGAATCCGAAATTGCTTTATCTCCTACATAGGCGAAATTATATTTTTCTGCAAGTTTTTTATGAAGCTTTGTTGTAGGTAAAAGAATTACACCGCAGCCGGCATAAACCGCTTCAAAAGCAGTAAGGCCATAATGAGTTACAACAAGATCATATTCATAAAGCTTTTCACGAAGGCCAGGAATAGGCTTTATGAATTCAATATTCTGACCGCCGGCGTAATCAATATAAGGGCTTTGTTCATTTGAAACAATTGCTGTAATTTTTGCTTCAGGAAATTTTCTGACAATTGCAGTTGCAGCAGGAATTGTCAGATTAGCAGGATCTTCACCACCAAGACAAATAAGAACTTTTTCAATCTTCTTTTCAATATTTATTTCCGAACGAACATTCTTTGGCATTGTAATAAAGCCGGGTTCTGTTTTATTTGCCTGTCTGAAGTTTTTATATGAAGGAATTATATCAAGAAGATAATCACAATAAGCTGTATATTTTGAACCTTCATCTATTGAAATGAGATTTCTGTTTTTTGAAAGTTCTGCAAGCTGATTTTCTGTAAGCTCAAAAGTATCTGTAATAATAGCCGGCAGATAAGATTCATCCGGAATTGTATTTATAACCTGATTTTTTGAAAGTCCTTCAGAAATATATTCTTCTACAATCTGATCTGTTTCTGAAAGTGTTTTATCTTCTGGAATATAAACAAAAAATCCGCCTTCTTTAGCTGCTGTAAGGCAACGGCGAAGATGACCTGTTCCATGACCTTTTACAACTGAAGGAACAAGTACAACCGGATATTTTACATTATTTGAACGACAGGCTTCGATAATCTGCTCTGTTGTAAATGGCGAATCATAAGCTTTCATCTGCATATATTTCATAATTGAAACTGCGCGAAGATAGTCTGAATAAGTATCTATTGTTGTACGAAGTTCCGGGAAATCAAAACGACGTGGAGCCGGAACAAATTCACATACATATTTATCTTTATGATTATAGAGAGCTGGACCTACATGTTCATGATCATAAGGGTCGCTTGTTTCCTGGGCAGCCTTTTTCAGGGATTCTGCACTGAAAACTTCAACACCGCTTCCATGAGGAAGTCCTGAGTATGTCAGGTAATCACAATGTTCTTTCTGATTTTTTTCTTCAAAAAGTGCTGCACTTTCTTCTGCTGCTTCGTAAAATAAAAAGGGATTATCAGCTGTAGCTCGGATTACGGTCTTTGTTTTGATTGTATCAAGAAGTTTTGTAAAACGTGCAAGCACATCATCGAGAGGACCTGCAAAACATTCAAAATCATATTGGCGGCAAACAGGTAAAAGTTCTTCATAAGAAGCTTCATCTGTAGCAACAAAATAATGGTCAGCACGAACCTTATGCATTGTTTCAAGAACTCGTGCAAGGACTGTTTTTCCACAAAGGTCTTTAAGAGCCTTTCCCGGCAATCTTGTTGAGGATAATCTGCATTGTACAATTACAGTTCTATTTGTCTTCATCATTCTGACTCCAGTTTTGAATCAGGCTTTGTAAATCCATTTTGTAGCGGAATTTATTTTTTTCTACCCAGATTTTTACAGCATTGAACTGTCTGCGGGCTTCCATAATTCCACAGGATGAATGTCCAAGGAAAACAAGGAATGAATTCTTTTTAAGATATCCCTGTTCCATTTTTATTTTTGGAAGTTCATTTTTAAGATAGTAACGAAGATAATCCAGATTAAAGGTTGTATCGTTTACAGGAGGTTCTTCGATATATGAAAACTGAAGAAGCGATGTAAGAATTGTCTGTTCACCCCAAAGCCAGGAACGAAGGGCTAAATCCAGATTCTGCCAGTATGGTGAATTGATTGTCCAGTCAAATCCCCCGAGTTCTATAAACTTTTTTCTATTATATAAAGCAACATAATCAAATGGAAAAAGCGTTTTTTTGCCGTTTGCTATTTCAGATGAAGAATCTATTACAAAATGAGTTCGCTCAGCACTTGGACTGAAGGCACATGGCAAGGCAATTTTTCGGTTATCAAAAAGACGGGGAACAATACAGTATGGAGAATCTGCTGTAAGTCTTTCTGCAAGATGTGGTGGAATAAAATTTGCAGGAAGGTTCAGGCTGTCACGGATTACCAGAACATAATCTGACTGAACTTCACTCATTGCGAGATTTATAAGATCTCCGTCATTTGTTTTTTCAAGCGGAACAAGAAACTTGATCATAGGATATCTTTTAGAAACATCATCAGTAAAATTGCTTGAATCATGCTCTACAGAAACTATTGTCTGAAAATTGCACTGTAAAAGGTTTTCAAATATATGAAGTTTAAAGTGACTGCCGCTGCTGTTGAGAAGAATTACAGAAATATTCAATGCAGAAGGATCAATTGTTTTTGGTCCACCGAGAATTGTTCTGTTTATCTGATGTTCACTAAAAGTTAAAGGTATACCATTCATCGCATTTCTCACATTTTTTGCAGTTTACGCAATAGTTTTTATTTATATGATCTTCAAGAAGCTGGTTTGTTTTATGCCAGATTTCTTCGAGAGTCTGAGTAAAGACATTTCCAATGATATTGTCTTTCCAGCAGGTACGGCAGGAAGGAACATCACCATTTACAAGGATTGTAAAGTCGCGTCGGAGGTGCCAGCATGGGTCACGCTCTAAAGGCGAAAGGTCAGCAGGTTTGCATGGAGGAAGCTCGCCTGCAAAATCATCATATTTTTGAATAATAAGATTTCCGCCAGAAGGATTTGTTTTTTCATTCCAGTAGCGGTAAAAGGCTTCAAGTTCATCTTCGTTTTCATTCATACGTACAAACTGAGGGTAAACAGAACCTGGAAGTGCTTTTTGAAGAAGAGCTATCGAGTTTACAGCCGTCTGGAAAGCTTGTGACGGGCAATTTTTATGGATTTTTTGATAGGTTGGCTCTGTTGCGGCGTCTAAAATTACTGCAATCATGATTTTCTGCCAGCCGTTTGTTCTTGTGGCAGCTGATTTTTCTATTTGTGCAAGCTTTTCTGCAAAATCCTGGGTTACTGCAAGGCCGTCTGTTTCAAAGAATACAGAAAGTCCATCATAAGAAAGGATTTTTTCAACAGTTTTCAGAAAATCCGGGTGAAAAAGAGGCTCTCCAAAGGCAGACAAACTTATTACTGCTTTCTCACTGAATGCTGCAATATGGTCTATAAGTTCTGCGCATTTTTCATATTGCATCGTATTTTGCGAATAGTTGATCTTTGGAAGATATATTGATTCAAAGTTTACTTTGTCTGAAATCTGAATATTATAGAAACCAGGAATGGTTTTCAGACAGGCAGGATTTTTCGAAGCAAGTTCTGAAAGCTTTTCTACATCAGCTAAAGCCTCTGTGTCGCCGTCAGCTACTTCAAACAAAGCCTTACACTGCATAAAGTTATCTTTTTTACCGCAATGGAAAGCAAGTCTCAAGAGGCGCCAGTCTGAATCTGCAATAATTGTTTCTACATCAAAAGAGTTTATGTCTGTTTTAATAAGGTTATAAAGGGCTTCTCGAGATACCGGAGCATCGCCAAGGGCTTTCTGGGTCGTTTTTGAGAGCTCGGCAAGAATTCCGATTGTTCCGGCATTTAATGCTTCCGGTGCAAAACCATAAGGATATCCGTCTGCAAAGGTATATTCGGCTTTATATTCAATATGAGAATTAAGAATTTTCTGAGCAAGAGATTTATTAAGATATGGAAGGTCATTATAAGAAAAAAGAACAGTTTCAGCCTGATTTTCGTCGCAAAGCTTTTTCATATCAGTTAAAAGCTCTGTAAGTGTAGCTGATTTTAATGTAAAGGCAGGTAAATCAAGACTTTTTGCCCATTGACCGGTGAGTTCTATGGCTGATTTTCCGTTAAAAGCCTTTTCTGAGGTATATTTTGAGTCTTCCGAATAAAAAATTACTATGGTTTTCATCAAATTCTTTATCGGCATTTCATTGAATAAGTTAATAAAATAAGGTAAGTTGAAATTATTGAAAAAGGATGCTGAAACAAGTTCAGCATGACACTTTTGGGTTGGGGAAAATGAACGCACCGGAATTACCACAGGATTTTGTTTTCAGCGTTTCGCAGATTACAGACTTAATCAAAGAAATTTTAGAGACCTCTTTCCGCACAATTATAATTGAAGGCGAAATTTCTAACTGGAGACCGAGTGCGGCTGGCCACATCTATTTTACCCTGAAAGACAACAATGCTCAGATAAAGGCAGTAATTTTTCGTGGTGCCGCAATGAAACTGAACTTCCGCCCAAAAGACGGAGACAAGGTTCGCTGTACAGGAAGCCTTTCGGTTTATGCACCTCAGGGAAATTACCAGATAATAGTAAATACTATGGAAATTGCGGGCGCAGGCAATATTCTTCAGATGCTGGAAGAACGGAAAAGAAAGCTTGCTGCCGAAGGTTTGTTTGATGAAAACCGTAAAAAGCCTCTGCCTCTCTTTCCACAAACTATCGGGGTTGTAACAAGCCCTACCGGTGCTGCCATTCGTGATATTTTGAATGTTACAAAACGAAGAAATCCCGGAGTGAATATTATTGTTCTTCCGGCCATAGTTCAGGGAGAAGGTGCAGCCCAGACAATCTGTAAAATGATTGAAATTGCAAATTTTTATGAGCTTTGTGATGTACTGATTGTTGGACGAGGCGGCGGTTCTCTAGAAGACCTGCTTCCTTTCAGTGAGGAAAGTGTTGTACGTGCTGTTGCCGCTTCCCGCATTCCAACCATAAGTGCCGTTGGACACGAAATTGACTGGGCTCTGTGTGATTATTCTGCAGACCGCCGCGCTCCAACCCCCTCCGCCGCCGCCGAAATGGCCGTTCCGCTGCTGGCCGACCTCAAACAAGATCTCGCCGCCTATAAAACAGGCTTTTACGACACAATTTCTGCCCGAATCAAGAATACACGTCTTATGGTAAAAGCCTTTAATCCGGAAAGCCTCGAAATCCGCTTCCGAAATATCCAGCAGCCGCTTTTAAACCGTTTCGCCGCTGCGCGCGAAGCCTTACCACAAAACTTACAGGAAAAAATCCGGGACCTTCGCGTTCGCATAGCACAAAGCCGAACAGTGCTTGAAAATGCCAGCCCGCAGACAATCTTTGACCGCGGCTATTCAATGGTTACCGACGCCAACGGAAAAGTCGTGAGGGACGCAGCAACTATAAAAAAAGGAGATAAATTAACAATCACACCTGCAAAGGGTAAGATTGCAGCAGAGGTATTATGAACACATTCGAACAAAATTTGGAAAAACTCGAAAAACTTACACAAGATATAAAACGCAGCGACATCTCGCTCGAAGATGCGCTCAAAGACTTCGAAGAAGGCATCAAACTCGCTTTTGGAATGGAAAAGCAGCTGGATGAGATTGAAGGTAAAATCCAGATTCTCATGAATGAGCCTAATCCTATGACAAAGGATAATCCGCCGCAGATGGATCTTTTCAGCGACGAAGGCCAAGTAAATGGAACCAGAAAATGAGCCAGACAAGACCAGTCCGTACCTTAAATCCTGAGGTAGCAAGAAAAATTGCTGCCGGAGAAGTAATCGACCGCCCAAACGCCATAATCCGCGAACTTATGGATAACTCCATAGACGCCGGAGCCCACTCTATCACCGTAGAAATTACAGGCGGCGGTATCGATAAAATCAGGATTATAGATGACGGAGCTGGTATGACTCAGGAGGACCTGCAAAATTGTGCCCGGCCTCACGCCACAAGCAAAATAGAAACCGAAGTAGATTTAATGAATCTTTCTACTTTGGGCTTCCGCGGTGAAGCTCTTGCTTCAATTGCGGCAGTTGCCCGCCTTTCAATTCAAAGCGGCGGCTTTAAAATGCGGGCCAGTATAACAGAAGACCATATCATAGAACCGGTTGCTCCAATCAAAGGAACAATTGTCCAGTCAGAAGGACTTTTCGAAAACTTCCCTGCCCGCCGACAATTCTTAAAACGCCCGGCAACAGAAGGCATAATGTGCCGCAACACCTTTATAGAAAAAGCACTCGCCCGCCCGGATATTGCCTTTCGTTTCGTTGCAGACGGAGAAACAAAATTAGACCTTCCGGCCGGCCAGTCTCTAAAAGACAGGTTTGTTATGGCTAACAACTACAGCGAAGGGTCGGAACTTTTTTATGAATTCAGTCAGTCTTCCGGCGGTGAAAATCCAGAATGGTCTTTTACACTTGTTATTGGAGAACCCGCTGTTAGTCGTACTAACAAAAAAGAAATCTTTATTTATGCAAATGGAAGACGCATTCAGGAATATTCACTTGTTCAGGCCGTTGAATACGGCGGCCAGGGATTTTTCCCAAACGGCACCTACCCTGTTGCAGCCGTTTTTGTTCAGGTTCGCCCGGATCTCATAGATTTTAATATTCACCCGGCAAAACGCGAAGCCCGTTTTTCTGATATTTCTGCCCTTCACCATGGGCTCAGCAGCAGCATAAGAACCTTCTTTCATCAGTATACTTATTCAAACTTTAAGGAAGACAAACCTGCAGACCAGGAACGTGAACAGGAATTTAATTTTACTCCGCAGCTTCCAGAAACTAAAACTGGAACTCCTGTTTCCGAAATTGATTCAGTTTATGAAAAACATATATCTTATAAGACTTCTGAAACAAAAGCAGAAGCTTTGTCTGATTTCCGTTCTAAGTATCTTGGAATAAAAAGTGGAGCTAGTTCTGGAAAAGGAGCTGCCTTGGAAAATAGAAGTTCTGCTGTGAATTATAGCAGTACACGGAGCCTTGCAGAAGAAGCGCTCGCTGCAGCAGCGCCTTCAGCTCTTTCAAGTGAAACACAAAAAATCCGCTATATAGGTCCCTGTCTCGGAACCTTCCTTCTCGTAGAAAAAAACAACTGCCTTTATATAATTGACCAGCATGCCGCACACGAACGAATTCTTTTTGACCGTCTTATGAATTCTCAAGGCAATGCTCCCCGCCAGCCGCTGCTTATTCCATATAAAATCAAAACTGAATCAAAAACTCAGGATAATCAGCTCGAAAAACTAAAACCAGAATTAAACAAAATCGGTTTTGAAACAGAACATACATCAGATGGCTTATGGGAAATCAAAACAATTCCTGACCGCTGGACTGGAACAGAATACGATCTTCGTACACTTTTATTTGTAAAACAGGTTGAACCAAAAGAAATAATCCGCTCAATTGCCGCAATGACAGCTTGTAAAGCCGCAGTAAAAGACGGTTATGTTCTTGACGACATCACCGCCACCCGTCTTGCGGAACAGGCCTTCACTCTGGAAGATCCTCACTGCCCTCACGGCCGCCCGATTTATACTGTAATCAGCCGTGAAAAACTTTTTGAACTTGTAAAAAGAACTTAGTTTTCCAGAACTGCAATTAAGCTGTCTACTTCAGCTTTTCTGAACGAAGGATTTTTGCTGCGTACATAAAGCAGATTTTTATAAGCCCCCTGACTATCTCCAGTTTGAATCTGAACTTTTGCAAGTCCAACAAAGGCTTCAAGATTTTCAGGATTCTTAACTGTAATCTTAGTGAAATTGTAAACAGCTTCCGAAGGTTTTCCACCTTTCATCTGTGCATTTGCAAGATTAAAAAGCGCATCTTCATCATCTGCTATAATATCAAGGGCTGCTTTATAAAACTTTTCAGCATAATCATATTGTTCTTTCAGCATATAGGCAGTACCCAGATTGTTATTAACGCTGAAATCAGAATTATCTGTTTTATAGGCATCAAGTAAGAGTTCAAGAGCCTTATCCGCATCCGGATTATTTTCTGCCATATAAAGTGCACTAAGATTAATTTTTGATTTTACATGCTTTGGATTTAAGGTAAGAGCTTCTTTATAAAGAGTTATTGCTTCATCCGGCTTTTCGTTTTTTTCCTGAATCAAAGCATAATTATAAACAACATTTGCCTGCTGAGTATCATTTAAAAGAAAATCTTTTTCATCATAAGCAATCCATCCATAACGTGTTGCCTCAGAATATTTTTTATCATCATATAAAACCTTTGAAAGGTTATAAGCTGTTAATGTTCTTTCTTCACTTTTACTAAGACCAGGCAGAGCTTTTTTATACTGGGCTTCGGATTCAGCATATTTTCCATACTGATAATACACAGACCCCAGTTCCATAACTGCAGCAGTATTATCGGGGAAAAGTTTTATAAGCGTATCATAAGCTTTTACACATTCAGCAAGTTTACCCTGGCGGTTATAAACACGTGCCTGTTCAATATAACCTTTTTCATATTCAGGATTTATTTTTACTGATTTTTTGAAGGCTTCAAGTGCATTATTTTCGTCATTGAGTTTTACATAAGTGAGACCAAGGTTATAAACACTTGGAGAAAACTGATTATTAAGCTCAATAGAACGACTGAAAGAGTCCTTTGCATCCGGATATCTCTTTAACAGATATTGAAGTTTTCCCATATCATAATAATAAAGATAATTTGATTCATTGAGTGCAATTGCTTTTTCGAGTTCGCTTAAAGCACGTTTGTAATCTTTTTTCTTCTGAGCATCCTGTGCAAGAATATAATGTGCGGCATCGCTTTCAACACCACTTTCTATAAGTTTTTTTGCAAGCTCAACACCTTCATCCAAAAGCTTTTGTTTTTCAGAAGCACTTGTTGTTTCTGAAAGTCTTTTTATAATATCTTCAAGTTTTGATTTATTTCTGTCTGCCGCAGTTTTTTCTTCTTCTGCTTTCTTTCTTGCTGCGTCTAGAGATTTTTGAGCGGCATCTTCAGCTTCTTTCTTTAAGCGTTTTTCTTCTTCGGCTTTCAGTCTTTCCTCTTCTCTTTTTTTCTTATCTTCTTCGGCTTTTCTCCGCGCCTCGTCTTCTGCTGACTTACGTTTTTTTTCTTCTTCTGCAACTTTTCTGGCTTCTGCTTTTTTGGCTTTTTCTTCAGCTGCCTTTTTAGCTTTTTCCTCTGCAATTTTTTTGTTTTTTTCTTCAGCTGATTTTTTTTCTCTTTTCTCTTTTTCCAGGCGTTCTGTTTCTGCTTTTTGTGCTGCCCGTTTTTCGGCAGCTTGTTTTTCTGCAAATTGTTTTTCGGCAGCAAGCTTCTCAGCTGCTTCTTTTTCAGCTTTCAGCCGCGTCTCTTCTTCTGCGGCACGGCGAGCAGCATCATCATCAAAATCAAAAAGAGGATATTCTTCTACGCCTTTACCATACTCATTATCAAAAATATCTGTTCCGGAAATTTTTTCACCATAAGTATGACCTTTTCCATCAGAAAAATTACGGCGCTTACGACTTGAACTGCAGCCTTCACATTTCATAAGCAAAAGGAGAATAACAATTACAAAGACAAGGGCTGCAATTCCACAGATTCTTTTCAGGAGTTTTTCTTTCTGCTCATCTGATAAATCTTTCCAAAACTTGAATTTCATAAACTAATCCAGTTCTCCTTCCAGATCATAATCAATCAAATCTTCCGCGCCGGAGGTCAAGTTTGTAGAATCACTACCCTGCAATGAATTAGCAACATCCTCCAGAAGTTTTTTTCGTCTTTCTTCTTCTGATTTTCTCATATCTTCAAGCATCTGTTCGCGAAGTCTTCTTTCTTCTTCGAGGGCAGTCTGCTGTTCCTTTTGCCGCGCCTGAGCCTCTCTTGTTGCAATTTCCTGCGCACGACGGCGTTCATTTTCCAGCCATTTTTCGTGCTCTTCACGGGACTGTTTTGCCAGCTCGTTCATTTCGCTGAGTTCATCGTCGCTGAATGTGAGCCAGTTTTCCTCATCAGTTACAGCTTCCTCTTCTGCAATAACAGGACTTCCTTCACTTTCAAACTCTTCCCAGTCAGAAGCATTCACTTTCTCAGAATCAAGCGAATCATATGTATTCTGATCCTTTTTATTTTCTGCTAAAGCACCTGGATTCTCATTGTGAATTTTTTCCCATTCAGGATCTTCGCGTACAATGTTTCTATCTTCTATGCCGGCATCAACCTGTTCCCAGTAAGGCATAAATGCATCATTCTTTTTTTCATTAAGATTTCCATCATATTCTTCCCACTGAGCTTTGTTTTGCTCAGCAAGAAGTCTGGCTTCTTCTTCACGTCTGGCAATTTCTTCCTCAAGTGCTTTTATCAAAAGTTCAATTCGTTCATGCTGTGCATTATCCGGGCACTTGGCAAGAAAATCGACATATTCTTCTTTTGCAGAAAGAAGTTGACCGGACATCAAAAGAGCATTAGCACGATTTAACAGAGCATCATAAAAAAGCGGGTCAGCCTTCAGGGAATCTGAATAACAGTTTATTGCAGAATTATAATCCTTAATTGCATAATAAGTATTTCCCATATTATATGAAAGGATTTTTATATTATCCGGCTGAGCCTTTATACCGCGCCTGAAAGCATCAAGAGATTTTTCATATTCACCAAGCTGATAATAACCAAGGCCTAAAAAGTTAAATGAATTATCAGAAATCTGACCATTTAAAATTTCATATTCAAGAACCTGAACCGCATCTTTTGCATTGTTTTCCTTAAAAAGAGATTCTCCTCTGGAAAGTCCCGCATTACCGGCGGCTCCAGTCTGTCCAAAAAGATAAGTACCTGTAAAAAGAAAAGCGACTACAATAAATCCTTTCAATTTTAATCTCATATATATTACCTTCGTGTTTGACACATCGACATAAATTTACTACTCTTATTATCGAGAAAAACTGAAAAGACTTAATCTGCATTATCTATGCTTTTCAGTTGGAGTAACGCATGCTTATTATTATTATAGCTATTTTTTCAGTTGTAATCATATCCCTTTTACTCATTATAATAAAAAATTTTGTATCTCCAAAAAAAATTGATGCAATTCCCCGTCTCATAAAACAAGGCAAGACCCAGAATGCAATAAAAATCGCTAAGCAGATTTTAGCAAAGGATCCTAAAAACTATATTGCCCACTATTACCTTGGAAAAGCCTATATAAAAGAAAACAGAACTGAACTTGCAGTAATTGAATATAAGAATGTAAATGACAACGCGCTTTTCGGCGAAGGTATTAACGAGCTTGCATTCCGCTCAGAATATTCACAGCTTCTTCTTAAATACAATCAGCAGAACGAAGCCTTAAAAAACTTCCTTCTTCTTACAAAGCTCGATCCTACAAATGCAGAAAACTTTTATCAGGTTGGCCGTATTTATGAACAGCAGAACCGCTACGACCTTGCCCTCGGCTTCATGCAAAAATGTGCAATGATTGATAAAAAACATGCAAAGGCTCATGCAGAAATAGGCCTTATGCTCTACCGCACAAAACAGTTTAATGAAGCGAAAAAAGAAATCGATATAGCCCTTAAACTTAGTCCTGATACATATTCTTCATATTATTATCTTGGAAAAATCTTAAAAGACGCTAAAGATCTTCAGGGAGCTATAAAAGCCTTTGAAAAAGCTCAGAGAGATCCTGATGTTAAACAGAAAGCTATTATAGAACACGGTTCCTGCTACATGCTTGCAGGCAGAAATGACAATGCTCTTGTTGATTTTCAGCGCGCAATTGAACTGGATAAAGACAATTCACACCAGGAAACTCTTTACGCCCGCTATTTTCTTGCTTCCTGCTACGAAAAAAGCCGCAAAATTGACAAAGCTATAGAACAGTGGGAAGAAATTTACAAGCGTAATAAAGGATTCCGTGACGTTTCTGCAAAACTTTCTGAATATAAAGACCTTCAGGCAAATGATTACCTTAAAGATTACCTTACCTGCAGCAACGAAGAATTCCCGATTATCTGCCGCAATGCAACTGTAAAAGCAATGAATCTTCAGGTTCTTTCCTGCGATATGAAAAAATGGGGCTGCCAGATTACAGGCGTAAACAAAAGCGATGAATCCTGGATGGCCGTACGTAAGCAGGTACTTTTCATCCGATTTTACCGAGAACCGGAACCTATCGACGAATCTCAGATTCACGAATCCCTTGATTTAATGAAATCTATGAACAGTGTAAAGGCTTTCCTTTTCTCAAGCTCAGGCTTTAACACAGCTGCAAAACGTTTTGCAGAAAACCGACCTATTGAGCTTATCGAAAAGCAAAAACTCGAAGCACTTCTTTCAAAAGCTGGTTCATGATGAAGATTTTATGTGTTTCCGACTATGTAGACCCGCTTATCTATAATCAGAATGTAAAGGAAGCCTTTCCTGACATTGATCTTATTCTTTGTGCAGGCGATCTTCCTATGGATTATATTGATTTTATAGTTTCTGTATTTAATAAGCCTACTTACTTTGTATTTGGAAATCACGATCTTAAAGAATATCATTTATATCACAAAGACAGTCGGCTGGATGGATCTCGTTTTACAAAAAACTACGATCAGGCCATTCACGGACATGGAGCTACTTACCTTGGCTTCAAAAGCTTTATAAATGAAGATTTAGTTTTTGAAGACCCGGAAACCGGCAAAAAAACACCACTTTTAATAGCAGGAACTTCTGGAACTGTCCGCTACAATAACGGGCTCTGCCAGTTTTCTGACTCTCAGATGAAGTTCAAGCTCCTTAAAATGGTCCCTAAATTGATTATTAATAAGTTAAAATATGGAAGATATCTTGATATTTTCATGACACATGCTTCACCACGTCATATTCATGATCATGAAGACCAGTGCCATATTGGTTTTGACTGTTATAACTGGTTTTTACAGCGTTTCAAGCCAACTTATATGGTACATGGTCATATTCATCTTTATGATTTACGAGAAGAAAGAGTTGGAAAATACTACGATACCACTGTAGTCAATGCATATGCCCATTATGTAATTGAACTGCCGATGAAAACAACAGAAAATAAGGACAACTAAGATGGATTTTTCAAAAGCAAAATCAGAAGAAGATTTTAACAAGGCACACACAAAAGCATTTATAAACGAGATTCAGCATCTGCTAACTCCGGAAGAAGCAACTCTTATTTCCCTTAATGATGTAAAACAGATGATTAAATCCAACGCTGAAACCTACATCGGAATGAAGGTAATTCCTATCGAAAAAATTGTAGGAAGCGAAGGACGCTATAACGATTTTGATAACAGATTCTTTCCAAAAAGCACTCACCTCAAGAACCGCTGGCAGCATGTAGACGAAGCAGCCCTAAATGACGTAACTCTACCTCCTATAAAGGTTTACGAAATCGCAGGCTTATACTTTGTTCGTGACGGAAACCACAGGGTTTCTGTTGCAAAGGCACGTGGAACCGAGTTCATCGATGCAGAGGTAGTATCCCTTCAAAGTGAAATCAAACTCAAAAAAGCAGATTCCCTTAAGGAAATCCAGAAGCAGATTATCAATTACGAAAAGCGTGTATTTTACAGCGAAACTTGCTTTGGAGACATCACCGACTACTGGTGCCTGGATTTTTCAAGACCCGGACGCTACGACGTAATCTATAATCATATTCTGACCCATAAATATTATATGAATCAGAATAAAACAACCGAAGTTTCCATGGAAGAAGCTATAAAATCCTGGTTTTTCAACGTATATTTTCCGCTGGTTTCAATAATCCGCGAAAAATATATCTTAAGAAACTTTCCGGGCCGTACTCTCGGCGATCTTTACGTATGGACAGTACGTTACTGGGACGATCTTAAGAAAAAATTCGGTGATGACATTCCAATGGATGCCGCAGTTATTGATTTTCAGAAAAAATACAAGATTCCGCTGGCAAAAAGAATTCTTAACCGCATAAAATGCATAGTTTTACGCCGTGCAATGACCGATTCGAGCAGTGAAATCCCCGGATAATACCTGTTTACTAAGGGAAGTTTCTTAATGTGCTGTTTCGGGCCTTTTATAAAGAAACAATTCCTTGACGGCTAAAAATTTCAATGCTAAAATCAAAGATAATGCCGATAATATAGTAATACTATATACGTTAGGAGAAAAATTTGTTTACCATTGATTCATTTATAAACGTTCCACTTTACATTGCAGCCGGCGTAAGTGCACTGCTTTTAATCTTCCTTCTGATAATTAAGCTTCGAAATAAGGCAAAAATCAGCCTTACCTTCTTAATTTCTGCAGGAATCATGATTCTCGGCACAATTTACAGCACTTTCAAAGGTTACTATTCATACGTTGTGTTTACAATCATTCTTTCAGAGGTTGTACTCCTTCCTTATCTGATTATTAAAGCATTTGTAAACCCACAGAAGCTTGAAGAAAAGAAAGCTGCTAAAAAAGCCGCTGAAATTTCTGCTTCCCGCGATAACGACATGGTAAACAGAGCTGTTATTCAGCAGATTGAAGAGAAAAACCAGCGCTATATCGAGTTAAACCGCGATCTTATCGCAAAACTTTCTACATTCTTTACAAACAACAACAGTATGGAGAACTTTCTCGAGTACTGTAACGATCTTTTCACAGACAAAATCAAGGCAGATGGTTGTATTTTCCTTATTGCAGATGATTATGACAACACACTTGCCGTTAAATCCTTCAAGGGAGCCTTCCCTCCACCATACAAATTACCGGAAGATCTTCCTCACAAGCCAATCCGTGTAGAAACAAACCTTCGTTTTGCACAGTTCTCTCTCCAGGACAATATTTTTGGTCAGATTTTCACAGAAGGCCAGCCAGTTCTCATTACAGACTCTGTAAAAGACCCTCGTGTTTATCAGAATGGTCCTGAAGAGTTCCTTCGCTGCGGAAGCTATATCTTTGCACCTATCAAACAGGTTGATTCTGTAGTAGGTCTTGTAGCTCTTGCCCGCAAACCTGATAACGAAAAATTCAATAAAGATGATTTTGATAATGCAGTTATGCTTGCAGAAGCAGTTTCTACTGCAATTAAACCTCTTTACAGCTTCCTTGATTATGCTGAACACACAGAATTGAATAAGGGTGGCTCTATCGCTTCTAAATATCAAAAAGATATGCTTCCAGCAAAGCTTCCTGTTATTCCAGGCCTTTCAATCGGCTGTTACTCAATGCCTGCAGAAAATGTCTGCGGCGACTATTATGACATTCTTGTTTCAAGAAAAGACCGTATTTCCTTTGTAATGGCAGATATTGCAGGTAAAGGTATGAACTCCCTTATCGTAATGATTATGATTCGTGCAATTCTTCGCCTTGCTGTTCACACAGCACAGTCTGCTTCTACAATTATGTCATGGGCAAACAGAGGTATTTGTCTCGAAAGCTCAAAGATTGACCATTTTGCAAGTATTGCACTTATTAATTATAATGCAACTACAAAAGAAGCTGAAATCAGTACATGTGGAAACAATCCAGTATTCCATTATTCTGCATCGGAAGGAACTATCAAGCAAATTTCTATTCCTAGTGAGCCTATGGGTGTTACTAAGGATACAGTATTTACAAACCTTCCACTTAAGCTCGATTCAGGTGATATTATTGCAACTTGTACTGACGGATTACTTGAATCTCTCAATGAAAATGGTGTACAATATTCTATTGAAAATCTAAAGAAGGTTATTGTAAAGAACGCTGGTGCAGCAGCGAAAGATATTTCAAACCGGGTAAAGGACGATTTGAAGAAGTACTGCGGAACTGCACAGCAGTATGATGATCAGAGCCTTTTGGTTATTAAAATACAATAATTAAATTAGGAGTTAAAAAGGAGATTCGTATGGAACTTAAAATACGTAAGAATGGTGATGTTTACATCATTGACGTAACCGGTGAGATGGATCTTTACAATTCATATAAGCTTAAAGAGCTTGTTATGAAAATGCTTGAAAAAAACGTAAAGAACTTCGTAATCAACCTTGAGCAGGTAGATTACATCGATTCGTCTGGAATTGGTGCACTCATTTACATTTGCTCTACAATTAAAAAAATGAACTTGAATCTTGCTATTGCAAATATTCATGGTTCGGTAAAAAAGGTAATCGAACTTACAAAGCTTATGGGCTACTTCCCTATTGCAAACAGTATTGAAGAAGCTCTTTTGATGGTAAAAGAATAATTTTAATATTATTAAAAAAGTTGTCATCAATTATTAAAAGTAAGTAAACTGCAGGAGGAACTGAAATGGTTCAAGACTTTAAGGAACTCAGATCGGATGAGAACGACCCTTTGTTTGATAAAACAAATATGCTGAAGAAGGAATTTCCTTCTGATTTCAGACAGATTCGTTATTTCACATTGCTGATTGTTCAGTCAGCACCTACAGAAATTAAAGAGTTGAATCTTCTTGAGCAGCAGATTAGTGAGGTTATTAAGAACGCAGTAAAGCATGGTAACCACTGCGATATTAACAAGAAGGTAACTGTCTGGTATTCATTCAGCCCAACACACGCTCATATTATTGTACAGGACGAAGGTGAAGGATTCCAGGATCTGGAAAAATGGAACGACTTTAATAAAAAACGTCTTGAATGTCTCCACAATAATGATTTTATGGAACTTTCTAATTACGTTTCATTCAGAACAAAGGAATCAGACAGTCAGGATGGTGGTAACGCTTTGTTCGCTGCATTGGAATACTGGAACGGTGGTTTTGTTTACAACGGAAAGAGAAATGCCGTTGCTATGCTTAAGAAATACCAGCAGAAATTCCACAATGCAAACCATGATGGTGAATAATAATATCTGATATTTTATATTTTGTTTAATAAAGTCTGCATACTAAAAATTCATTATGAGTTCTTAGCATTGCAGACTTTTTTTTTGGAGTATTTTGAATAAACTAAAACGTTTTCTTTTATTATTTTTTATCCTCTTCATAACACTTTTCTTTTCTTCATGCAGGAAAAGACGTGTTCCCTATTACAGGATAAATCTAAAAGAAAACTGGCAGTATTCTCTCAAAGGCGAACCTTATCCTTTTTATGATCTCCCTGAAAATAATTTGAATAAACTTTCTGATTTACTTGATCAGCAAATCGGATATGTTTTTATTAAAACTACAATTAAAATCCCAAAAGAATACAGACATAAAGATGTTGCATTAAATCTTGGAAGAGTAAAAATTGCTTCTAAAATTTATATTAATAATCATGCAATAGGAAAAACCGGTACATTTCCACCTCACGAATTTACAGAAGGAAACAGGTCTTTTGTTTTTAAAATTCCAAAGGAATATATAAACTTTGGAAGTGAAAATACAATAATGATTTGTCTCTGGTGTCATGGTTATGGTTCTATAGACTCAACTCCTTTTATTTCTGAATATACTGATGCTGAAACTGAAGCAGATTATTCAACACTGGTATATGCGAAGATATATTTAATATTTACAATCATTCTTTTAATCATTAATTTTATTTATTTTTTCTTATATTTGCTCCGTCGTTCAGAAACCGAAAATCTTTCTTTTTCTCAGGTATGTCTGTTTACTGGAATTTATCTTTGTGTATTTTATTATGGAGAATATGCATTCTTAGGCAAGGCTAACCTAACATACCTTATGTTTGAAAAATTATTTAAAGGTGCAACTGCACTTTTAACAGGATACATGATTGTCTGTTTTACAAGGGACTTTCTGCATTACCATGAAAAATTGAGCAATAGAATCTTACGCTTTGTAATTACCATGGTTGGAATTATGATTCCAATGACAGCATCAAACATTCCTGATTTCCGAAACAGATTACGAATCGGATTTTTCTTTATCATTATTCAATTCTTTTTCCTTGGCAAAGTTGTTTTCACTGCGGCTAAAAAGAAAGACAAACGCCTTATACATTTTGTAATTTGTCTTACACCTTTCCTTCTTTCATTCATTTCTCAGATTATTGCAAGGGTATTCTTTAAACAGCGTATAGACACTCTCCTGCTCGCAATCAGCTGGATTGCAGTTATCTTCCTCTTCCTTGCAATCTTAATTATTCATTTTGTTCAGCTTGCAAACGAAGTCGAAAACATGAATAAAAATCTTGAAGAGTTAGTTGCCCAGCGTACTGAAGCTCTCGAAAAAGAAAAAAATCGTGCACTCAAGGAAATTGATCTTGCAGGTTTTGTTCAAAAGAGTTTTTACAAACTCGATACTTCTGAATTAACTGACTGGAAGCTGGAAATCACTTCTAAGCCGATGGCAGGTGTTTCAGGAGACCTTTACATGGCATTTATTTCTGATCATCATCTTGATGGACTTGGAATTTTTGATATTTCCGGACACGGTATTGCTTCGGGTCTTGTAACGATGCTTGTAAAAAATATCATCGAACAGGAATTCTATAAAGGAATAAAGAAGCCTCTCAAGGAAGTAATGGCAAAAATCAATGATAGAATTATCCTTGAAAAAGGAAATATTGAAAATTATCTTACCGGTATGCTTATACGTTTTAATAAGCATAACATTGAACTTGTAAACGCTGGTCATCCAAAGGCAATTTTATATAATTCAGAAAATGGAACTATTACTACTGTCGAAGAAGAAGGTGTAAATCAATATGGGGCAATCGGTATTGCAGATTTCCCAATCAGTTTTGAAACCCTTCATTTTAATATGAAAAAAAATGATGAACTTGTTCTGTACACGGATGGAATAACAGAATGTACAAATGAAAATAAAAAGTATTTTGGTACTGATGGTATTCTTGCAGTATTTAAGAGCAACATCAGTCTGGATGTAAAAGATCAGGTAACGGCCCTTCCTGCGGCTCTCAGAAAGTTCTCTGGTTCAGATAATTTCAATGATGATATTACATACATTATTCTTAAAAAACTTGTTTAATGTAATTTGTCTTACGATTTCTCTTGACGATTAATATTTTTATAATTATATTTGATTGTACTTGGGGGTGTCCCGGTTTCGACGGAATTGGGAAATCTTGTACTGCAGGTAGGGCTGAAGGTCCCTTAAACTGACGAAAAAATAACTGCAATTTTCGCAAGAAAAGAAGAAGAAGCTGATGAGGCTTCTTTTGAAGCAGAAGCACTCGCTGCGTAAGTAGCCGTGCAGGAATCCAGGTGGCCCTGTTCCGCGTTGCCTGACATTCTTTTACCTTATCGGGACTTGCTGCGTATTGTGTCTGGTCTTTACGCAGGACATTTAATCAGAATACGGAGGCGACGCTTGTTATGCTGCTACCGGCTCCCGACAACCACCTCGCATAACTAAACTTGTAGATGTACCTGGTTTACTTTTTCGGACGGGAGTTCAATTCTCCCCACCTCCAAATAAAAATAACTTCAGCTATACTGAAGTTATTTTTATTTAACGAGTTTTGGCATAGCCAAAACTCGCACATCACTGGCTCATAATAAAGCATTTACATTCACTGTAAAATTGGGAGAATTGAACTCCGCGAAGTGAGCGCCGACCTATATTTCGCTTACAGGAATATGGTAAACACTTCCACACTTGCGACACACAACTTCCAGCGGATCCGGGCCGTTTTTACGGATATCTTCCAGGTCTTTAAAAGGCAAGCCGCGGATATGTTCAATGTAATATTCTTTACTGCAAGGGCAATCAAAAACAATATCCCGCTTCATAGTTATAATAGGATTAAACTCGCGGAAGAGGCCCAGGATAATATCTTCTGAATCTACCTCGCCTTCGCTGTATAACTGACCAATGCTCGGGCAGGCACGGAAGGCATTTTCTACACGGCGCAGTAAATCTTCCTCATCCTTATCCTCTTCCTGATGGCTGTCTACCTGAGAACCAAGTTCTGCAGTGCCACCAGTTTTCGGCATAATCTGAATGTACATTGCGCCGGCTCCCACTACCCTGCCTTCCTTATCAAACTGAATACTTGAATTAAAGGCTGTATTTATCTGTTCGCTTTGGGCAAAGTAAGAAGCAAAATCAATTGCAATATTTTCGCCGTCTACATCGACTGTTGAACTCTGCGGATATTTATCGTCTTTATGAATGCGCGAAAATGTTATATTACCCGCTCCTAAAAATGGTTTTAAATTCCAGTTTTCGAGAGGCTTATCTAATTTAATATGTTCATTTTCAAGATAACTTCTTACATATCCGGTTGAATCAGCTTCAACTGTATATCCATCAGCAGAACCAGTTCCTTCAAAACGAATCAGGGTATGCTCCATATCCTTCATCATAGGAATTGTAAGGGCTCCGCAAAGACTGGCCTGGCCCAGAATATAAGTTTCAAGAATACCAAGCTTATGCTGAGCTCTCATCTGATTCACAAATCTTGTTCCGTGAAAGAGAGCACCACGGATGCGGCCATCAGCCATTGTAAAAATGCGAAGCTGATCTGCTTCTATTCTATCTAAGTGAGCTGTAAGCTCTTTATCTGTAATTTGTGCTTTAATCATAAACATAATATAGTAGATTTATTGAATACTTACAATCAAAGCGCTATAATAGATAAACATTTTTAAATTAAAGAGGTACAAAAATGGCTATTGATGAACACTTGCAGACTGTACGACACAGCTGCGCTCATGTGATGGCAGAAGCTATTTTGAAGCTTTACCCTGGCACAAAGATTGCTATCGGCCCTGCTATCGAAAACGGATTTTATTATGACTTTGAATTCCCAACCGACACCAAGTTCACCGAGACCGATTTTGCTACCGTTGAAAAGGAAATGAGACGTATTCTCAGCGAACCTCATGAGTTTGTTCGTAAGGAAGTTTCTAAGGAAGAGGCTCTTAAGCTTTTCGCAGACCAGCCTTATAAAATTGAACTGATTAACGATTTGCCGGAAGGTGAAACCATCTCTACATATGAGCAGGACGGTTTCCTTGACCTTTGCCGCGGTCCACACGTAGCAACTACAAAGGAAATTAACGGACAGGCATTTAAGCTGGACCGTGTTGCCGGAGCTTACTGGCGTGGTGACTCAAACCGCACTATGCTTACCCGCGTTTACGCTCTCTGCTTTGCAAAACCAAATGATCTTAAAGATTATCTTGCTATGCTTGCAGAGGCAGAAAAACGCGATCACCGTAAGCTTGGACAAGATATGGATCTCTTCCACCTCGACCCTGAAGATCCTGGTCAGATTTTCTGGCATCCAAACGGATGGACTATCTACACTGTTATGCAGGACTACATGAGAAAGATGGTTCGCCGCGACGGATATCAGGAAGTTAATACTCCTGCTATCATGCCACGCACTCTCTGGGAGCGCTCTGGTCACTGGGGACACTATCAGCAGAACATGTTTATCACAGAATCTGAAAAACGTATGTTCGCTATTAAACCTATGAACTGTCCTGGAGCCCTTGAGATTTTCAAGAGCCGCCAGCGCTCATATAAGGATCTTCCTCTCCGTCTCGCTGAATTCGGACACGATGTCCGCAATGAACCAAGTGGAACTCTCCATGGTGTAATGCGTGTTCGCGGATTTGTTCAGGATGACGCTCATATTCTTTGTACAGAAGAGCAGATTGGCCCGGAAGTTGCAAAGTTCTGTAAGCTTTTGAAGAACGTTTACCATGATTTTGGCTTTAATGACCTTGTAGTAAAATTCTCTACAATGCCGGAAGATCACGTTGGTGACCTTGCAACCTGGGAACGCGCAGAAAAGGGACTCGCAGATGCTTGTACTTCTGCCGGTCTCACATACGAGATTCAGCCTGGTGAAGGTGCTTTCTATGGTCCAAAGCTTGAGTTTAAGCTTTACGACTGCATCGGCCGTGAATGGCAGTGCGGTACAATTCAGGTAGACTATCAGCTTCCATCTGCAGAACGTCTCGACGCTACTTACATTGGAGCAGATAACCAGAAGCATCACCCAGTTATGCTTCACCGTGCTATTCTTGGCAGCTTTGAACGATTCCTCGGAATCCTCATCGAAAACTTTGCAGGTAACTTCCCTACCTGGCTCGCCTTTGAGCAGGCTGCAATTGTTCCAGTCTCTAATGATTTTGATGATTATGCTAAGAAGGTTTATGAAGCTTTGATTGGTGCAGATATCCGTGCGAATGCATACCTTTCTACAGACAACATGAGAAACAAGATCAAGACAATCACAAAGGAGCACAAAACTCCTTACATCCTGATTGTTGGTGAAAATGAACAGAAGGAAGGTACTGTAACCGTTCGCTTCCGCCAGAACAGCGGTCTTGAACAGAAGACAATGAAGATTGAAGAATTCATTTCTTATGTTCAGAAGAAGAACGAAGAAAAAGGTACTGATATTTAATCAAATAAAATATAAATTTATTTGAAAAAGCATAGACCTCGTTGTAAAATAGTATAAAGGAAAATATTACAACGAGGTCTATTTTTATGCACTCTTTACGTACTCGATTCATCATCGTATTTGGACTTTTTATACTCTTATCAAGTACAATAATGGGATTTTTTGCTGCATATAGTATAATTAATACAGGAGTTGCCTTATGTGCAGATCAGGGTATCCCTATTGCAGAAAAGGCAGCCAACGTTATTGATGGTGATAAGTTTGAAGAACTTGCACTTAATCCTTCTGTTAATAATCCATATTATGAAGAAACCAGACTAAAGCTGCTTGATATCAAAGAAACAGCAAACTGCCATTACTTATATACCATGGCACCTGTGGGTGGAAGTATTTTTAAATATATAATCGATGGATCCTGTGATCCGAGTGATACAGAAAACTTTTCTGATTTAGGAACTCATGAGGATATTACAGATTATGGAGATGGACCTATAAAAGCCATGTCGGATGGTGGTACTTATTCTTCCGGCCTTGAAAAACAAGATCAGTGGGGCTACACAATATCAACTTATCGAGGTATTAAAAACTCCAAAGGAAAGGTTGTTGGCTTTATTGGTATAGATTTTAATGTTGAAACTATTCTTCAAATGCTCAAACGCAGAATCATAAGCATTGCAATTGTAAGTATTATTGTACTTATAATCGGAATTGGTCTTGTTATACTTTTCACATCACGAATATTTGGAACAATGAATACTATTTCAATTGCTATGGAAAAGATTGCATCAGGAAAAGCAGATCTTACCTTTAGAATTCCGGAACATGGCAATAATGAGCTTTCTATGCTTGCTGAACACTGTAATGGAGTTATATCAAGCTTAAATACTTTGATAATTCAGCTGCAAGGTGAAACTGGAATCTTAAACGAAACCGGAAGTGAACTTTCTACAAAGATGGCAGACCATATTAAAGTTCTTTCAGCTGCCGCAAAAGATATAGAAGACATTTCAGCAAGTATTACAGATCAATCAAGTAAGGTTGAGGGTATTACTAACGGAATGCAATCAGTAGAAAGTGAAATAATGAGTCTGGATCAGAAGCTTACCCAGCAGTCAGAAGCAATACAGCAGTCTTCTTCTATTATTGAAGAGATTACGGCAAACATTAAATCTGTAGATTCTAATGTTAATGAGATTTTAGGAGAATACAAACTCCTTGTAAAAGAAGCCACAGAGGGCCAGACACAGCAGAATAGTGTTACAACTCAGATTGGAAACATTGCCCAGCAAAGTGAACCCCTGCTTGCAGCCAACGCTTCGATTTCATCTATTGCTAAGCAGACAAACCTTCTTGCCATGAACGCAGCAATTGAAGCGTCACATGCCGGAGAAGCAGGAAAAGGTTTTGCCGTAGTTGCCGGAGAAATCAGAACACTTGCCGAGACTTCTGCAAAACAATCTGATTCTATCTCTCACCTTTTGCAAAGTATTACAGAAGCAATCAGCGGTATTGTTGAATCTTCAAATAAATCTGCAAGCAATTTTGCCAGCGTTGCAGAAAAAATCAATCATCTTGAAGACCTTATTGATGAGGTTCAGTCTGGAATGAACGAAGAACGTCTTGGCGCAGAAAACATTCTGAACTCAATGATTACTCTCGAAGGTACAACAAACGATATTACATCGGCTTCAAGTCATATGAAAGGTCAGAGTGAACATGTATTTGAAGGTATTCGAGCTCTTAATGCTCTTGCTGAAAGTACAATGAATAAATCTACAAACGTAACTGCCAGAATGGAAGAAATGAAAACCACAGCAGAAGCCACAGCAACAGCTTCCGACCGAAACCTTTCTGCCACAAACAAAGTATCCGACATGATCAACGGCTTCTCTACAGGTAAATAACCAAGACTAGCGAGCGAGGCCGACATCCGTATGATGTTGGGGTAAGATATCTGTGGTTAAATAAAAATGGACTCTCATTTGAGAGAGTCCAAGATCGGGCAAGAGGGATTTGAACCCCCGACATCCTGGTCCCAAACGGCATATATGTTCTATTTGTTATGTTTTGTCACTATTTACTGCCTAAAACATACCTTTTAAGGCTTTTTATGTCAATGTTTTGGTGGGGATTGTTGAAAACATTAACAATTTATTAACAATTAAACAAAAGCATTTTCATCAAAATTTGGATCATCGAATGGATCCCATTCTGGTTTAAATGGAGAATTAGGATTTTTCTCTTTTATACTTTCGTCATACCTCTCTTTTATGTATGTAGCTTTATCATATTCAAAAACATTATTTTTACCTTTCTCAGATAAACCTCTATAATATTTTAATAAATATTCTTCCGTTTTATTGTTAACGTAAATTTTTTCATTTTCATTTATTTCTCCGATAGTTTTTCCTGCAATAAGATAGTTAAGACTAATATTTAATTTTTCAGAAATATTAAATAGAGTATTTAAATCTATTCTTTGAAATCCTCTATCCCAAAAATGTAATTTTAAAATATATTGCTGATTTTCTAATGGGGCATAAAAAGACTCATTGTTTTCATACACACCTGTTAATTTATGTAATTTATCATATATTCGAGTAACTATAATCGACTGTGGAACCTTTTCTGAAGAATTACAATCTGTGTTCCCATAGATTAACCATTCTGGTAATACATCTAAAAAAGATGCTAAAGTAATTAAAGTCTCCCCTGATGGAATAATTCCTTTTTTCCAATTCTGAACAGTACTTTTTGCTAAATGTAAATCTTGGTAAAAATTTACAAGAGGGATTTGCTTAAATTTTAATATATATAAGATTCTTTCATAAAATGTTTCTGGATTTTCATTTTTCATATAAAATTTTCCTCATTTTCATCAAAATAAGTGTTACATATAGTACTTTAGGTATTATTCTTAGTTGACAAACTATTTTTTTTCTATTACCCTTATGAATACAATACAACAAAGGGACACAAAGGTCTACCGACTGACATCTGGGGCAGCTACAATACCAGCAACGTGAGCTGCAAGTCAGAAAAAGATTTTAGGAGGTTCATGGATGAATGATGAACTTATGATTTCAAAATTTTATGAATTGGAGAAACTAATTCTTCAATTAAGCAGGGAGGTTAAAGAATTTAAATCACCGAATACAGATTCTTTAACAAAACAGAAATATTTTACGCTCAAAGAAGCATGTGCGTTAAAATTTGGCCCCTCGGCACCTTATACCACATGTAGTACAAACTATCTACTTATGCCGTGCTGCAATACAAACTACGAAGTAATAGCAGGTGTTCGTAGATGGGAAAGTAAGTACATCAAAGAATGGTTAGATATAACCGACCAGGATATAATTGCTTATGCAGAAAAATATCATGTTCCACTTACTGGTCGTATTGGTGAAAAATACTTAAAGAAATACGGGAAGAAGGAGGATTCTGTATGAACCTAAATAAAAAAGTGCCTATCGAACGGCAATTCGATGGCACTGGCAAATTGTTAATGATACCACTCAAAAACAAAAATGCAATTTCTTTATACACCAAAAAAGCTCTTATTTCTAGTCATGGTCTAAAGTATTGCGTTTCTTATAACATACAAAGGAGTACAACATGGCTAGAAGTCGTATGATTAATAAAGCTCTCATAAGTAAAGATCGTTTCTTACAATTATCATGTGCAACTCAGCTGCTTTATTTTCATTTATGTCTCAATGCTGATGATGATGGTTTTGTGGATAATGCAATTACTCTTATCCGACAATTACCAGTAAACATTGAAGATTTGAGGACACTAATTGAAAAAGGTTATGTGATACTTCTAGAAGATTATCTTTATGTTATTACACACTGGAGAATGCATAACAAAATTGATAAAAATCATTATACAGGAACCGCGTATATTGATTATATGAAAAAGATTTTTCTAGATGAAAACAATGTTTATTCATTATCTAAAGGTAAAAACCTTTATGATTATCAAATAAAACGTGGATTCATTACAGAGTTAGAATATTTAGATTCTCCAAATATCGAAACAGATGTAAAAAAAAACTGACTCTGAATTGTTCACAGAATGAGCTCAAAATGAGTTCTAATTGTACTCAAAATGAACTCAAAAAGAACTCATTTTGTGAACAAAAAGAGCCACAGGATAGTAAAGGTAAGGATAGTAAAGATAAGGATAGTAAAGGTAAGTTAAGTCAAAATAAAATGACATTACGTTACTTCTTAGACACTCATAATTTAAGTTCTATAGATGAACGTTTTGAACGAAAATTGACAAACTTCTTTTATGAAAAAAACAGGGATATATCGGATCAACTAAGTTATTGTGAATATGTTTTCTCTTATTTGAAGCAAAATCATAATAAAGTTGATGCTAAACTTTTCTTTACGGTGAGTTTGAAGTCAGATGTTCTCGCTCGATTTTATAATTCAAAACAAAAAGAGAATGAGAGAAAAAGCACTTCTTATGATATATGGCCAGATGAATGCCCGGTGTGTGGAAAATATCATTTTAAGAATAAACCGAATGGAGATTGTCCGCTCGATATGTCGAAAGAAAACTCTGCAGAAGCTATAGAATCTGCAAGAATTGCTTTTGAAAATATTCAACTGAAAATAAGTGAATCACTTGGCTTATTTCATAAAAATCTTAAGAAAGGAGAAATTTCATGAAACATATACAATTATTAAACTTCTTCAAAAATTACAAAGAGGGAGACATTATAAAAATCAATCCGGCAGAAATAAAAAAGATTCCGGAATTAAAGGATGTATTTAAAATTGATTCAGACGTAAAAGAACGAATTAAAGATGACATGCGTCTCAATGGTTTTTCAAAAGCACACCCTGTCCATGTATTTAAATGGATTATTGATGGCAAAGAAGCTTTTGTGCTTTGCGACGGACACACTCGTTTTACAGCAGCTGAAGAACTTGGGCTTGAATACATATATGCGGAAATTCATAGTTTCAAGAGTATCAACGAAGCTGTACTCTACTCTATGAAGGAGCAGTTCAACAGACGCAACATTCAGGATTCAGAATTATTCAAAAACTTCGAGATTCTTCGTCAGCAGGAAATTGAGGGACACAAACTCTCTGCTGCAGAAATGAGCGAAAGACTAAAAAAGTCAAAACGTCATATCTTTAAACTTCAGGAAGTTTTTTCTAAGTCTTCTAAAGAACAGCTCAATGCAATTCGCAATGGAGATGCTACGATTAACCAGGTCTATAACGAAATTAAAAAACAGGAAAATCTTGAAGCAGAAAAACAGGTAGAAGAAACTTCAAAAGTTGAAAAAGAAGAAACAGAAAATGCTGCTGCAAATCTTACTGAAGAACTAACAGAATCTGACATTGAGCAAAATATTCAAAAAACTATTCAAAGTGAGATTCATAAAAAACAGCGAGAATTACAGAATAAGGAATTGGAATTAAAACAGAAAGAAGCATTAGTATCATCACAACTTTCAGATAAACAGATCCTACTGATTGGTGCAAAATGTGCATTAATCCTTCATGCTCGAGGAAAAACAAATGCTGAAATTCTTTCGGGGAATTCTTTTTCAGATTCAGTAAAAGCATCAGAAATAAAATTCAAAGAAGAAGATATTGCTTTGATAAAAGCAATATAAACTTTACTTATTACAAAGGCGGGATTTAACTCTCCCGCCTTTTTTACTAATAAACATATAAAGAGGTTCAAATATGATAGATAATTTCGAAGGATGGCGTGTTACTACATTAATGCGCCCTAAATATAGTTTTGGTCATAATCTTAGAATTCCAGGTTACGTTGAAACACAAAAACACATTGATCCAACCAGAGAACATGGAATCATCTTCCACATGGGAGATGAAAGGGAAACCTATGAGAAGATTTTTGGCGAATCAATTAAGGAATATAATAAGGGGAAAAGAAAAGACAGACAAATTAAAGATTATTATAAAAAAGTTTTTGATGATGCAAGAAGCGGAAAACATAAAAATCCAAAAGCAAGCTCTAAAAGACAGCCATTTTATGAACTTCAATATTATATAGGAAACCGAGACTCACATTGTCCAGACGAAAAAGCTAAAAAAATATTGAAATTATTTATTACTAAAGTTATGCCTAAGAAATATCCCAATTTTATTACGACAAGCCTTGCCTGGCATAATGACGAATATTCTTTCAGCAGAAAAGGTGAAAGAATAGAATCTCCTTTACATTATCATGGACCAGGTATATTTATTGCCCATGCATTAACCCCAGAAGAATTAAAAAAAGAAATGGAATATCGTGAAAAATGTAAAGAAATAAAAAAAGCAGAATTAAAAGAAAAAGGTATTCCTTGGGATGAAAAAAAATGGAAGGAAAAAGATTGGCGGAAAGGAATGATTGAGCGCTGGGGTAAATCACTTGAAAAAGGAATGTCGTTACAGTGTTCTATGTCAGCAGCATGTAATGAAATGGGATTCTTTACAGAAAAAGGAAAAGGAACTGCACAACAGCAATTTGCAGAAGCTGTTCGTCATGACCTTATGGACTTTTGTGAAGAAATGGGAATTAAAATTAATCGTACCAAAGGACGTAAACATAGTCATCAATCAAAAGAAGATTATAGTTATGAACAGGATAACATTGAATGGGAAAAGGAATTAAAAGAAAAACAAGAACTTCTTGAGGCAAAAGAAATCTCTCTTGCGAATCAAATGGATGATTTTGATTACAGGATTGAACATCTTGAGGAAGAAGAAGAAAATCTAAAAAATAAAAAAGACACTCTCGACAAACTCGAAGAACAATTACAGAAAGATTCGGATATACTTAATATACGTAAATCAAATCTTGAAGAAAACCAGAAAAATCTTGACCTAAAAGAAAAGCAACTAAACGAAAAGGAACGAAGACAATCTCAAAAGGAAAGATTTCTTTCGAATAAAGAAGAATATCTTGATAACAAAAAAAGAAGTTTGGATGAACAGAATGCACAACAAAATGAGCGTGAGAAAAAACTTCAAACAGCAGAAGCTCCTTTGCAAAAAAAAGAACAGGAACTGGCTGATAAAGAAAAGTCTATCATACAGAGAGAATCGTCTTTGAATATCAAAGAAAAGGAAATTCAAAAGCGTGAAGAACTGGCATCTGAAAAGTTTGAAACTGCAAAAGCAATGGAAACGAAAGCCTCAAATGATTTAGTACAAGTACAAAAAGATAAAACTGAAATATATAATACACAAATAGAATTGCAGAAGATATTTGATGAAAATCAAAAACAAATTGATTTGCACAATGTTGAAAACCGTTCAAGAAGTATAGAAATTGAAAATTGGAAAGAAGCTTCTGAGAACATTAAAGATACAGAGTCTTGGCTTAAAACAACTTTTGAAGATTTTAAGATAAATCATCATAAACCAAATGCAATATCAGAATTGTATCAAAAAGTAAAAAAAGGAATTATTGGAGTAATTGCGAAAGTAAAAGAAGCTTATGATGCAAAATTAAATTCTTTAAATGAAAGACTCTTCGGATATAAACGCATTTATAAATCAGGGGATAATTATATTTGTGAATATAATTATGGAGAGAATGACTATGCAGATATGCTTCGAGATACACCTATCGAAAACATTCAAAAAGCAATCGATGAAACAAGAATACGTGGTTGTAAAACTTTTGCAGAAGCTGCAAAAAAAGAAAAACATGAATTACAATTTTATGAACATTTTTTTAATAAAGCAAAGACTCTTACTCGTGAACGATTACTTGAACTTGAACGATTTAGAACTCGTTTTAATTCAAGAAGTTACTAAAACTATCGGAGAGAGTTTGGAGGCTGATTACAAGCAGGAAGCTAAGGGGGTGAGAAATAAGTGCATAAAGAAGCATTGTCATTTTGTTCGCCTTTTGGGGCGTAACTGACAATGCAATGTTGCACTTTTTCGAGGGGGGCGAAAGCAAAGCCCCCTAAGCGAAGGGGTAGAAAAATATGCATAAAGAAGTACTGCCATTTTGTCCGCCTTTTGGGGCGTGACTGGCAGTGCAATGTTGCATATTTTTCAGGGGGCAACCGCAAAGCCCCCTGAGGAAAGTCCAGAAAACGTAGTTGTCTGCCCTATCGCAGATAGGGTCGAAGCGTATGCGAAGAACGCCTAAACGACACTGATAAAATGCTTGCACTTTTGTCGGTGTCAGTGTGGCGTACACTGAGATTGACGTAGACAATCTCAACTCTTCTCGCTTCGCTCGATTTTTAGTGCAAGGTTGCACTCTAAATTTTTCAACATAAAAAACTTGTGCTATAATAGTATTATGGCTGATCAAAATATTTCTTATGAAGAAAAGCAACGCTTAAAAGCTTTATATATTCCTTTATGCTGTGAAGGAAAAATTACAATACTTGAATGTGCACAATTATTAAATATCTCACTTCGTAGTGTATCAGAACTTAAGAAACGTTATCAAGAAAAAGGAAACCAGGCATTCATAAGAGCTAATAAAGGGAAAAAAAATCCACATAAATATACCGATGAATTGTCGGAAAAAATATTCAAAATTTATGACAAAGAATATGGAAAACAAGAATTAGTATGTGAAAAACAAATTCACGTTGTTCACATATTCATCGGATTGATTTAGAATGAGCCGGCTTTGAGAAACGGAAAAACAATTTTGCATAATAACGCAAGCCGCCTGTGCGGGCATGGGAAATGCTCGT
>Ga0129307_1000619_pt1 | contig 51152 bp, 37 predicted proteins | sample P1105metagenome_FD_94437 | JGI IMG/M metagenome (GOLD analysis project Ga0129307, IMG submission 94437) | Capybara group fecal microbial communities from Wisconsin, USA - P1105 metagenome | ecosystem: Host-associated > Mammals > Digestive system > Large intestine > Fecal | place: USA: Wisconsin... | reverse complement strand
TCAATGGATAAAACATAAAATAGGAAAATTTCTTTATTAAAAATACATTTTGTTAAACCAACATCTTTGTCCGTCATTTCCTAAAATATTATGTAAATTTATTATTGAGGAAAAATACAAAATATGGTATTTTAAAATCATGAAAACCACAAAAAATAAAAGAAAGAACTGTGTTGCTTCTCGAATCGGTCGCCTTGTCGGTCGGTTCTTTATTTGGTTTGGCGTCACATTCCTTATTTTACTGATAGGTTCATACATTTTTCTTTATTTTGTAAACAAAGGTCCTTCGAAAAGAATAAGGGATTTGTTTGTTGCTTCCGCCAAGGAATCAAGTGTCGGCGGAGTTATGGCTGACATATATCTTTCAAAAGAAGAAATCGACGAAATCCTTGCAAAAAACAATACATCCGAATTTGAAGAAATTACGGACATTGCAATGATTAAAACAAGGACTTCCGAAAATGAGGGAGAAGTATCAGAAGAAATCAATACGGAAGCAGATCAGGATCCTTCCATAGATCCGGACGGCGACGGAATAGATATTTTTGATGTTCACGGTGATACCTACAAAGGAAAAATGATGGTTGTTTACGACCCTTCAAGAGTAAAGGTCGCAACACTTGATTATTATGATTACGATGCACCGGGGCTTACTCTCCCCAAGCTCGTTGAAAAATACGACTGCGTAGCGGGCATTAACGGAGGCAAATATGACGATGAAATAGGCCTTGGCACCGGCGGCATGCCCGAAGGCGTGGTCTTCTCCGAAGGTGTTCTTCGTTTCGGAGATCCCGAATCATCATATGATGTATATGGCTTTACAAAAGATGATGTTCTTGTGGTCGGTCGAATGAGCGCCGGATACGCAATGTCGATCGGAGTAAGAGATGCCGTATCTTTCGGTCCCGCCTTAATCGTAAACGGCAAATCCGCAAAGTATTCCGGTTCCGGCAGCGGACTTAATCCGAGATCAGCCATAGGTCAGAGAGAAAACGGAGATGTTCTTTTGCTTGTAATCGAAGGCAGACAGCCCTCTTCTCTCGGTGCTACCATGGGGGATTTGATTACCATCATGGAAGAATTCGGTGCAGTAAATGCTGCCAATCTTGACGGCGGCATGTCCTCATCCATGGTTTATAACAACGAGGAAATCGTTTCAAGCTGTACTCTCGGCAACAGAGCAATGCCTACTGCCTTTGTTGTGGAAAAGAGGTAACATGAACCGCGATCTTTTTAACAAAAAAAAGAGAATGAGCGAAATGAATGACAACACCGATCCCAACTGGGCAGAGGATGTTTCTTTTTCTTCGCTTGAAAAAAAGATCAAAGATTCCAAAAAAGCGACCATGTTCGCCCTAAGACCTCTTGATGAAAAAGAAACCAAACGAAAAAAAAGCCGTTCATTTAAAGAATCCGAAATAAATTCCGTAAAACAGTCAAACAAAAGCGATTCAAACACTTCCGGCAAAAAAGAAACGGCAAATGCCGATAAAAGAAATGAAATCAAATTAAAAAAATCACGCAAAAGATTTTTGATTTTTATGATTTCATGGTCCGCATCATTAATTATAATCATAAGCATTCTTCTATTCGGATTTTACCGTTTTCTCAAAGACTACGAAAAAGTATATAACGAATCACTCCCCTGTCACGTGATGGACGACTTCATGAAAGATTTCACTCCTTTGGATGTAGAATCTTTATACGGTGAGCTTTCCGAAAAACCCGTCATCAGTGAATTTGAGACAGAAGAAAACGTAAAAAACTATTACACAAAACTTATTGACGAAAAGAACATATCCTATACGGAAGACAGGGATTTTACGGACAAGAATCCCGTATATCTTTTAACTGCGGATAATTATGTATTCGGAAAAGTTTCAATGTCGCAAAAAGATGCAAAAAGATCTTACGATCTTCCTATTTATCAGATCGATGACTTTGAAATGTATTCAGAGCCCGAATGGAATGTAACCGTCCAGGCTTACGATAATTGCAAAGTCTATGTAAACGATGTCAAAGTATCTCCCGAATATGTAAGTCGTATAGATTTAAATCCCGAAAAACATTTCGAAGAATTTACCACTCTTCCGCTTAAAAAATTTTACAAAATAACCGGATTGTACGAACAGCCTGAAATAAAAGTAATCAACGCATTCGGTGAAGAAATCTCGCCAAAGGTAAACAATACCACAGGCGTATACGAAACACCGATTACCGCTCCGAAAGAAATCGAAGATGAAATGATTGAATTTGCCAAAGAGGCCGTATCAGTATATGCACAGGTTGTTTGCAGGGAAATCAACGACAGCGCTCTGGATAAGATTTTTACAAAGAACAACATGATTGTAAAAGAGATCAAATCAAACAGCGGAAATCTAAAATATTTCCCCAATCATGTCACGCAAGAAGTCGAAGACGAAATAATAGAATTTATTCCTTACAGTGAGGAAGCGTTTTATTGTGAAATAAAACATACGCAGCACATGTTAATCTACGGCGTAAGGCCTCGCGATGTAGAAACCGATGCAAGGTTCTACTATTACAAAGAAGACGGCAGCTGGAAGGTCTGTGGAATGACTTTCTGATATAATAAATCCATACTGCAAAATAAAAAGGAATAACCTCCGTGTCATTCCTTCTTACTGTCTTTATGATAAATTTAGAAAAGTCGAATTATTCTTCTTCCTTGTCGTCCTTGATTTCGATTGCATCTTCATCATCAAAGAAATCATCATCAAAATCATCATCGAAATCATCATCGAAATCTTCGAGATAATCCGGTGTGAGATAACGATATACAAGGTAAGCAATACCTGCTACAGCAGCAACAGCACCTACGATTGCAAGAATAGTAATGATAATATTACGTCTCTTTGCAGCCTCTGCTTCTTCCTGCTCTCTCTTTTTCTTGTTTAAAATACCATCTAATTTAGTCATTTCAAGGAAATCATCAAAATCCTTAATCTTCTTGAACACTTTAAAAATATTAGCCATTGATTTAGACCCCCTTTTGCAATTTCAAAAGTATTATGAATTAATTATATCACTATGAACTGAAAAATGATACACTTTTTTTATTTTCGTAAAATTCCCTAATCAAGCCATTTCTTTGCGTCTTCCGCAGAAACCTGCCCTGCTTCAACCATTTTTTTAATATCGTTTTTTGGAACACTCGGCCTTGAATATCCGTTATCTATGGATTTTCCGAACCATTTGAGCGCTTCCGAAAATTTTCCATCATTATAAAAACATACCGCCGCACTGTACATTGCAACAGGGTCTTTTGATTTTTCGGCACTTTTAACATAGTAATCTGCCGCATCAGAATATCTTAAACTGTTGTAATAAGTCATTGCAATATTGTTCCACATAACAGGGTCTTCAAGTCCCATATCGGATGCAATCAAATAATATGTTTGAGCTGTCAATTCATTGTAACTGCTTCCGTAACCGTAATAATAACAATCTCCGAGTTTCTTATATGTTAATGCAGTACATGAATTGGAAGAATCTGCAGCCTTTTGGAGGTAATACATGGCCTCCGCCTGATCAGGCGCTACTCCGTCTCCGTCAAAATACATGCCTCCCAATGTTTCAAGGGCTTGTGTATTTCCCAAATCCGCGGCCTTTTTATAATATTCCAGTGCTTTTTCAATATCTTTATCCGTACCCAGTCCTTTATGGTACAAATGACCGAGTATATAGTAGTCATAATCGGTTGCCGAGCCTCTTTCAACTGCAAGCTCAAAACATTGTTTTGCATTTTCAAAACTTTGTTCACATCCCTTGCCGTCCATATACATATTGCCGACCATGTCGAGTGCATACGAATTTCCTGCATTGGCAGCTTTTGTAAACCATTTGAGAGCATTCTCGTAATCAGGTTCATCCGAATATTTTCCGTAATAGTATAAAAATGCCAGACTGAACATACTGTCGGAATTATCGTTGGAAGCAGCAACGGTATACCATACCTTTGCATTCTCGTAATCTTCATTTTCTTCATATTTTGACCCGATACAGTACATGGCTTCACCGCTTCCGGCTTTGGCTGCTTTATAATACCAATTCATGGCTTCTTCGCTGTTGATCTCACCGCCGATATATCCGTAATCATATAAATATCCTATTCTGCACATTGCCAAAGCAGAACCGTATTCGGAACTTTTTTGATAGTATTCGAACGCCTTTTCATAATCGCAGTCAGCACCCAATCCCTCTTCATACATAAATCCGAGAGAGTAATACGCATCAATGCAGCCGTTTTTCAATGCTTCTTCATACCAGAATCTGGCCATGTTGTAATCGGGCTGATCGTTTTTCATGCCGTATTTGCCGATTCTATACATATCGCCCAGGTAAATCATCGCCTCGGGATTGCCCAGATCCGCTGCTTTTTTATACCATTCGAAGGCTTTGTCCAAATCCTGCTTAACAAAATCCTGGCCCAATTCATACATACAAGCGACATATACCATTGCATATGAATTGCCTGCATCAGCCGCTTTCCTGTAATAATCCATGGCGATTTCGGAGTCGGCTTTTGTTCCGTATCCGTACTGATATAATAATCCGGCTTGCATCATTGATGACTCATCGCCCGCTTTGGCGGAAGAAACATAGAACTGCAAAGCTTTTTGATAACATCCATCCGAATTCTCGTTGTCTTCTTTTATAAAATAATCATCCGCCATGCATAAGTAACTTCTTCCTTCAAAATAAGGATCTATATCCATGGCCTTCTGATAACAGTCCAAAGTCTTTTGCAAATCAAAATTATCCTCGGAAATGTCAAATTCCTGAATCAATGCGATATTCATATATGATTCTGCGGCAATCTTTTGAATTTCGCTCTCTTTGGATTTATTAAGATATAAAAGAGCATTCATGGTGTCAATTTCATCGCCGTAATAGCCGTGTAAAAGAAATGCACCTTCATAAAGATTTGCTTCAAGGCATCCGGCATTCAATACCTCATCGTAATATGTTTTGGCTGTTTGCAAATCGGGATTCACTCCGAATCCCATTTCGTAAAGATATCCGAGTTCCAGTTTGGAAAGGTTGCTTCCGGCTGTTAATCCTTTTTCAAAATTAAGCTTGGCAGAAGAATAATCATATTCTCTTTTATCCAGCATGCCAAGATAATAATAAGCATCAGGTTTTCCTTTTTGGGCTGCCTTTTCAAAATATGATCTTGCCTTATTGTTTTCAACTGTTGAATGATATTTGGAATTATATGCTTCCAAACCTTTCTTCATATATCTGTTACCGCTTCCAAGCGATAAAATGATAATTAAAGCCACTGCCAATACAATCAAAAGCAAAGCACCCGCTCCTGATGCAATTAAAGCTATCAAGGCAGCCGATAAAACTTTTTTCTTCTTTTTGGGAGCGGCTTCGCTTACGGCATTTAAATTGGGCGTTGTATCCGCATTGTCAATCCCGCTTAATATGATCTGAATATATTTTCTGAGTTCTACAATATTATCCTTCAGAGTCTTTGTAACTCCGTCAAGCCAATGAACTCTCGTAAGATAATATTCAAACTCGCTGTTCATTTTGTTTTCGGTAAGTCTGAAAGGTACTATGGTCTTTCCGGCATTAAAAGCAACAGCCACTTCATTCATTACCTGTCTTGACTCATTGGATTCATCTGTATAAATAAGTACCAAAACTTTGGATGATTCAAGGCCACCGGTAATGGCGGTAACCCACTCTTCTCCGGGCATAATGTCTCTCGGAGCATACCAGCATTTTATGTCGTTACCCTCAAATTCTTTTACAATCTCATCAGCAATATCTTTATTTTTTTTTTGATGAATAACTGATAAATACATCAGGTCTTAAGTTCTCGGACATTTTTATCTCCCAAATATTTTTTCAAATTCAACGGCAATTCTTTTTGCCCCCAAACCGTCGGTTATTTTACCTGCCTTCTCAGACATTTCCGAAGCCAACAAAATATTACCTTTAATCTTTTTTACCGATTCAATCAAATCATCAAAGAATGAATCGTTATTCCTTGCATCGCCGACATAAATGAAAGCTCCCGATTCACCGAATTTATTTGCGCCTTCCACCTGATTGTCAGCCATGGAAAAACAGATGCACGGTCTTTTGCAGGCACAAATCTCATATTGAGTACTGCCTGCGGCCGAAATCACAAGGTCGGATTTTTCAATCTCTTCTTTCATGTTAGTTATGTCAACCAAAAGGGATATGTTTTCTATATCTTCGACAATGCGTTTTATTTCTTTTAAATCAGGTTCCATTCTTCCGAGAACCATCTTGAAATGAATATCTTTCACAACTTCCGATTTATCAATGGTTTTGATGAACCCGAGCGCAAGATGCAAAGGATCCGCTCCTCCGAAAGACACCATGACTTCTTTTACATCTTTTATTTCTTTTGAATACGTATTCGAAAATTCTTTTCTAAGCGGCGCAAAAGAAGGACCCAAAATCAACTTCGGAAGATTGACCTTTTGAGTCATATATAATTCTTTGTATTTTTCCTCGTCGGCATAAATATTGTAATTAATTAGACAGTCAACATTATATGCAAACGAATACACATCATCAAAATAAACCGTCTTTATAAAATCTTTTAATTCATTAAAATAATCCGGTGAAAAAAAATATCCGTCCGCAACAAGAACATCTGCTTTTTCTTTTGCAAGAATCTCCTTAAGTTCATCTTTCTCCAAATCCGTTTGATCGTAAGAAGTACGAAGAACACTGACTTTTTTGCCTCTTTTTTCAATGAGTGAAAGCAATGTATCCCCTGCCGTGACAAAAGAACATAAATGCCCTGTTTCTTCCAGCGCATCCGATAGAGACAAGCATCTCATTACATGTCCCTGTCCGATATTCGAATTTGCATCTGCTCTGAATACAAATTTCATCTTCTCACCATCAAAAAAATTAAATCATATTTTAATTAATTTCTATAAAACATTGAGTTTTGCAAACCTTGAATCGAGAATTCTCTGACCGTATTGGTCGAAATCTATCTTCACATAAGTGTTGTTTCCGCTTGTGTCAATCTCGGTTACAACACCTTCTCCGAACTTAATATGGCTTACTCTGTCTCCTGCTTTATAATTTATATTGCTTTTTAATTCACTGCCCTTTGTAAGATTAATCACAGGAGAATTTTTTTTGGAAGAAGTCGCCCCGGTCATACTCTTTTTAGTTATGTCAACCTTAACGGACGCTTTGGGTTTTGCATTATCAAGCATTTTTGTCGAAGCATACGGTTTTCCGCCCGGAATATTTCCGATACCCGAGTTGCCCGAACCGCTCTTTAAATATCCGCCGTAGAGACCCATATTGGAGTATCTGGATGTCCTCGGAGGCAGATCTTCTTCTCTTTTTTTCGAGAAATTGGTATCCGAATCCAAAAGATTTGAAGGTATTTCTCTGACAAAACGGCTTATCGGATAATTAACCCACTGGCCTCTCATCATTCTGCTTGATGCAGCTGTCAGAGTCAGATCATCCTTTGCTCTGGTAATTCCGACATATGCAAGTCTTCTCTCTTCTTCCATTTCTTCGGAATCCATGCTCATAACGGTCCTGTCGCCGGGGAAAAGTCCGTCTTCCATGCCGACTATGTATACATGCGAGAATTCAAGTCCTTTTGCGGAATGAAGAGTCATCATAAGTACCCTGTCCAAAGCCGTATCGGCATTGTCAATGTCAGCAACAAGCGATACATCATTTAAGAATTCCTGTAGTGTGGGTCCCTTCTCTGCTTCGGGATTGTCTTCAACATATTTTTCTTCGAAATAAGCAGCTTTGGAAAAGAGTTCATCGATGTTGGCAAGCCTGTCATCGGCTGTTTCCTTATCCTCTGTCTCCTTAATGTAATCGGAATATTTAATTTTTTTCAAAAGTTCGCTTATAAGTTCTGGAATGTCTTCAAATTCGCATTCTTTAATTCTCTCCCTGAATACCATGATATCAGAAGCGAAATCTTTCATTTTTGCGGCTGCTTTGCCGATTGAAGGTATTCTGTCGGCATGAAGGAGTGCCTCAAAAAGGGATATTTCATTATTCTCGGCATATGCTCTGGCTTTCGAAAGCGAAGTATCTCCGATGCCTCTTTTGGGAACATTTACAATTCTTTCGACATTTAAATTATCGCTTCCGTTTGCGATTGTCTTTAAATACGCAAGAATATCCTTAATTTCTTTTCTTGAATAGAAATTCGTACCGCCTACAATCGTATACGGAATGTTCTCCCGAAGCATGACTTCTTCAAGTTCACGGGACTGCTGATTGGTCCTGTAAAGAATCGCAATATCATTCCTTAAACAATCCCTTCTTCTGACTTTGGTATAAATGTCATTGGCAACAAACATTGCCTCTTCCTTGGAAGAAGAAAACTGTCTGAAATGAATCTTTGACCCGTCTCCTCTTGAAGACCATAATGTCTTGTCCTTTCTTCCGACATTATTGGCAATCACGGCATTGGCCGCATTAAGGATGTTTTCCGTCGAACGGTAATTCTGTTCAAGTTTGATTACAAAAGCATCTGGGTAATTCTTTTCAAAATCGAGGATGTTACGAATATTCGCTCCTCTGAATCTGTAAATTGACTGATCGTCATCACCTACGACACATAAATTCCTGTATTTGTCGGCAAGCATTTTCACAAACGAAAACTGAACCGTATTGGTATCCTGATACTCATCGACAAGTATATACTTAAATCTGTTTCGATAGTTTTCGAGAACATCGAGATTCTTCTTGAAAAGTTCTACCGTAAGCAAAAGCAGATCATCAAAATCCAGGGCATTATTGTCAAACAAAACCTTCTGGTATTCCCTGTATAAAAATGCCGCTTTTTTCTCAAAATCTTCCTTTGCGTAGCTTTCAAATTCCTCGGGCGGGATCATTTCGTTTTTATTGCTGCTTATAACGGAAAGAATTGCCTTGGGCGGATATTCCTTAGGATTTAAATTGTGCTTCTTTAAAAGGTCATTTACAACCTTCTTGGAGTCATCTGTATCATAAATCGTAAAATCCGTATTGTATCCGAGCAAATCGATATGTCGTCTTAAAATTCTTGCACAGGTTGAGTGGAAGGTGGATACCCACACCGAATCGGCACCGAATCCGACAATGTCATCAACTCTTTTACGCATTTCTTCGGCAGCTTTATTGGTAAATGTGATTGCAAGTATGTTGTAGGGCGAAATGCCCGAATCTATCATATGTGCAATTCTGTATGTTATTACCCTCGTTTTTCCGGATCCCGCACCGGCAAGGATTAAAAGAGGTCCCTCTGTATGCATTACGGCCTCGTATTGTTCGGGGTTTAAAAATCTTTCCAAATTCATTTATTGATCTCCAACTCAGTGAATGAGTATTAATGTCTGACTGTTTTTCTACAAAAAACCACATCTTATATAATACCATAAAACAGGCAAAAATAAAAACGGGACAAATGTCCCGTTTTATACATAAATATTTAATATGTTACATTGAATAAGCAATCTCGGGATCCACAAGAGTAAGTCCCGCTTTTTTAACGGCATCAAAGCCTTTTTCAATATCGGTGCACTTAATTATCATCGAACCTGCTTCTCTGCTTGAATTAAGCGTATACATATATTCGATATTGATTCCCTGTTCGGAAAAGATCTTTGTCAGTTTGTTTAAAGAACCGGCTTTTTGTTCCATGCTTATCGCAAGGACATCCGTAATTCTGGCAAGGCATCCTTCCTCTTTGAGAACCGCTTTTGCTTTATCGGGTTCGGATACAATCATTCTGATTACGCCGTATTCACTGGTATCCGCAAGCGAAAGGCATACAATATTAATATTGTTTTTGGAAAGGATATCCGTTACACGTTCAAGTCTGCCCTCTCTGTTTTCAAGAAATACAGTTAATTGCTTTAAAAACATACGCTCACCCCCTAGTCTGTCAATACACGTTTATCTATTACACGCTTTGATTTGCCTTCAAAACGGTCAAGTGATCTCGGCTCAACAAGCTTAACTTTTACAGCGATAAGAAGTGCACTCTGTAAAGCGGCTGAAATCTTCTTTGTAAGATTTTCCATCTCTCTGATTTCATCGGAGAATACATTCTCATCCACTTCAACCTGAACTTCAAGAGTATCGAGATTGTTAACACGATCTACAATCATCTGATAATGAGGTGTAACGCCTTCGATTTCAAGAAGAGCTGTTTCAACCTGTGAAGGGAATACATTTACGCCGCGGATAATAAGCATATCATCGCTTCTGCCCTTGAATTTGGAGATTCTCGGAGTTGTTCTTCCGCATTCGCATTTCGAATGATCGATACTTGTAAGGTCCTTTGTACGATAACGTATAAGAGGCAATCCCTCTTTGGTAAGCGTGGTAAATACAAGTTCTCCGACTTCACCGTCTCCGAGAGGATTAAGTGTCTCTTTATCGACGATTTCCGCATAGAAATGATCTTCCTGAACATGAAGTCCTTTATGGAATGAACAGTCGCATGCAACACCGGGTCCGCATACTTCGGAAAGTCCGTAAATATCATGTGCGTTGATTCCGAGTTTCTCTTCAATCTGCAGTCTCATCTTCTCGGTCCAGGGTTCAGCTCCGCAGATAGCGGTTCTTAATTTGAGTTTATCCTTAACACCCATTTCCTCGATAACCTCTGCAATATGAAGAAGATAAGAAGGCGTACATGCAATAGCAGTGGCACCGAAATCTTCCATCATAGTAACGAGTCTTTTGGTATTGCCCGTAGACATGGGAACCGTCATACATCCTAAATTCTCGGCACCGTAGTGAAGTCCCAAACCGCCGGTGAAAAGGCCGTATCCGTATGCAATCTGAATCATGTCGTCCTTGGTCACGCCGCACATAACAAGATCTCTTGCAACGCATTCCTGCCAGTTTTCGATATCTCTTCTTGTATAAGCTACTACAGTTGCTTTTCCTGTCGTTCCGCTTGATGCATGAACACGTACAATCTGAGATTTCGGTACCGCAAGAAGTCCGAAAGGATAATTGTCTCTTAGATCTGTCTTGGTGGTAAAAGGAAGTTTGGTAATATCCTCAATACCGTTGATGTCACCGGGTTCAAGTCCGATATCCTGCATTTTTTTGCGATAAAATTCCACGTTGTGATAAACATTGGATACAAGTTTTTTTAATCTTGCACCCTGCATGTTGGCCATTTCGTCACGGCTCATGCATTCTCTTGCTTCGTTCCAAATCATTTTTTGTTTCCTCTTCCTTGGAAATTAATGGTTTACGCGCCTTTTTGCAAATCTGCCCTTTTTGCAAAAACACAAAAATCTTCCTTTTTACACCTTTTCTTATAAATTATAACCGGCTTCGAATGCCGCCTTGTTGATATCAACGGTCTTTGCGGGAACAGTCTTTTCGATTACCTTAATCCACTCTTCCTTTGCGAAGTCCATATGCTTTGCGGCAATACCGACGATAATCGTATTGAATACTCTTGCATTTCCGAGTTTCTTGGCTTCTGCCATTGCATCAATATCAATTACCTTGTATTTGTTCTTTAAATTCTCAATAATTCCTTCGGGATATTCTGCTGCCCCGGTAAGTACTGTCATGGGATCGATTCTTTGATCGTTTACGATAAGTACTCCGTCTTTTTTAAGGAAATGAGCGTATCTTAAAGCTTCGAGTCTTTCGAAAGCGATAAGAACATCTGCACAGCCCTCTTCAACTATGGGTTCATATACCTTTTCACCGTAGCGAACGAAAGTAACAACGCTTCCGCCTCTTTGTGCCATTCCGTGTACTTCGGAGAGTTTAACATCATATCCCGCTTCGGTGATAACACCGCCTAAAATTCTGCTTGTAAGCAAAGTACCCTGACCGCCTACACCTACTATCATAATACTCTTTGTTTCCATGCTTACACCTCTCTTGTCTCGATTGCACCGAATTTACATCTTGATGCGCAAAGTCCGCAGCCGTTACACATTGTATCGTCAATCTTGATTGTTCCGTCAGCATTCTTGCTCATGGCGGGACATCCGGGCTTTAAGCATACGCCGCATTTCTTGCATTTATCGGGAATCGCATAACATTTCTTATGAGATACATTGCTCTTTAAGAGTGCGCAGGGAGCCTGTGAAATAATTACGGAAACGGCATCTCTTGCAACTTCTTCTTTAATTGTCGCTTTGAGCTTCTCTGTATCGAAAGCATTGACTACGCTTACATGCTCAACTCCGAGTGCATGGCAAAGATCGGTTAAATCCACAGCATAAGTAGCTTCGCCGCTTAATGTCTTTCCTGTGGCTGCATGATCCTGATGACCTGTCATGCCTGTTGTAGAGTTGTCTACGATAATAACAGTACCTGTGGCCTTGTTGTATACCATGTTAAGAAGTGAGTTGATACCTGTATGGAGGAATGTTGAATCTCCGATAACGGCAACCCAGTTCTTGATATAATCTTTTCCTTTTGCTTTTTCCATTCCGTGAAGAGTGGAAATGGATGAACCCATACAAACGGTCGTATCGATAACGTTAAGAGGTGCTACCGCTCCGAGAGTATAGCATCCGATATCTCCTGCCGCATGAAGTTTGAGTTCGTTAAGAACGGTAAATGTGCTTCTGTGAGGACATCCTGGACAGAGAATGGGAGGACGTGCGGGAACCTTGGCAGGCTCATCCGTCTCAACTTTCTCACCGAGAATTGCTGCTCTTAACATATTTGCCGAATATTCACCCTGAATTGTAAGAACATCTTTTCCGTGGCATGCAATACCCCAGGACTTAACCTGTTCTTCGATAAGGGGCTCGAGTTCTTCTATAACGTAAAGAGTATCCACCTTTGCGGCGAATTCTTCGATTAATTTTCTGGGAAGGGGATGAACAAGACCGAGTTTTAAAACCGATGCCTGAGGAAGAGCTTCCTTAACATACTGATAAGGAATACCTGAAGTAATAACACCGATCTTTGTGTCATTCATCTCAACTTTATTGATGGGAAGGCTGCATGCATCTTCTGCCATATCCTTAAGACGCTTCTCTACGAATACGTGTCTGCCCTTTGCCATGGCGGGCATCATAACGTTCTTTGGAACACATCTTTCATAAGGCTTGTCTTCCACTTCGTTTCTGTCGCAAAGTTCAACAACACCCTGGCTGTGTGCAAGACGTGTAGTGGTTCTGATCATGATGGGGCAATCGTATTTTTCGGAAAGATCGAAAGCAAGCTTTGTAAATTCCTTTGCTTCGGATGAATCCGAAGGTTCAAGAACGGGAACCTGTGCAACTCTTGCAACGCATCTTGAATCCTGTTCATTCTGTGAAGAATAAAGACCGGGATCGTCTGCCGCAACAAGTACGAGACCTCCGTTTACTCCAATGTATGATACGGTATATAAGGGATCCGATGCTACATTGACACCAACCATTTTCATTGAACAAAGTGCTCTCGCACCGCTCATGGAAGCACCGATTGCAACTTCCATTGCTACCTTCTCGTTGGGTGACCATTCTGCATAAATTTCAGGGTATTTTACGATATTTTCGCTTATTTCGGTACTGGGTGTTCCGGGATAAGCCGAAGAAACCTTCACGCCTGCTTCATATGCACCACGGGCGATAGCCTCGTTTCCGAGCATAATCTTTTTTTCCATTAATATTTCCTCCGCCATATTACTTAATTGAGTGAAACTGTAAGCCGGGTTCTGTCTTGGACGATCATCTATCTAGAATCCGTGTCACCACGAATTTCAAGCAACCTACCTGAGCCAAGCCGGGCCGGCTTATTGGCTGCGTTTGGTCTTGCTTCGGATGGGGTTTACACAGCCTTATCCGTTACCGGATAAGCGGTGGTCTCTTACACCGCCTTTTCACCCTTACCGCTTGCGCGGCGGTTCTTTTCTGTTGCACTTTCCTGAGAGTCACCTCTACCGGACGTTATCCGGCATCCTGCCCTATGAAGCCCGGACTTTCCTCACCTCCGATGGAGCCGCGATCGCCCGTTTCACTCAAAACTATATTATATTAAAATTTGTTGAAAAAATCAATTTATATAGGCTATTGCGCCTTGTTTTTTGCCTTGCCCTTCTTTTGAACAATACCAAGAAGCGAAGCATATATTCTCTTCCCGATTAAAAAATGATACAGACAACCGATAAGAAACGTAACCGCAGTGTAAAGCAGCATCGTCTTTCCGCTTACAAGTTTAAAGCCCGTATAATACGAGAAAATGAAAAAGCAAAGAAGTATCGGAAGCTGAAGAAGATACACATCAAGAGTCGCTTCCGAAAGATTTCCGATAATCTTTTTTATAACTGATACCGATTTGTTTTCTTCCTTTTCTTTTTTCTTTTTGTTTCCAAAGAGCGAAACGAATATTATTCCAAGCAAAAGCCCTCCGAAGAAATGAATGTATCCTCTTGCTATTCTCGGAGAAAAGAAAGGAAGAAACGAATATTCCATTCCGTATGTTCTGATTACTCCCGCAATTATCGGTATTGATAAAAGTATCGGTGCGGGAATCTTTGTCTTTTTTGAAATAAATACAAGAATGTAAAAGATTATATAGCAAAGAAGCAAAACACTTACATACCAGTTGATTGTATTAATCTCATAATCTTTTGTGATGCACCAGCTTCCCATTCCAAGCGATGTTATTATGCTGCCGAAAATATCGATTTTCTGGGGATATCTGATAGTCCCGTGACATGAATTCGTGAATATGTAAAGAAAGATATCGTAAAGAATTGTGGATACAATCATCGAAGGCAAAAGACGTATTGCTCTTTTTGAAAAAAACGCGGGGAAAGACATTTTATCCTTAATCTTTTCGATATAAGAAACCATTACCCATCCCGACATGATAAAAAAAAGTTCCACGAGATAACCGAAATAAAATCTTCCGCCGTAGAAATTCAGTCCGCGATAAAAGAAAGTCCCCGTCAGCTGCTGATAGTGATGAAACAAAATACATACGGTACATATTATTTTGATAACGTCAGGCAATGCCTTTCTTTTGTATTCCACTTTAATCTCCGTTTATCTCATAAATTCTTATCGCATAAGAATCTTCATCAGCAATCAAAGGTTCCTCATTAAGAAGTTTTAATCCGAGCGAATCGGCATTTTCAATATTAACACCGGATATAATATAATCGCATCCGAGTTTTTTTAATTCATCAATATTCCAGTCGGGTGAAATATTTTCATTCTCTCCTCTGTAAATATCAAAATTATTACCAAGAGCCGCAGTATACAGATAGCATCTGTTGCCCCAATTATCAAAATATCCTTTGAGGCCCTCGTTTTTGTTTAGTTCATTTTCTATTACTTTTCTGAATTTATGCTTATATTCGAGAGGATAATCCGTTGAATATCCGTCAACGGTATAAAAACCGTTAAAAAGTGCAACAGACGAATTGACGCCGATGCAGGCAACTTTGTATTCATTCTTTTTTCTGCCTATGGTCTCTTCGACTTTTGAAAAGAGATCCTCGGCATAATATTTTCTCCACGAATCCACATGATAAGTCTTTTGAAAAAACATAAGTCTTATATTGTGATAAAAAGGACTTGAAAAATATACATCCCTCGAATAAATCGCAATAAGTCCGATTATGCATATTACGGGAAGAACAGCAAATAAACGACCCTTCTTAAACAGTGACTTAATTAAAAACAGTTTCGCAATATCAAATAATATCGAAATCTCGCAAATAAAAACACACATGAAGCATGAGGGCATAATCCAGTATATTCTGTTTATCTGAAAAGTCTTTAATATACCGCCTGCGTTCTGTCTGAATTCAACGACCGGCGCACATGTGTAAAAACATGTAAAAAGGGAATTTAATACACAGGAAGCATAGAAAATGCAAAGATTAATGTATTTCTTTTTAATGTCTTTGGCCAATGCTATTTTTTCTTTGTTTAAAAAGACAAGCAGTACGGGGATAAATATAATCATCATCGGTGCACTGAGCGCAATTATTCTGCTTGCGCATTCGGAATGGCTTCCACCGACATACATCATTTCCTTAAAAAGATTGAATAAATCAGAGCGTGAATTAAGAACAAGTTCTTCTCTGTGAGACAAAACGGCATTCGGTCCGAAGGTACCAAGTATCAGGTCCCATGAAGTAATTATCTGAATGACAATTAGTATCGCATCCGCAATAAGAAGATTCAAAATATTTATATTCATTTTCTTTTTGAAAAACAAAAAGAAAATAATCGCAAGCGATAAAAATCCTATCGACATATATCCGCCCCATGCAAGCGTAATGCCCGTTGCATAGAAAACAAGCGCAATGAAAAACAAAGCGGAATCCTTAATCTTTCTTTTTGACAGATTAATCAGTATCCAGATTAAAAGAGGAAAGCCCACAATGTTTAATCCAAACATTGATTTGAAGGGAAGATACGAAAAAAGAGATGCCGTGACAAAAGAAGCAAAGGGATTGTCGGAAATCTCTTTTCCAAGAAGATAAAGACCGGTATAACCCGTAAGCACAACCAGAGTTAACATGATCGCATAAGCGGTATACGGCTTAAATAATTTGTAAATCAAAATGCCCCAAAACGCGGAAACGGTAATCGAAGATCTGTTTTGTCCTCCCATGAATTCGGGAATGAAATTACCGTTAACTCCGAAATTTTCGGCATATAAAACGAATTTGAATATTCCGTCATCCAGTTCGTCATGAACCATGAAATATGCATTTTCGCGAAGTACGTAATAGGGTAAAAGAAACATAACGACGGCAAGTAATCCCAAAAAGAACCAGAGCCACCATTTATACTTCTTATATTTAATTGTCAAATCCTTAAAAAATGACTTATTCATACCCGGATATTATAACACAAAAGGCGGTGTAAACGATACACCGCCTTTACTCTTATACATTAAAGCACGAGCCTCCGACGAATTCTCTTACGATGGAGTTCTTTGGAAGATTTGTCGTATCCATGCAAAGGAAATATTCCAGAAGTTTCAAAAGTCTCTTTGCCTCGAAATATTCGGGGTCTTCGGGAGCTACACCGTAAAGGATCGGTTCTGCAATGGCTTTAAGCGCAGCGATTTCATAAATCTGTGCCGAATTAAACATTGCATCCGCCGTCTCCTGGAACGGGAAGATATTTTCTTCCTCTCCTCTTCTAACCGATGCCCACATGCCGATTGTTCTCTGTGCGGATGCTCCTCTTGTTCTGAAATCTCTTACCATTCTTCTGATTAATCTTGCATCCGTTGTGGGAATGCAGTTGTGTTCATCAATATTAAGTGTGGTGAGTGCGGAAATATAAATCTTATATTTACTCTCAATGGGAAGTGTCTCACTCATCTTGTCGTTAAGAGCATGAATTCCTTCTATTACGAGAACGTCATCAGGACCGAGCTGCTTAAAGTTGCCCTTGTATTCTCTGGCTCCTATCTTAAAGTTAAATGTCGGAATCTCGACTCTTTCTCCCGCAAGAAGTCTGTTCATGTCTTCATTAAAAAGCTTTACGTCAATAGCTTCAAGGCATTCGAAATTGTAATTTCCGTCTTCGTCCAAAGGCGTATCCGCTCTGTTGACAAAATAATCGTCAACCGCAATGGGATGAGGCTTAAGGCCGAGCGTACGAAGCTGTACGGAAAGTCTGTGTGAAAAGCTTGTCTTTCCGGATGAAGAAGGTCCGGCAATCATAATAAACTTAACACCTTTTCTCGATGCAATGTCTTTTGCAATATCGCCGATTCTTCTTTCCTGTAAAGCTTCCTGTACAAGTACCATGTCATCTATATCGCCTGAACAGATGCAGTCGTTTAAATCCCCTACGGTGTCAATACCGAGCATGTCGCCCCATTCGGTGGCAGTCATCATTGTATCGAATACCTTGTCAAGAGGCACAAATTCTTCAAGCACATCAGGTGTCTTTTTTCTCGGAAGATTAAGGATAAGTCCTTTTCTGTAAGGAAGAACTTCAAAATACTTAACATATCCGCAGTTAGGAAGCATGTATCCGTAATAATAATCAATATACCCGTCCAGATCGTAAAGATTGATTACCGAGCTTCTTCTGTATTTGCAAAGTTTAAGTTTATCTTCCATGCCCTGCATTGCAAAAATCTCTTTTGCTTCTTCAAGCGGTCTTGAATGCTTGATAATAGGTGCACATGCATCAGATAATTCTCTCATACGATCCTGTATTTTCTTTGCCGTTTCGGGACTGTTTTCAAAATTTCCGTTGCATGAAAAATAATATCCCGTGTTTACGGAAAACTCGAGTTTGATCTTTTTGATGTTCTCTTCGCCGATAACATCATTGCAGGCTTTCATGAACATTAAAGTGGCGGTTCTTTTATATGCCCTGTGGCCCGTACCGCTCTTTAAATCCAGGAATTCAAGCACACCGTCACACTCGGGAGTCTTTGTAAGTTCTCTCATCTTTCCGTTAAAAACGGCGATTGCGATTTTGCTTGAATAATTGCTCTCAAATTCGTTGGCAATTACTTCAAATGTGGTTCCGTCCTGATACTCTTTTGTAACATCACCGACTTGAATTTTCACACTGTTCATTAGATTGTCCCCCAATTTATATTTTTAATATTTTCTCTTAAATACATTTATGTTTTTTGCTTATATCCTCAGATCTTTTATATTCTCAATGAAAACAAGTTCAAGTCCTTTGGAATCCTGAATCGTTTTCTTGCAGGAAGCCGGAAGTATGATTTTTTTGAATCCAAGCTTCGCCGCTTCATTAATTCTTGCTTCCGTTTGAGCCACGGTTCTTACTTCTCCCGACAAACCGACTTCTCCGAAGACCGCTATATCCTCTTTAATCGGTTTATTGTGAAAACTTGAAAGTATTGCAGCCACCAATCCCAAATCTATCGCAGGCTCAGATACCTTTATTCCGCCCGCAACATTTATATAGGCATCGCAGTTGCCAAAAGGAAGTCCCATCTTCTTTTCAAGCACTGCCAAAAGCAGATTGACTCGATTGTTGTCCACACCGTCTGACTGGCGTCTCGGAATACCGAAACTCGTCGGAGTAATGAGAGCCTGTATCTCGATAAATATAGGTCTCGTTCCTTCCATCGAACATGAAACCACGCTTCCCGAAGTGTCTGTAGGTCTTCCGTCAAGCATTAGTTCCGATGGATTGCCGACCTCCACAAGGCCCTGATTTCTCATTTCAAAAACACCGATTTCATTGGTGGAGCCGAATCTGTTTTTTACGCCTCTTAATATCCTGTATGAAGCATGTCTGTCGCCTTCGAAATAAAGCACGGTATCAACCATATGCTCCAAAAGCTTGGGTCCTGCCACATTGCCGTCCTTTGTTACATGACCGACAATAAACACACAAACACCCAGTCCTTTGGCTATTCTCATCAAGACACCTGTTGCTTCCCTCACCTGCGCAACACTTCCGGGCGCCGAGGCAACATCCTCAAGATACATCGTCTGAATGGAATCGATTACAACCACATCGGGTTTTTCTTTTTCGATTACTTCTTTGATGTCATCCAGATTCGTCTCACAGTATAATTTAACATTATCCTTAAATTCGCCGATTCTGTCCGCACGAAGTTTAATCTGTGCGCTCGATTCCTCTCCGGATATATATAATATTTCTTTTCCTGTTTCGCCGAGGGATTTGCAGACTTGCAAAAGAAGCGTCGATTTGCCGATTCCGGGATCTCCGCCTATAAGAGTCAAAGAGCCCCAAACGATTCCACCGCCCAGGACTCTGTCAAGTTCATTGATATTTGTTTTTATCTTGTCTTCTTTTTTTATCTCAACTTTTGAGACAGGGATTATGGCAGGTTCTCCGATCCCGTTTCTTTTTGTGCTTCGTCCTCCGCCGGTGTTCCTCTTGGAATCAAGTCCTTCCTTGAAGGTATTCCAGGCCTTGCACGCAGGGCACTGTCCCATCCATTTGGGGCTCTCGTAACCGCATTCCGTACAAAAGAAAACAGTCTTCACTTTATCCTTTGACATAAACCCTCTATTTGACTATCTTAACGTTTTTAACTTCTCCCTTTTGAAGTTCAATGGAGAAACTTACTTTTCCGGAGCCGTTGGATTTAATCTTTCCGATAGACTTGCCGTCAATCTCAATATCGTATTCGGTATTCTCTTCAAGACCTACCGTAATCTGCGCATCCTTGTCAGATTCAACATTAAAAAACAAGCCCTTGTCGTTTTCTTCAAAATCCGAAACATTTGTACCCGGAACAGACTCGAAAAGAAACAATCCGTTTCTCTCAAGTTTAGTCATCGTGTTGTATGTTTTAATCTTGTAAAGATCACCGCAATGGGGAAAATCTTCTTTCTTCTGTTTCTCTGCAAGTTCATAGTTGCCAAAAGAAAGTTTTCCGTTTTCCGAAGTACTGATGATTTCCATTCCTTTTACCCCCGTATAATATTAAGATACAATATTATTATAACTTAAAATCGGTGTAAGTTCCATAAATATTTTAGTTAAAATTCACCTTTCCGCCCTTAAAAGAAACCTTGACATGATCGCCCTCTGAAATTCTGCCGGAGAGCACTTCGGACGCCAGTAAATCTTCTATTTCGACCATGATTCCTCTCTTTAGCGGTCTTGCTCCCATTAAAGGATTTGAATACTTGTCAACTATATGATTTCTTAAAGCAGTAGTAAATTTTAAATCAACATCCATCTGTTCCTTCGCCCTCTTTGAAAGATTGGAAAGAAGTAGGGATGTAATATTCTCAAGATCCTTTCTCTCGAGCTTGTGAAATACGATAAAATCATCGATTCTGTTGATAAATTCGGGCTTAAAGAGAAGTTTCACTTCTTCCATTACATTGCTCTTCATCTTATCGTAATTCTGTTCTTTGGTTTCCTTACCGCCGAATCCTAAGTTCTTTGGTTCTGTAATTCTCTTGGCACCGACATTGCTGGTCATTATTATGATTGTATTTTTGAAATTAATCTTTCTTCCCTGCGAATCGGTGACCTGTCCGTCGTCAAGAATCTGCAAAAGCACGTTAAATACATCCGGATGTGCTTTTTCGATTTCATCAAAAAGTACAACCGAATAAGGATTCTTTCTTACGCGCTCCGAAAGCTGACCGCCTTCGTCAAATCCGACATATCCGGGCGGTGAGCCGAGAATCTTTGATACCGAATGCGCTTCCATGTATTCGGACATGTCAACTCTTATCAAAGAATCTTCAGAGCCGAATACAGCTTCGGCCAAAGCCTTGGAAAGTTCGGTTTTACCTACACCTGTAGGTCCGAGGAATACAAAGCTTCCGATGGGACGTTTGGGATCCGAAAGACCGGTACGTCCTCTTCTTATGGCCTTGCTGACTGCTTCCACTGCTTCTTTTTGACCGATGATTCTTTTATGAAGTGTATTTTCAAGACCGATTAATCTCTCCGATTCTTTCTTTGAAAGTTCGGAAACCGGCACTTTGCTCCATCTTGATATTACGGCCTCAACCTGAGTAACCGTAACCGTTTTTTCATTGCCTTTTTTCTTTTTGCGTTCAGACGCTTCAGCTTTTCTTAAAGCCTCAAAAAGAGCATCCTGTTCGCTCTTGGCTTCTCCCGCTTTTTCAAATTCTCCGCTCTCAATGCTCTCCTTCATAATCTTGTCGCATTCATTGATTTTTTCACGAAGATTTTTGATTTTATCCGAAGGCTTATAACCTTCCAAAGCTATAAGGGCAGCTGCCTCATCCATTACATCGATTGCTTTGTCGGGAAGGTTTCTGTCTGTAATATATCTGTCGGAAAGATTGACGCAGGCTTCTATTGCGGCATCATCGTAAACGACATTGTGATGCTCTTCGTATTTACCCTTTATTCCGAAAAGTATCTTTAAGGAATCCTCTTTGCTTGGAGCCGATACGGCTATGGGCTGGAATCTTCTTTCCAATGCGGCATCCTTTTCGAAATATTTTCTGAATTCTTCTTCGGTGGTCGCACCGATAAGCTGAATCTCGCCTCTTGAAAGAGCAGGTTTTAAAATATTGGAAGCATCAAGTGTTCCCTTGGCACCGCCGGCACCGATAAGAGTATGTATTTCATCCATGAAAAGAACGATATTTCCGTCATCGGTAACTTCTTCTATTACTGCTTTCAATCTCTTTTCGAATTCGCCGCGATACTGCGTTCCAGCAACAAGCGAAGACATATCAAGAGAAAGAATTCTTTTGTCTTTGATAATATCGGGAACGGTTCCGTCTGCGATTCTTTGTGCCAGACCTTCTACTATGGCTGTTTTTCCTACACCGGGCTGACCGACAAGACATGGATTGTTCTTGCTTCTTCTCGCAAGAACCTGAATGATACGCATAATCTCATCGTCTCTTCCGATAACGGGATCAAGTTCTCCCATCTCCGCCATTTCAGTGATGTCTTTTGTATAATCCTCAAGGCTGAATTTGGAAGGTCCCTCTCCCATTGGAGATTCATCGGCTCTGACAAATTCATCGGGTATATAACCCTCATCCTCATATCCGAAATTAGCAGCAATTTCATCGGCAATTTTGGCAACGGGTGTATTGCTGTCTTTTAAAAGATATCCAAGCAGATTGAAAGCAAGACACTTTTCCTCGGTTGCAATCGCAAAAAGAATATGCTCCGTCCCTATTAAAGACGAACCCGTATCTCTTGCGGTTCTTTCCGCAATATCAAGAATTCTTTTTACCTGGGGAGTATATTCAAGCTTTCCCTTAACGCTGACCTTTCTTAAAGATTCGCTTCTTGTTTCGAAGCTTTTCTTTATGTCCGAAGCAGTTATGTTGTGACTTAAAAGTATGCTTCCCGCAAGTGAATTCTCGCATTTTGCAAGGCCGTACAAAAGATGCTGGGTATCAAGCGCACTTGCTCCCAGAGTCTTTCCTATCTGATTGGCGTATTTAAATACCTGTTTACTTTGTTCGTTTAATTCCATAAGCTTTTCCTTATAACAAAGCCCCTGTTATTTCTAACAGAGGCTCTAAGTTTAGATGTCAATAAAATCTATATCATCGTCATCTTCGTCAACGTCATCGTAATACTCGTCATCATCGGCATCATCGTCAACCTCGTTTGTAAAGTAATTCAGGAATTTATCCTTGGCTTTGGAAGCCTTACTCTGCTTGGGTTCTCTCTCGACGCTTCTTGAGCTTCTCGACTCGCTTGATCTTCTGCTTCTTGAATTCTCGATGGAAGATACCGGAATTTCGTCTTCTTCCTCTTCCTCATCTTCATAATCGTCATAATCGTAATCATCGTCGTTCTCAACGCCTCTTGAAAGCTTGAGAGCCATGAAGAATACAACGCCCAAAAGAATAATAATCAAAACTATAAGGATTACAAGGATTACCTTGATGCTGATACCGAATACCTTCATATCCGAATTGGATTTCTTTGCCTCACCGGTAAATAATCCATCGTAAGCAATATATGTATCGTTCTTTTCATCAAGAACATACCATCCCGTAATATTCTTCTCATTCAGACCGTATACGATATAATAATCGCCCTTGGTCCAGACTTTTTCTCCGCCTTCAAGCTTCTTTTCTTCGAAGCCCTCGGGAAGGTTCTCGGGATCTTCCGCAGGCTGAAGAGGAGTAATCATCTTCTTGGGTTCTGTGGGAACGGTTTCTTCGGGAATCTCAACAGGTTCTGCAAGTTCCGTATTTCCTTCTTCGGTAGCAGTCTCCGTAGTATCCGGAGTCTCTGTATTTGTATCAGGAGTCTGTGTCTCCTGATTTGAATCAATATTGGTTTCTGCAGGAGGATTGGTGGGCTTTGTAAATGTAAGAAGGTCGCTTCTTATAAAGCCTGTCTTTGTAGCTCCGTCAGCAGTAAAGGATACCTTGTACCACTTGTATCCGTCAGACGCTGTTGTCTCTCCTGTTACTGTAACTTCCGCATTCTTCTGAGCTTTCGCAACAAGATCGGATGTGGAAGATGCCTGTGAACGAATGTTAACCACATCACCTGCAATATATGCGGCTTTGGAATCAATATTCGTTACATTCTGCTGAGTAGTCGGGGTTGTTGTTGTATTTGTTGTTGTGTCGTTATTTGTAGTAGTTGTCGTATTGTTATCAGTAGAAGATTTTGTAATAAAATCCGCTCTGATATAACCTGTTGTACCCGTAGCAGTTGTAATCTTATACCAAAGTACATTGGAGGAATTGGTCTTTTCTTCGATAATTGTAACTTTATCTCCGGAGTTGACCTTTCCCAAAGATGTGCTTGTCGCATCGGCATCAGCACGAATGTTTACGTTATTGTCGTTTACGGTACCGGGTGTGTCTGCTTTTGCGGTAATCGGCAAGATCAACACGCAAATCAATAATACCGCTATAGCCGATACTCCTTTTAACCAAAAATTCTTTGTATTTAATAATTTCATTTTTACACCTCGTATTTATTTACACAACTATAAAATATACCATTCTTTGACAAATACGTCAATTCACAGCCTATGCCTCGTCAATAGCTTTGCCTATATCGTGACGCATATATTTGTTGTCAAATTCAACCCATTCGGTAGCTTCGTAAGCTTTCTTTCTTGCTTCCTTAAGGTCTTTTCCGAGTGCAGTGATTCCAAGCACTCTTCCTCCGTTTGTGACAATCTTTCCGTCAACATTTTTGCTTCCGGCATGGAAACAGAAATATTCGTCGGATCCTTCGAACTTTTCAAGTCCTTTTATCTCTTTTCCTTTTTCATAAGAAAGAGGATATCCGTCACTTGCAAGAACAACGCATACTGCCGCATTATCCTCAAATTCGAGATCTATTCTGTCGAGATGTCCTTCGATACATGCCTCGAATACATCAACAATGTCATTCTTCATTCTGGGAAGTACAACCTGTGTTTCGGGATCGCCGAATCTTGCGTTGAATTCAAGAACTCTGGGTCCCTCCGAGGTTAACATAAGTCCAAAGAAGATTACTCCCTTGAATTCTCTTCCCTCTGATTTCATGGCATCAACGGTTGCCTGATAAATATATTTCTTACAGAAATCATCCACTCTCTCAGTATAGAAAGGGGAAGGTGAAAATGTTCCCATTCCGCCAGTATTCAAGCCTTCATCGTTATCTTTGGCTCTCTTGTGATCCTGTGCGGATGTCATTATCTTGATTGTCTTTCCGTCAGTAAACGAAAGAACACTTACTTCCCTTCCCGTCAAAAATTCTTCGACAACCATCTTGTTTCCGGCATTACCGAATTTCTTGTCATCCATAATTTCATGAACGCCCGCAACTGCCTCATCGTAATCGTTGCAGATTAAAACACCCTTTCCGAGTGCAAGTCCGTCCGCTTTCAATACAACGGGGAATTTACAGTTGTCAAGGAATTTAATGGCAAGGGATGAATCCTCAAATACTTCGTATTTTGCTGTCGGAATATTGTACTTTTTCATCAAATCCTTTGAAAAAGACTTGCTTCCTTCAAGAATTGCAGCTTTCTTGTTGGGTCCGAATACTTTAAGGCCTGCTGTCTCAAGTACATCAACTATGCCTGCAACCAAAGGATCGTCAGGTCCGATTACTACCATGTCAACCTGTTTTTCCAAAGCAAACATTGCTATCTTGTCAAATTCCATAACTCCGATTGGAGCACATTCCGCAAGTTTTTCTATGCCTGCGTTTCCGGGAACACAATAAATCTTTTCAACTCTTTTGCTCTTTGCCAAAGCACTTACTATAGCGTGTTCTCTTCCGCCGCCTCCGACAACCAAAATTTTCATTTCTTCTCGGTCTCCTTTGCAATCAATCCTATACTCTCGGGTAATATAATCCATTCAGCCTGTTCCATGACTCTTCTTTGAAGAATCTCAGGCGTATCGCCTTCCTTAACCTCTACTGCCTTCTGCATGATGATGGGGCCTGTGTCCGTTCCCTCATCCACATAGTGAACAGTGGCTCCTGTAATCTTTACTCCTCTCGCAAGCGCAGCCTCATGAACTTTAAGTCCGTAAAAGCCGGTTCCGCAGAAAGACGGAATAAGTGAAGGATGTATATTAATAATTCTGCCTCTGTAAGCTTCAATAACATTTAAAGGTATTACTACCAGAAATCCTGCCAGTACGATTAGATCGGGGCCTGCTTCATTTAACGCTGCAAGAAGAGCATCATTAAATTCGCTTCGATCTTTAAAAGATTTGGGAGAAACACATACCGCATCAATACCCGCATTCTTTGCTCTCTCCAAAGCATAAGCATTGGGATTGTTTGAAATAACACGAACTATCTTTGTGTTTTCAAGCTTTCCCGAATTAATCGAATCGATAATAGCCTGAAGGTTGGTACCTCCGCCCGATACACAGACAGCAATTTTTAACATAATACGACTCCCTTTTCACCCTTGGAACAATTGCCCACAACATAAGGCTCTTCTCCGGCATCCTTAATTGCCTGCATTGTCTTGTCAACATCTGCGGGGTCAACTGCAATTACCATTCCGAGTCCCATGTTGAATGTGTTGTACATCATTTCCTCAGCGATATTTCCTTCTTTTTGAATCAAATCAAAAATGGGAGGAACAGGATAAGAATCTTTCTTTACGTTTGCAACGATTCCGTCGGGAAGCATTCTGGGAATGTTTTCATAGAATCCGCCGCCTGTGATATGGCTGCAGCCCTTAACGGTTACGCCGACATCTTTAATACTCTTTAATGCTTTTACATAAATCTTTGTAGGTGTAATTAAAGCTTCGCCGAGTGTCTTTCCGAGTTCGTCTCTGTAACGGTTCAAATTGTCTTCACTCATTCTGAAAACTTTTCTTACCAAAGAGAAGCCGTTTGAATGAACACCGCTTGAAGCCATGCCGATAAGAACGTCTCCGTCTTTAATGTTTTCGCCTGTAATCAAGTCTTTTCTGTCTACAACGCCTACTGCAAATCCGGCAAGATCATATTCATCCTCAGGCATAAGTCCGGGATGTTCGGCTGTCTCACCGCCTACCAAAGCACAGCCTGACTGCTTGCAGCCTTCGGCAACGCCCTTTACGATGGTGGCTATCTTTTCGGGAATGTTCTTTCCGCATGCTATATAATCAAGGAAAAAGAGAGGCTCGCCGCCTGCACATGCAACATCGTTTACACACATTGCAACAGCGTCGATTCCGATTGTGTCATGTTTGTTCAAAAGAAATGCGAGTTTAACCTTTGTTCCGCATCCGTCGGTACCGGAAAGCAATACAGGATCGTCCATCTCTTTGATTTTGCTCATTGAAAATGCTCCCGAAAATCCTCCGATTCCACCGAGAACTTCACTTCTGAAGGTTTCTTTTACATAACCTTTCATTAACTCGACAGATTTGTATCCTGCCTCAATATCAACTCCGGATGATTTGTAATCCATTTTTTTCTCCTTATATATGTTTTTAATTTAAATCCTAATAGTTCTTATATCCCACTTCCTGAAGTCTTGCATCCTTTTCCTGAACGCTCTTCTTTAAAGACTCGGAATAATCTTTAAGTTTTTTCAAAAGTTCTTCATCGTTCGTAGCAAGAATCTTTGCGGCAAGAATACCCGCATTTGCGCCCCCGTTGATTGCAACCGTAGCAACAGGTATGCCCGAAGGCATCTGAACAATCGAATAAAGCGAATCTTTTCCGCCAAGGCTTGTGGTGTGCATGGGAATACCGATAACGGGCATGGGGAAAATCGCCGCGCACATACCGGGAAGATGAGCTGCCATTCCCGCTCCTGCAATTATTACCTTGAATCCTTTAGATTCCGCGCTCTTTGCATATTCAAAGAACACGTCGGGTTCTCTGTGAGCCGAGATAATCGTCATCTCATAGGAAATACCGAATTTGTCGAGCATTTCCGCCGCTTTGCTCATCACGGGCATATCAGAATCCGAACCCATTACAATACCAACTTTAGCCATTTTTTTCTCCTTAAATATATTTATTGCTTTAATACCAATTACTTATAAGATCAAACAAATCAAAGGTTGTTTTCTTGTTTATTGTCATTTCCGTATCATTCCAGCCTATGTTAAATGCATAATAATTGTCATTATCATCCACAAGCACAATGAACGATTCCATATCGGTACAATAAGGTGTAATTTTACTTCCCTTCTTTAATGTTACTTCCTTGGACGAAGGCTTATTGTCCGAGCCCATTTCGAAACCTTTCAAATCCGTTTTGGTTTCATAATAATTGTTTTCTTTCCAGTCATCGAAAATATCGTAATAATATATTTCTCCGAGATTAAGTGTTCCGTCTTCTCCCACGGATGCCTTTGCCTGAGAAAAAGCAAAACCTCCCGCAAAAGATCCGTTTGCATAAAATGTCGTCTCATCCACAAGTTCGTTGGAATTAAAGGATACACCGCCGGAGTAATTGCCGATTTCCTTAAACTCGCCGTTTGCATATTCAAAGACCTGAAGTATTTCAACTCCGTCAAAATAGTAATTTTGAACATAAAGGTAATCTTTATTGTTCTTTCTTACTATATAAATGGGCGGATCCATTATGGAGCCTTCCATGTCAAGTTGTTGATAATCGTCTCCGAATACATTTAAAAACATATATGTGTCCGAATAAAAATCATATTCGGCGTTGTATTGTTTCTCCCAGTCGAAAGCAACTGTGGAAATTTTTCCGTCTTTTAAAAACGGATAATAAACATTCGCTTTTGCATGGATAATATATTCCTCATCCGCATCCTCAAAAAACGCAGGATTCAGATATTCGGGATATTCATCAAAATTAATATATACTATCTGGTGTCCGGAAGCGTATGCCGCAAGGACATAATCTCCGAAATAAAATGCTATGCCGTCATAGTTTACGGTCCAGGGAAGATTTTCAAGATTCTGTTCAACATCGTTAAGAAGAGCGGCTTTGTTGGTATCATCATCCAATTCTTCGTTTACGGCAAAGAAAATCAGGGGATCGTAATTCTCCCAAAGTTCATCCGTGATAACCTTTGCAAGTTCATCCTTTTTCAAAAAGACATCTTCAAGTTGAATTTCTTCTCCGGTCTGAGAATATAAATTCAAACCTCCTATGAAATTGCCTCCGTGAGCTCCGCCGTAATAATTTTCCAAATCGGAAATAATCGAAAATACTTTCTGATCCGCTCTTATAACTCCGGAGTGATCTATTTCGTATTCGGGAGGATAATATTCCGATTCCACATCCGAGAAAGTTTCATTCCACTCTTTCAGCAGTTCATCGAATCTTTCGGACATATGTTCTTTCTCGCTGTCGTTTCGTTTTACAAGTCTGTCGGAAAGTTCCGCATAAGCATAATCATTGTCTTCAGTGGAATAAACATTAATGCTTGTATATTGCGTTTTGACTTTTTCCATCATTTCGCCGTTAGGCGCTTCGGAATACTCATTTTCCACAAGAAAATCAAAACTGTCCCATACGGGATATCCTGTATATTTTATATTCAGATTCGGATTGTCATTTTCATTTGCCTGATTGGATGAATCGGGATTCTGAGTAACATCAGGATTTGAATTCTGATTATTTTCATCTATATCATTATTGCCATCGGAATTCTGATCGATACCGGTAATGCTTGCCACTTCATTTCCCGAATCTTTATCGTTTATATTGACATTAATGTTAGGAACGCATGCACTTAAAGATAAAACCATTGTACCTGTTAACAACAAGGCTATACTTCTTCTCATATCTTCCTCCGTTTTACACAATCAACAGTTATACAAAAAATAACCCAAAGATAAAATAATTTTACTACAAAAAAAGAAAGAAGAAAAGTTTTTCTTCTCTTCTTCCTTTTTCTTTAATTTATTTTGCAAGAATCATCATTATTTTGTTTGACCTGTTGACGAATTTGGTCATCTCATCGGGAGAAAGAGGTCCGTGCTGGATTAATGCCAGATCAAAGAGCTGCTCGCAGATAAGACTTACATTCTCTCCATCCTTTTCTTCAATCAGGAACTGAACCAGCTTGTTGTTTGCATTAAGAACAAGTGTAAGACCTTCCTTGCTGAATTCGTCTATTCCCATTCCGCTTGCATACATACGCATCATTTCCTGCATCTTTCTGGTCTCGCCGGACATCGTCATCATTGCGGAAATGTCCTTGTTTTTAAGTTTCTCGAGTTTGACTTTAATATTGTCTTTCTTGACAATCTTCTTAAAGAGTTTTGCGAGTTCCTCTTCGTTTGCCTTAAGTTCTTCTTCGACCTTCGCCGAATTCTTTGTCTTAAAGGCATCGGAGAGATCCTCATCTATTCTCTTAAAGATTACGCCTTCGTTCTTCATCTCAAGCTGATTGATGAAAGGCATATCGATATTGTCGGTAAGCATTACGGCATCCATTTTCGCTTTTTTGAACATCGCAACATACTGGCTTTGCTCTACCGGATCCGTAACAAAGTATATAATCTTCTCTTTCTTTTCGTCTTTGTTTTCGCCCTCTTCCTTGTTGTCTTCGGAATTATCCGGTTCCACAACTTCTGCTTCCACGGAATTTCCGTCTTCATCCACGGCATCGGAAGTATCGATGGGCTTTGTCTCGAGGCATTCGGGAAGAGTCATGAACTCGCCGTTTAAATTCTTAAAGAGAATGTAGTCGTTCATCTTCTCACAGAACTTGTCATCCTTTAAGCAGCCGTATTTGATGAAAGGAGATATATCTCCCCAGTATTTCTCGTAGTTCTCCTTATCCGTCTTGCACATTCCGGATAATTTGTCGGCAACCTTCTTGGTGATGTATTCGCTGATTTTATTGACAAATCCGTCATTCTGCAATGCCGAACGGGATACGTTCAAAGGAAGATCAGGACAATCGAGAACACCCTTTAAGAGGAGCAAAAATTCGGGAATTACTTCCTTGATGTTGTCGGCAATGAATACCTGATTGTTGTAAAGCTTTATGGTACCTTCGATTGCATCGTATTCCATGTTAATCTTGGGGAAGTAAAGAATACCCTTAAGATTAAAAGGATAATCCATATTTAAGTGTATCCAGAAAAGAGGCTCCTTGTAATCATTGAATACCTTACGGTAAAATGCGAGATAATCCTCTTTTTCGCATTCTGCGGGATTCTTCATCCACAAAGGATTGGTATCGTTCAAAAGTTCGGGACGCTTCTTAATCTTAATCCTGGCTTCGTCCTCTCCCTCTTTTTTCTCAAGTTCTTCCACAACCACATCATCTTCAAGCTTCTCGCTTGCTTTGATTGTCTGAGTTTCTTTGGTATCTTCCTTGCTTAAATAAATCTCGGTAGGCATGAAAGAACAATACTTTTTGATTATCTCTCTTGCTCTGTACTCATTGCAGAATTCCAGGCAGTCTTCCATAAGATAAAGAGTGATAACGGTGCCTACATCGCTCTTGTCGCAGTCTTCCATTGTAAATTCGGTACCGCCGTCGCACTCCCAATGAACTGCTTTTGCACCTTCTTTATAAGAAAGCGTATCGATTGTAACTTTGTCGGATACCATGAAAGCCGAATAAAATCCGAGACCGAAATGACCGATAATCTGATCGTCATTGGCTTTGTCCTTGTATTTTTCGATAAAATCCGTAGCACCCGAAAACGCTATCTGGTTGATGTACTCTTCAACCTCATCAGCTGTCATTCCGAGACCGTTATCGATAAATGTAATGGTTTTCTTCTCGGGATTGACTTTAACGTCTATTCTTTCCTTATAACCGTCGGGAAGTGTGTACTCTCCCATCATATCAAGCTTTTTTAGCTTGGTAATGGCATCACAGCCGTTTGAAATAAGCTCACGCATGAATATGTCATGGTCGGAATACAACCACTTTTTGATAATCGGGAAAATGTTTTCCGAATTAATTGATAATGAACCTTTTTTTGCCATTTTAGTCACCTCTTTTATAATTCCTGCAGGCGTCCCTGCTTTATAGTTTTTTCGTACATTGATAATTATAGAGCCCGAAAAAACAAAAGTCAATAAAAAATTAGCACTCAATCAAATTGAGTGCTAATAGTATCATTTTCCATCAATCATTATGTCCGTGTATATATCGAAAAACGAATCCGTGGTAATCTCGGGATCGTGTATAATCGTCAGATTCTGCCATTCTTTCTCATTTATGTTGGCAATGATATTAGGAAGGAATTCATTGTATTTTTCTTCAAAAGCTTTTCTCTTGGCTTCGTTTATTATCGCTTCCTTGTTTTCGTCGGTCGCCTTTCTTTCGTATGTACTTATGCATTTGACAATATAATAGCCTTCATCCGTTGTGATGATATCGCTTATCTCCCCCTCTTCAAGTTCGAAAACCGCTTCATCAAACGCTTCGCTCATCTCGCCTCTTCTGTAGGCATGAGTACTTTCATCTTCTTCGGAAAAGAGTGCGCACAGTCCTTCGAAATCAGCTCCCTCCATCGCCTTGTCTCTGATTTCAGCCGCCCTCTCCTTCGCTTCTTTCTTTTTTGCATCCGAATAATCAAAGGTAACTCCGTAATTGTCTTCGTGATAGGTCTTAATGAATATTTCTTCAACAATCACGCTTCTGGCATCATCGTCGCTTATTTCAAAGTTCACCTCGTCAACTATCGAATTATAAACCTTTTCCGCCAGCGCATATTCGTAATACATTTGATAAATCAGATCTTCATTGGCGTTAAGATCGGTTTTTTCTTTCTTCGATAAAGTCTTCATGTAAGCCTTCGAAGCCTTCTTGATGGATTTTTTCTCATCTGACGACAAAGAGACTTTTTCGTTCTTGGCCATAAGGTTCAAAACCTTGATTCTTGTAACCTTTGCCAGGACGGTTTCCTTAAACGCATCTTCTATTGTTGTATTTCCTGCATTTGTGTTCCAGATCTGCTCCCCGAAAGTACTCTCGTAAGCATTTGCCATATTGGTTAAATATATATTCATTTCCGCACGGCTGCACGAAAGCGTGTTGATTCTGAAAACCTCACCTTCCGAAAAGCCGTCCGTCACCACAACCGTTCGGTCGCAGGAGACAAGAAATGATAATGCAATGAGGGAAGCAATCAATAATCTGAATTTTTTTAAAACTGATTTTCTCATTAAATCCTTAAATCCCAAATACAATTATTCCTGTAATGAAAAGGGGAGGATTAAACCTCCCCGTAAATTTTTAAATAAGCGGATATTTTGCGGTAAGCTCATCTACAATGGCTCTTGCATAAGGAATCTTTTCCTCGCCGCCCTTAACGATTGCCGCAATTGCATCTGCAATCTTATCCATATCTTCGGTATTCATGCCTCTTGATGTAACAGCGGGCGTACCGAGTCTAACGCCGCTTGTAACAAAAGGCTTCTGAGGATCGTTGGGAACCGTATTCTTGTTGGCTGTGATATGAGCCTCATCAAGCATCTTCTCAACTTCCTTGCCAGTGTATTTCTCGCCTCTTAAGTCAACGAGCATAAGGTGATTGTCCGTACCGCCCGATACGATGTTGACTCCTCTTGACATAAGACCCTTGCAAAGAGCCTGTGCATTGTCAACGATGTTCTGAGCATAAACCTTGAACTCAGGTGAAAGAGCCTCTTTGAAGCAGACTGCCTTGCCGGCGATTACATGCATAAGAGGGCCGCCCTGAATACCGGGGAAAATAGCCTTGTTAAAGTTGTATTTCTCTGCAGCTTCCTTGTTGGCAAGAATCATGCCTCCTCTGGGTCCGCGAAGAGTCTTGTGTGTGGTAGTTGTAACTACATCTGCATAAGGGAAGGGTGAGGGATGAAGACCTGCAACAACAAGTCCTGCAATGTGAGCGATATCTACCATAAGAACTGCTCCAACCTCATCACATACTTCTCTGAACTTCTTGAAATCAATGGTTCTTGCATATGCGGAAGCACCTGCAATAATCATTTTGGGTTTGCATTCAAGAGCAAGAGAACGAAGTTTATCGTAATCTATGAATCCGTCGTCATTTACTCCGTAAGGAACAACCTTGAAATATTTACCTGACATGTTAACGGGTGAACCGTGTGTAAGATGTCCGCCGTGGTCAAGATTCATACCCATGATTGTATCTCCGGGCTGAAGGATGGCAAACTGTACTGCCATATTGGCCTGAGCTCCCGAATGAGGCTGTACGTTAGCGTAATCGCATCCGAACAATTCTTTTGCACGTTCGATTGCAAGATTCTCAACAACGTCCACGCATCCGCATCCGCCGTAGTATCTCTTTCCAGGATAACCTTCGGCATATTTGTTTGTAAGGATGCTTCCCATAGCAGCCATTACAGCTTTGGATACCCAGTTCTCTGATGCGATAAGTTCGATGTGGCTGTTCTGTCTGGCCTCTTCGTCTGTAATCGCAGCGGCAACTTCAGGGTCTACCTTTTTCACTTCTTCCAACGAATACATAAAATTTTTTTCCTCCTAATAAAGCTTAATAAATCGAAACGTACACATTATAGCACGAGAGGAGCAAAATTGTCACTAAATTTAACGATATGTGAAAAAACCTTATTTCCTAACCGTTCTTTTATTAAAATGTGAACGAAGTCTCAAGATTCGCTTCAAGATATTCGTCCGCCATTTCATACATTCTGTCCTCAATTTCATCAATCTTTTCATTGCTTGCGTATTCAAAAGAATGATGGTTGATCATAAGGCTGTAAGTAACGTTTCTTTCCTCGTCATACTGTTTGGTAAGATTGATGCCCGCGTTTTTGAATCCGTAATCGTTAAGGCAGTCCCTTACCTCTTTTTCATAGACGTTTTCTTTTGCACAAACGCTCTCTCTGTACTCTCTTCCCTTTTTGTCATTGGCGTACGCTCTCAAAGAGAAACTTAATACTAAAGTGATTACAAAAACTGCGGATATTAATAATAAGATTTTGATTTTACCTGTCATGGTTTTACCCTCCCTTTTGTTTACGGGAAGATAATAACACAAGTATATGTCCTATAAATCGGACATATAAATTATTCCGATTCGATATCTATGTCCAAATCGTTGATTACGTCCAATACGGCGTAAAAATAGTACTCTCCCTTATCTTCGTTAATGATATGGATTTTTTCTATATTCATTTCTCCGAGGCAGTCATACAAAGCATCCAGATTCTTTCCGTAATAATCCGGCAGGGAAAAAACCTCGGCAAGATATTCATGAGCCGCTTCACGATCGTTAAGTTTTTCGGCATCGATAGTATATTCCATTTGTTTACCTCTCATCCAATGATTTTCGTAAGCACAATCATTGTATCATAAATCTGCGGGATTAAACCAAATATTGTGATTTTTTCAACTTCGCGCCCCTCATTTTTCTTATTTTTGTAATATTTATATAAATAATGAAAGAACTGATTGACTCAAAAATCAAATTAGTGTATTCTAAATGCGTTTTTGGAATTGTTAAAGGAATATCAAAGTATGAAAAAGAAAGAAATTAATACAGAATCAAACAACACAATCGATTTGAAAATCGAAAAGGAAACAACAAAGGGCAAATACCTCAAAGGCTTTCGTTCCATAGGCATTTATTTCCTTATCTTCTTTGCAACGATTACCATGTCCGAACTTTTTTTAAGATATCAGATTTCGGGCAAGATATTAAAGATGAATCTTGCATTTCTCGCCTTTGTGCCCGCAGAAGCAATGTTCTTTACGGTTTTTGCCGGATTCTTTAAGAATATCGGAAATAAAATCACGCTTCCGATTCTTTTGTTTATTATCAATATTTATTATTGTATACAGTTTGTATACTTCAAAATATTCGGTTCCCTCTTCTCAGTTTCAATGATGGGAATGGGCGGTACGGCAGTCGGTAATTTCTTCTGGGCAATGGAAGGCGTGCTTATAGCATCGATTATTTTCCTTACCATCTTCCTTGCTCCCACACTTATTTGCATTTTCCTTTCTTTCGTAAAGAAAATCAAATTTGCCGGATATCCTCTTTTGTTGCATCTTTTGCCCCTCGCACTCGTTGCGGGATTCTGGTTTGGAGGCATTCAGCTTTTAAAACTTGCCGGAACGGACAGACAGTCTGCATATTATGTATTTATGAACAGTTCTTCGGATACCGACAGTACCGCAAATCATCTCGGCACTCTCGCAACATTCATAGTCGAGTCAGGCGCTTATTATTTCGGTATCGGATCAAATCCTGCCGATGCGGAAATTGTATCCGTGGATAAAAACAGCCTCGAACTTGTTCCGGATGCCGATCTGGTTGCAAGCGAAACTTCAAATGAAATTGATGAAAACACTTCGGGCAATAACAATACGGAAGAACCCGAGGAAATCGTTGAAGAAGTCGTATACGATCCCTGGATTGACGAGCGATTCGATTTTGCTGCACTTGCGGAAGCTGCGGAAGATGAACAGCAAAAGAATATGTATAACTTCTTTGCCGAAAGAGAACCCAGTTACAAGAATGAATACACCGGTCTTTTCGAAGGCTATAATTTAATATATATCTGCGGCGAGGGCTTCTGGTCCTATGCATGCAATGAAAAAGTCACACCCACTCTTTACAAGATGAAGAACAACGGTGTAATCCTCGATAATTACTACAATTCATTTTTGAATACAACCACCAACGGAGAATTTGCATTTGCCACATCTCTCTGGCCCGATGTTTCAAGATGGGCAATGTCCGGTACCGACGTCGGAAGCTTCCCTCAGTCAGCCGGCAAATTCATGCCCTACGGTATCGGTGATTTCTTTGTTGATAACGGTGTTGACACATACGGTTTCCACAATTATTACGGAACCTATTACAGAAGATACATCTCATGGCCCAACATCGGATTTGAAAACACCAAGTTCATGGGAGAAATGAAATTTACATCGAACTGGCCCGCAAGTGACCTTGAAATGATGGAACAGTCGATTGACGATTATATCGAAAACGACAGATTCATGGCTTATTACATGACTTTCTCCGGTCACGGTCCTTATTCGGGTTCCAATTACATGGCAAGAAAGAATATTGCCGCAGTCAAAGAACTTCTCGGAGACGAGGCTGAAAATTACAATGCCGAAGCATTAAATTATCTTGCCTGCAATTACGAACTTGACAAGGCCATGGAATATCTTCTCCAAAGACTTGATGAAGCGGGAAAACTTGACAAGACTGTCATAGTACTTACCGGAGATCATTATCCTTATTATCTCTCGGAAGCCGGAAGAAACAGTCTTTGTCAGGAAGAACTTACGGAGCTCGAACAGTATCATTCATCATGCATCATATATAACTCCGGGCTTGAAGAACCTATTCACAACAGCGAATACTGCTGCAACGTGGATATCGTTCCCACGATACTTAATCTCTTCAACATACCTTTCGATTCAAGACTTTTAATGGGAACGGATGCATTCTCAAGTGACAGTTACCATGTTGCAATGCTCTACAACAAGAGTTTCCTCAACGATAAAGTGGAATACAACTCTTCCACTCACGAAAAGGTTTGGAAAATAGATACTTCATTCTACTGTGACGAAGCACTTGATGCATATGTAAACAATTATCTTGCATTAAATGATTCAAACTACCTTGCAAGTATCAATTTAATGAAATACAATTTCTATTTCACAATATGGAAACAGGCAGGCCTTTTAACGGATGAAGAAATTGCCGAAGAAAATCAAAGAGCAGCCAAAGCAATGCAGATTAATGCAGAGCAAAATGCCATTGAAGCCGAAGCCGAAAGATTAAGAAAAGAAGCCGAGGAAGCAGCTGCTGCAGAAGCCGCTGCCGCTGCAGAAGCCGAAGGCGGAGAAAACTGATATATTTTAATATAAAAAACAACAGGGTTTATGCCCTGTTGTTTTTTATGCAAACAGCCGATTGCATTAAATTACGATTATACTTTATTCCATTTAAACTCTTATGTCATGTACAACAGAAATCCCCGTATCATCTTGATACGGGGATTTCCTTTTATAAGTTTTTTTCAGATCCTGCCGTCTGCGAATCCATTCACATCCGGCCAATAATCTTACGATTATTTATAAAGTTCTACAAGCTTGAGCAAGTGCTGATATCTCTCGTTTGCAACCTTCTCGGATTCTGCAAAGAGTCTTTCTGCTCTCTCAGGGAAAGGTTTAACCAAACGTGTATATCTGGACTCGTTGTTAAGGAATTCCTGATATGTTCCGTCGCCTTCCTTGGATGTAAGAGTGAAAGGATTCTTTCCTTCTGCCTTAAGTGCAGGGTTGAAGGAGAAGAGGTTCCAGTAGCCGGCCTTTACAGCTTTCTTCATTTCATCCTGGCAGTGGTTCATACCGCCCTTAGCGATACCGTGAAGTTCACAAGGAGCGTAACCGATGATGAGTGAAGGTCCGTTGTATGCTTCAGCTTCTGCGATAGCCTTAACTGCCTGAGCAGGGTTGGCACCGAGTGCAATCTGAGCAACATATACGTAACCGTAGCTCATAGCGATTTCTGCAAGGCTCTTCTTGGAGATTTCCTTACCTGCTGCAGCGAACTGGCAAACTTCACCGATATTGGAAGCCTTGGATGCCTGTCCGCCTGTATTGGAGTACATTTCTGTGTCGAATACCATAACGTTAACGTTCTCACCTGAAGCAAGTACGTGATCCAATCCGCCGAATCCGATATCATATGCCCATCCGTCACCACCGAAGATCCATACGGACTTCTTGGGAAGGTAATCTTTCTTTGCAAGTACTGCCTTGGCATCATCACATCCTGCTGCAGCTGCTTTTTCAAGTTCCTTAACAAGTGCTTCAGCGTACTCGGAATTGCATGTTGTGCAATCCTTTGTTTCGATGAACTTCTCAGCTGCTGCCTTGAATTCTGCGCTTGCCTTATCGGACTTAACCATCTCTTCAATCTTGGCGATAGCCTGGTTTCTTAATACCTTCTGGCCTAAATACATACCAAAGCCGTGCTCAGCGTTGTCTTCGAAGAGTGAGTTGGACCATGCGGGACCCTTCTTGGAATCCTTGTTAACTGTGTAAGGTGATGTAGCTGCGGGGCCACCCCAAATGGATGAACATCCTGTAGCGTTTGAAATATACATATGCTCACCAAAGAGCTGTGTAATAAGTCTTGCGTATGATGTTTCAGCACATCCTGCACATGAACCCGAGAACTCAAGGAGAGGCTGGTTGTACTGAGAGTTGATAGGTGTTACGCCGTTAGCAAGAGCAGGCTTAAGTTCCTTCTTACCGACATTTGCAACAAGGTAATCAAATACGGGCTGTTCAGCTGCCTGTGATTCCTGAGGAACCATCTTAAGAGCTTCGTTAGCCTTAGGACATACAGTAACACATTCACCGCATCCCATACAATCGAGAGGAGATACTGTCATTGTGTACTTCATGGAAGCATCGTTTGCATGCTTGGAATCTGCAAGCTTGATGTTTGAAGGAGCAGCTGCAACTTCGTTAGCATCAAGAATGAAAGGACGGATTGTAGCATGTGAACATACGAATGCACAGCTGTTACACTGAAGACAAGCTTCTGCGTTCCATTCAGGTACCATAACTGCAGTACCACGCTTCTCGTATGCGGATGCACCTGTTTCGAACTGTCCGTCTGCTCTGTCTGCAAATGCAGATACAGGAAGTGAATAACCATCCATTAAACCGATAGGATCAAGGAGTTCGTTAACCATCTTAACTGTAGCGGGACGACCTGTTCTTTCAACAGCCTTCTTGTTATCTACTGCGTTAGCCCAATCAGCGGGAACAGCTACTTCATGAATGGCATCTACACCGGCATCAATTGCCTTGTAGTTCATTTCTACAACAGCATCACCCTTCTTGGAGTAAGACTTCTTGGCTGCTGCTTTCATGAAATCGATAGCCTGATCGATAGGCATTACGTTAGCGAGTTTGAAGAATGCGGACTGTAAGATTGTGTTTGTTCTCTTACCCATACCGATTTCAATAGCCTTGTCGATAGCGTTGATTGTGTAAAGCTTGATATTGTTCTTTGCAATGTACTGCTTAGCTTCAGCAGGCATATGTTCATTTAATTCTTCGTCAGACCACTGGCAGTTGATCATGAAGATACCGCCGGGCTTAACGTCCTGAACCATCTTGTATCCCTTAACAACATATGAAGGGTTGTGACATGCAACGAAGTCAGCCTGGTTGATGTAGTAAGGGCTCTTGATAGGCTTGTCACCGAATCTCAAGTGAGAAATTGTGATACCGCCTGTCTTCTTTGAGTCATACTGGAAGTATGCCTGGATGTACTTGTCTGTGTGGTCACCGATGATCTTTGTAGAGTTCTTGTTAGCACCTACTGTACCGTCACCGCCGAGACCCCAGAACTTACATTCTACAGTACCTTCTGCAGAAGTAATGGGTGCAGGCTTAACTTCAGGTAAGCTTAAGTTTGTAACATCATCTACGATACCGATTGTAAATCTTGCCTTGGGAGCATCCTTTGCAAGTTCTGTGTAAACGGCGAAAATAGATGAAGGACATGTATCCTTTGAACCGAGACCGTAACGACCGCCTGTAAGAACGATATCGTTAAGACCTGCTTCACGAAGTGTTGCAGCAACATCAAGGTATAAAGGCTCGCCAAGTGAACCGGGCTCTTTTGTTCTGTCAAGAACGGCGATCTTCTTAACTGACTTGGGAAGAACCTTAAGAAGTGCACTTGATACCCAGGGACGATACAAACGAACCTTGATAAGTCCGACTTTCTCTCCCTTTGCTGTTAAGTAATCGATAACTTCTTCGGTAACATCACATACAGAACCCATAGCAATGATTACTCTGTCTGCATCAGCTGCACCGTAGTAGTTGAATAAATCATAATCTGTTCCGAGCTTGTCGTTGATTTTCTTCATATACTTCTCAACTACAGCGGGAAGTGCTTCGTAAACTGAGTTACAAGCCTCTCTGTGCTGGAAGAAAACGTCATCGTTTTCATGAGAACCTCTCATAGCGGGATGCTCGGGGTTAAGAGCATGTGCACGGAAAGCTTCAACTGCTTCCATGTTGCACATTTCTTTTAAGTCTTCGTAATCCCATGTTTCAATCTTCTGAATTTCATGAGATGTACGGAAACCATCGAAGAAGTTAAGGAAAGGAACTTTTCCTTCGATAGCAGCAAGATGTGCTACGGGAGCAAGATCCATAACTTCCTGAGGATCGGATTCTGCAAGCATTGCGAAACCTGTCTGACGACAAGCGTATACGTCAGAGTGGTCACCGAAAATGTTAAGTGACTGTGTTGCAACGCAACGAGCGGATACATCGAATACACAAGGTAACTGCTCTGCAGCTATTTTGTACATGTTGGGAATCATAAGTAAGAGACCCTGTGATGCGGTAAATGTTGTTGTGATAGCACCGGCTGCGAGTGAACCGTGAACTGTTCCTGCGGCACCGGCTTCTGACTGCATTTCGGATACGGTAACCGTATTTCCGAAAATGTTCTTTCTTCCTTCAGCAGACCACTGGTCAACATAGTCAGCCATGGGTGAGGAAGGTGTGATGGGGTAAATACCTGCAACTTCAGTAAAAGCGTAAGCTACATGAGCGGCAGCGGTATTTCCGTCCATAGACATTTTTGTTCTAGCCATTATATTTGCCTCCTTAAAATTTTTCTGTAGGAAATCTAACTTAAAAGGACTTGATTTTTGACGTCACAAAATCAAGCAACCTTTCAAAGTCGCACAGTTAAAATTATAGAATAAAATCCCCTTTTTGTAAACAAACATTTCACCCCGAAATGCCAAAGTTTAAACATCGATGCAATTAAAAAACATTGATAATATTTCTAATATCTTCTAATATTATTATGAAACAAAAAATCTGCCCCGGCAGATGTCTTTCAAAAATTATGTAAACCTCACTTCCGAAGTTTCTTCATAAAATATTGCAGACATGGAACTTAAAAACTTTTTTCGAAAAAACATTTTATATATCGTTTTGTTTCCGTTAATTCTGCTGGCGGTTTATCTTCCGGTTGTAATTACGCCTTTTTACTGTGCCGATCTTGAATATGTTGCCGGTGCAAAGGGAACAATATACAACTGGAAAGAACTCGGGCGCTACTCTCTTATTCTCATAAAAAAAATATTCGCCACTCCCTATGATATCGCACTTGAGGGTGTTCTTTTTTCATTAACAGCTTTTGTTACGTTTTCTGCCCTCTCGTATCTTTTCTTTCTTTTATTTAAAAAGGCTGAATCATCGATACTTTTCCCGGTTTGTGTATCGGCGTTGATTTTCCCGACATTTGTTGAGCAGTTTTATTTTAAATTCCAGTCCTTTGAAGTACTCTTTGGCATCTTTCTTCTTATCGTATCAGCAATTTTCTTTGTTGAATTCGTAAAAAAGCCTAAGTTTTATCTTTTCATAATTTCCGTTTTGTTAAACGTAATTTCGTTCGGTATATACCAGAGCATGTTAAACATTATGCTCGTTTTCTACGCAGGAATTTTTCTTATGCTTTTCCTTAACGAAGTCGAATACAATAAATTGAAAGTATTCTTCCTGATGGTATTGCAGTTTCTGGCTTCTTTCCTTTTAAACACACTTGTCACCAAAATCTTTTGCACAAAGAGCAGTTATTTTTCCGATAAGATTATGTGGAAAACTTATCCTTTTGATACTTGTTACCATTTCGTAAAACATTATTTCAGGGTGGTTCTTCTCGCTGAAAGTCCCGTGTATACATTTTCATTTGCCCTGTCCCTGATCCTCTCGTTCATAGCCTTTGTATACATGATTATTAAGGTCAAGACAAAAGCAATTCCTGCAATTTTCGGTTTGCTCGGCCTCATGGTTCTCCCCTTTGCCATAGCAATCATTCAGGGGTTTGAACCGGATTCAAGAACCCAGCTTGCCCTCCCCTTTTCAATAGCATTTCTTTTCTATTTCGCCTATTGCGTATTTGCAAAAAACATTGTAACAAACGATGATACGGAAGAATCTGTTCAAAAAAATGAAAACAACATTCAAAACTTTTATCAAACAGTTGAAAACAATGAATCAAAGAATCTCATAAACATTGAAAAAAAACTTACAGGCAAAGAAAAAATTTTTCCAAAAGAATTCTTATCGTCTCTGGCAGTTGTTCTATCCGTAATTCTTCTTTTGTTGAATATCATTCCGTCTTACCGTCTGGCATATTCACGCTATGTCATCAACAAATTTGATACAAAGCATTTAACCGTAATCGCCGAGGATCTTAAAAATTATAATTGCAATGCAAAAAACAACAGCAGCCTGCCTGTATTTTTCATAGGCAACCTTCCATACGAAGATACTCCTTTTTGCTTGGAATACGATAAAGAGAGAAAGGATTATGTTTTAATTTCCGTATTCGCTTTGGACAGCGATACCATCCCGACATATTTTTATTCTAGCAACCGAATACTTTCGGCCATGGATGTTTTGGGGTATGACTACACAAAACCCAATTCGAGCCGTTATTTGCATACAGCCAAAAATACCGCTATCGGTCTCCCTGCTTATCCCGAAGAAGGATACATTGAACAGACCGACAAATATATCGTGGTTAATCTCGGCAATTATATTTCTCCGTTTAAAAAATAATTACTTTGAAACAACAATGGGGGTTTTATGAAGCTCTATACCAAAAGTTATAATCCCGAATGGGGAAGAATCGTTGATATGACAGTAGAAAAGAACGACTCACTCTCCTATTATGTCAAGGATGAGACCGTCTTTAAAGTCATTCTTTTAGAAAAAGGCGAAATAAGTTTAAAAAGCAACGGCAGTTCATATAACATCAAAGCTCCTTCGTTGATTTTTTCATCTGACAAAGATATAACCGATATCGAAAATCTCAAAAAAGGAAGCAGTCTCGTTCTTTATTTTAAACCCTCCGTTGTAAGAGACGAATTCACTCTCGAAAACCTGTATTCCGGCAAATATTCCAATGCATTCGGAACAACCGTTTATCAGGATTATTGCCTTGTGGAAAGATTTTTTAAGATTAAAGAATTAAACAATAAAATCTTTTCCCTGACTCTTAACGAGCTTAATAAAATAAAAAAATTAATCCTTTCAATCGAAAAAGAACTGATAACACAATACGATGGTTTCTGGCCCTGCAGAAGCAGATCGTATCTCCTTGAACTTCTTTTTTACATTCAAAACATATTTGATTCAAAAGAGGACTCAAACAATACTTTATCCGAGGAAGACGAAACATTTGCTGAAGTTTGCGAATATTTAAACGAACATATAAGCGAGCAGATTTCTTTGGAAACATTAATTTCACAATTTAATATAAACAGAAACAAATTAAACAAAATCTTTATAAACAAAACATCAAAAACATGCTTAAACTACCTTTCCGATTTAAGAACTGACATGGCAAAAATGATCTTAAGCAATACGGAAATTCCAATCGGTGAAGTCAGCTCGCGTGTAGGATATCCCGATTCGAATTACTTTACTAAAATATTCAAAAAATATACCGGATTTACTCCAAGCGAATATAGGAAAAATAATATTACGTGCAGATAATACTAAAAGTCGTGCACATATTTCTTCTTGAAAATCTCCTCCTTTTGTATGATGAAATTGTAAAAATCATACATGGGAGGTTTTTTATGAGAAAACATTTTTATTACTGCCTTTTGGCAATAAGTTCTCTTCTGGTTTTTTCCGGATGCGAAACAAATACCGCAAAAGATGAGAAACTCGATAAATCTGTTATGGTTGAAGAGCCGGAAATAATTGAAGAAGTCAAAGAAACAGACGAAGCAGGCAATGAAGCAGAAGATTCCGCAAAAGCTCCGATTACCTTTGAAGAAGACAAATCTTACATTTATAAAAATCTATGCAAAGTTAGCGAAACGTATGATGAGATAAACGGCGGAGCTTCAATAGAGACTGTTGTTTCAAATTTAAGAAAAGAATCTTTTGAGAGAATGATTCTAATCTCCCACAATGTAGAAGAAAACTCCGATGCATGTACCGATACCGTTATATACCAAATTATTCCGAAGAACCCATCAGGCATAGGAAATCAGTATATTAACTGCACCGCTGTTTTTGAAAAAGCCGATGATGATTGGATTCTTTTATCAAAGGAATGGGACGAATGGGAAATAAAAAGAAACGAATTTAACGGAAGCAATTGGCTGTTTGAAGATAAAGATATCGAATCGATTAAACCTCTTTGGGGCAGCGAATCCCCGGCTGAAGACGCGGAAATCCTTATTCACTTCAAAAAAAATTTAAATATAATAAGCACAAAACCAAGTGATGATCATACCTTATTTGAGGTTAATTTCGGAACTTCTTTTTCGGGAAACATATACGCCATCGGAAACGGTGAATGCAAAAGCGTTGATTTTACGTGTACCGAAGGATATGTTAACGACGATGGAATACTCGCCTTTAACCTTGTTAATGAAAACGGTGAAATATCTTTCATTCCGGGAGAAGGAAACAAATATATTACGGATGGATTATATAAATATAAAACTTCCGAGAATCCCGATGATTTTGCCGATAAAACCATAGCCGAAAACCTTGATACTTTTGAAGTTAAAAGCGAAAGTGTCTTTTACGGAAGTTTCAAAAAAGAAATCGGTGCCAAAAACGGTAATATCAGTCCCGACCTGTCATGGGACAAGGTGGACGGCGCCGCTTCTTATGCGATAATGATGATCGATCTTGACTTGGATGATTTTCATCTTCACGGTTTTACCAGGACAGACTCCAATCATCTTGCAGCCGGAGAATTTGAAGAAAACGGGTATCTCGGACCCTACCCTCCAAGTCCTCACAACTATAAGATATACGTATTCGCGCTGAGGGAAAACGCAGACGATGTCAGTGTAAGAATAGACATGCAAAACTGCAATATACAAAATATGATTGATTTGCTTAATAAGAGCAATCCCGGAAATGTAATCTCATACGGGGAACTCAGTGCATCCTACGAATATCTTGAAAGAGTCTGGTAAAATTATTTACATGAAGATATTACTATAATCTGTGCAGAATTTTCTATTAATTACATTCCTCCTTTTGTATAATGAATCCGTAAAGAGGACATACAAAAGGAGTTTTTTTATGCACAGATTCATATTTCCCCTGATATTAAGCCTTTCGGGAATACTTGTTTTTGCAGGATGCACCGGCGGAACCGACGAAGTTACATCAGCACCCGAGGTAATCGAAAATACGGTAAGCACTCCTGAAAACGAGGCGAACGAACCTGATACAGAAGTCGTTAATGAGGAAAAGGAACCAATAGTAATTGAACCTGACAATTCATATATTTACGAAGATCTTTGCAAGGTAAACGCTGAATACGACGAAACAGCAGGCGGTGCACCCATAGAGACAATCGTAAAAGAATTAAGAAAAGAATCTTATGAGGGAATGGTGCTTTTATCCCACACCGTGGAGGGAGATACCGATACGGTAAAATACAAAGTCATTCCTCACAATCTTTCAGGCAAAGGTTCGTCATATATCATCTGCTACGCAGATTTTAATAAAGACGGTGACGAATGGAGTCTGTCTTCAAAAAGCTGGTATGAATGGGTAGTTAAAAGTACTGAATTTTATGGAAGCAACTGGGTTGCAAATTCTGCTGATGTAAATGAACTTTCAAAGCTTTTCGAAAACGGTTTTGCATTTGACGAGGGCGCATCCGTATACGTTCATTTTAAGAAAAACCTTAATATAATAAGCGTTCTTTCAAATGAAGATCGGTCCCTGTTCGAAACAAAATTAGGAACATCCTTCGGCGGAACAATCTGTTATAAAAGCGATAACGAAAATAAAAGCATCGACTTTACCTGTATGGAAGGTATTGTAAATGACGACGGACTTATTTCTTTCAAACTCGTAACCGAAAACGGTGAAGAATTCTTCACTCCCGGAGAAAGCAGTATCTTTATTTCGGAAGGACTTTATAATCTTTACATGTCAGATAATGCAGATTTTGAAAATGCTGCTGTTCTTGAAAACCTTGGTACATTCGAAGTAACGAGTGAAAGTATCTTTTATGATGAATGGATAAAAGAAACAGGATCAGAGAATGGTAATGTAAGTCCCGAGCTTTCCTGGGAAAAGGTGGACGGTGCGACATCTTATGCGATAATAATGCTGGACTTGGACGTACAAACTTACATTCTTCACGCATACTGCACAAGCAATACCAATCATATTAATTTGGGCGAAATGGATGAATTCATCGGACCTACTCCTCAGAGCCCTCACAATTATGCAGTATATGTATTTGCGCTTAAAGAGGCGGTTGACCTTAACTTAACCGTTCCTACAGGTAACTTCAATACGGAAAGACTTTTAGAACTGGTTAATAAGGATAATCCGAACAATGCGATTTCTTATGGTTGTGTTACCGCATCATACGAATATCTTTCAAAAGTTTGGTAATTTAAAAAGGACTCAAATGAGTCCTTTTTTCATTTATTCGTTTAAATGAAGCACTTTATCAACTCTGTTAAGCGCTATTACAAATACAGGTCCGATTACATAGCACGAAATCACTTCGCCGAGGAATACCGAGAGTGAAAGAAGCAAAAGCACGGGAAGCATTTTCTCTGCATTTGCAAAGCTTGTAACCTGATAACCAAAGTAAAGAACAAATGGAATCACAATTGCATTGACCAATACTGTGGGAATCGGAATTAAAAGTGCATGTTTCATTTTAAGGACGGGCCCGTTCTTTTTTCTGATTGTTCGTGCAATCGGATATGTCATCAATGCTGCAATAAGTGTAGCGGCGGTACCAAAAATCATATCAATGGGCGATCCGCCTAAAAGATTTGTTATAAAACATCCGATGATTACTCCTAAGATACCTGCGGGAGTGTAGAAAATCGTCATGCAAAGCGCTTCGGCAACTCTGCACTGAATCTCAAGATACGAGAATGTGTATGTGAGTAATGAAAGCACCACATACAGTGCGGCCACGATTGCGGCAGTGGAAATAAATTTCGCTGTTTTTTTCATTTTAATCTCCTAGTTTTGTTTTAAGTGAGGATGGGTTTCGAACTCACTGTTTAAGTTACAGTCGTAAGACGGCAAGCCATATCATACTATGTTTGATAAATTAAGTCAATAAAAAAAGCAGTTCAGCTTTAAACAGAACTGCTTTTAATATTATAAGATATTTATCAGCAACCCTTCTCAAGAGCAAGTGTTCTTGTTGTAAGGTCACATACTTCAGTGGGTCCGTAGTACTGGATGGCACCGGGGAATGTGAAGCATGTCTCAACTGCCCATTCGTCACGATGAGCTTCGAAATATTTGAAAGGTGCACCGTCAAGTTCAACGAGTGCCTTTCTGATAACGGGCTTGTCTTCACCGTTTCTTCTTTCCATGTTCATCATCTTTGTGATGGGCATACCGCCTGCAACCCATTCTTCAGCGGGCTTTGCAATATTGGAAACCTTTGAAAGATATCCTGTATAGCCGTACTGAATAAGCATGAATGCGTTGTATCCGAGTGAATAGCAGTAATCAGCATCGAAGTTTGAAGGGAATGCACATCTTCCTTCGTATCCGAAGAAGTGATGCTGTGCACCGAATTTACCCTTGTATGTGCCTGCTGCTTTTCTCTTTGCAAGTTCATTCTTAACCATTTCGGAGAAGAGCTTTTCTGACTCGATAAGAGAAACCTGTACGTTTCCGTGAGGATCTCTTTCAAGGAAGAGCTGCTGCTGAACGAACTGAGGAAGAATATCAAATACCTTGAAAGCTTCAGCTGAAAGGCCTGCTTTGATGAAGTCATATTTTGCATTCCAATCGGGAAGTGCATTGAATTCTTCTGTCTTGCTTCCTGCAAGAAGTTCGTTGATTTCTTTGATAAGTGCGCTGAATTCGGGAACGAACTCTACAATACCTTCGGGAATGATTGCAACACCGAAGTTGTTACCGTTGTTTCCTCTCTTTTCAACTGCATCTGCGATATAATTTGTAATCTGTGCAAGAGACATCTTCTTTGCAGCTACTTCTTCACCGATAAGGCAGATGTTAGGCTGTGTTTCAAGAGCACATTCAAGTGCAACATGAGAAGCACTTCTTCCCATAACCTTGATGAAATGCCAATACTTCTTTGCAGAGTTTGCATCTCTTTCAATATTACCGATAAGTTCGGAATATGTCTTTGTAGCTGTATCAAAACCGAATGATGCTTCGATATCTTCGTTCTTTAAGTCACCGTCGATTGTCTTGGGACATCCGATAACCTGAACACCTGTGTTGTTTGCAGCCATGTACTCTGCAAGAGTAGCTGCATTGGTGTTGGAGTCATCACCGCCGATGATAACGATAGCTGTAAGGCCGTTTTTCTTTGCATTTTCAGCAACGATTGCGAACTGCTCTTTTGTTTCAAGTTTTGTTCTGCCGGAACCGATAATATCGAATCCGCCCGTGTTTCTGTAAGCATCGATAAATGCATCATCAAATGTTACATAATCATCCTTAAGCAATCCGTCGGGGCCGCCCTTGAATCCGAGAAGAACATTGTCCTTGTTTGTAGCCTTTAATGCATCGTAAAGACCGCTGATGACATTGTGTCCTCCGGGTGCCTGTCCGCCTGAAAGGATAACACCTACAACCTGCTTTTTGGAAGCTGATGTGTTCTGACCTTTCTCGAAAATAACTTCAGGCTTTCCGTATGTGTTGGGGAAAAGAGCCTTAATCTTATCCTGATCTGCAACGGATGCAGTTGCTTCACCTTCCTTAACGCAGATTTCTGCGATACCGTTTCTGAGCATTCCGGGAAGCTTAGGTGAATACTCATATCTTGCTTTTTGAAGTGGTGAAAGATTCATGACTTTACTCCTTTATTTAATAATTTCTTTTTTTACAAATTTATTTCTTAATGAAAGAAAAGATTGCGCTGACTACACCGCCGATTAAAGCAGCAACTCCGCCGAGGAACATAAGTATGTTGGCAATGGGCTTCTGATTCTGAACCATAACATAAGGTGTAATCATCTCGGCAATTTCATCCTCCTTGTAACCTGCATCTTCAAGATATTCTTCAAGGAACTGTTTTTCATTTGTTTTCATTTTTCTTAAATAACCGTCGAAAGAAATGGTTCCTCTTTCACCGAGCTGATCGTATTCCATATCCCACCAAGCCCAGGAATCGTCAACCAATTTATCATATGCGGCATAATCCTTTGAACCTACCTGAACTCCCATAAAGTGAGTCATGTAAATAAGTCCGTCCGAACCCTCTCTTAAATCGGGAACAGTATAAAGGCAACTGACGCTTTTTCCTCCGTCTTCGGTTGTCTCTTCAAAAGGTTCCAATACAAAATCAAGTTCTGCCACTACTCTCTGACCGCCTTTTAATTTGGTCCAGTCACAGTCATCCGCATAAATATACTTGGGAGGCAAAACAGAAGCAACTAAACCTCTTCCTCCCAAAAATCCCAAGAGAATGCCTATCACAAGAAGGCCGATTGTCAATCTGAATGATCTCATTGTTTTCCCTACTTTCTATAAGAATAATTGTTTAACACGCAATTAAAACTTTATCATAGATTTTTGGAGAATACAATTACAAAATAATAAGGATATGATAAAATCCGCACCTTTATTCAAGGTGCGGATTTATCGAGGAGAAAATCAAAATCAGAATTAGAGGAATTTATCCTTCTATTGAAATATATTTCTTTTCTTCGGGAAGCTTTTCGACATCCTTGGGAACATCAAGTGTAAGTACACCGTTCTCGAATTTAGCCTTGATGTCTTCTTCCTTAAGATCTTTGCCCACATAGAATGTTCTCTGGCAGGAACCGTAATATCTTTCTTTTCTGATATATCCGTTATTATCTTTTTCTTCATCGTTCTGCTCATTGGTAGCACTGATGATAAGATAACCGTCTTTAAGCTCGGCATTGACATCTTCCTTCTTATATCCGGGAAGCTCAATTGAAAGCTCGTATTCTTTCTCGGTTTCTTTTATATCTGTTTTCATAACGCCGGGAACGTTCATGCGGTTTTTAGGTCTTCTTCCGTTTGCCTGATTAAAATCCGTAAACAAATCGTCAAATAATGAATCATTAAAAAGTGCTGGCATATACATAAGTCATTCCTCCTTTTATTAGCGACCTATCTTTCGAAAGGCTTTTGTTTTCTTTTGATGATTCAGTTATATCACTCTTGTTAGCACTCGTCAATACCGAGTGCTAACAGTTCACATTTTTTTCACAATTTTTTTCATATAAGGATTCTTTTATATTTCAAAATGCCCTGTTTAGCGCATTTTCGAAATAAAAAAGACCGTCGGTTGATTGACGATCTTTAAAAAATGC